>Ga0334722_10000455_pt1 | contig 61040 bp, 69 predicted proteins | sample C3_bottom_MG_FD_207210 | JGI IMG/M metagenome (GOLD analysis project Ga0334722, IMG submission 207210) | Sediment microbial communities from Yellowstone Lake, YNP, Wyoming, USA - C3_bottom | ecosystem: Environmental > Aquatic > Freshwater > Lake > Sediment | place: USA: Wyoming | collected... | reverse complement strand
AAAAGCCATTTTAAAACCCTCCTTTTGGTTTAAGTTATAGTTTGTGGTTAAACGCAATATAGCTTATACCTAAGACACAAGTTTTTGTCAAGTTATTCGTTTATGCCAAGAGAAGGAAACTTTGGGAAGCAAAGGCAAGACTACCAGAAAGAAAAAATCCATCCCTTAGCCGAAGAAGAAAGCCTGTTCGCCAATATGGAAGCAATATCGGTTAGCAAAGCAACCTTTTGGTTAGCAAAGAGAAGATCTTCCTTAACATCCAAGAAGGGAAACTTCCCTCTTTTTGTTTGACTAGGAAGGGAAAATTTGCTATTCTTCCCTCTAGCTAGTATTCCCTCTCTTGGGAAATTAACTTCGTGAAAGAAAGTATTACCCCCTAGAAAATAAAAAAATTGATCTCATTTTCTTGACATTCCAAAGACGGCTTTGGAATATCTAGCTTCCCATCATAGTCGACTATGGTTTGTCAAGTTAGTCTCATACTACGATGTTGATCTAACTACCTAAAATCATTGAAATATTCCATCTAGGTAATATAGTCGTCTTGTTTAAGAACAAAATCTAAGTATTTGATTACATTAACAAAGACTAACGACTATGTGTTCTAGACAAAAAGTTTCCACGAAATTTAAAAATCCCAAGAGGCCAAAGGGTTAGGTGAGACTAATTTTCCGACTATCCCTAGTATTTTCAACTACTTAGATCATGTTAAACGCTTGTTTAAATGCAAATAACAACCATTAGCAACTAGAGCACAAATTTTCGTGTTTTCTCTAGTAATTTCGGCAACTTGGGTCAATTTAAACGCTTGTTTAAGGCTCATCATAGTCAATCATAGCCGGCCATAGCTTCATAGTTTCTTCCCTAGCAAGCTTAGCAACCTAGGCCTAAGCGTTAGTGGCTAACGATTGTTTGTTCTTCCTAGTGGTTAGCCTAAAGGTTGTTCGGTTGCCTTGCTTAGCTTAGTTTTTCTTCTCTTAGTCGTTTTATCTTTCCTTGCTTTGTTTGTGCTTAGCTATTCGGTTAGGCTTAGCTAACTTCGGCTAGCTTCTTCTTAGTTTTCTGTTAGCCTTAGAATTAATCGAACGGTTGCTTTCTCTTTGCGAACAAGAACGATTATCGATTGCTTCCTTGCTGATTATTCAACGAGCTTGTTCTTTGCAATTGCTAATCATTGGCAAGTCTTTGCTTTACTTATGTTTGGCTTGCTATATCGATAACGATAATCATTCCTAAGCTTACGCAAGCCTTACTTGGCGCCAGTTAAGTTTCTATGGGAACCATTGCTTCCTTGCTCTTGGGTGACTGAATGGTCATTCACGTAGTGACTAGTCGGTCATTCCTTGCGTGACTGAACGGTCATTCAGATAGTGCGCACTACGCCAATGGGACGGATCGGATGCTATTGCTGGGCGCCGTGTCATCCCTCCCCCCACCGATAAAATTCCATTGACATCTCCTGGTCTTTGTCTATTATATCTCTGGGGAGAGGTTCAGGATCAAGCAGTTTTGCCCGGTAGGTTAAGTTCTTGCCTATCGGGCATTTATTTTTCTCTTGCTTTTTTCTTTCTTTTTGTTATTGTTATCTTGGATTACTCTAGGAGGTGGCCATGTATATTATCGTAAAAGGCAAGCGTTCTCAGTTACAGGAAAGGTTGTTGGAGCAGTGCGAGGAGGGTCGGTATCAGGCTAAACAAAACCAGCGGTTACTCTCTTCTCCTGGTTACATAGACATGTCCGAAGCTCGTTCTCTTCTTAGTAGAGAGGCGCATGTGGAAGATTTTTCTGGCATAGCGGATGTGTTTAAGTCCAACCCGGTTAGGTATGAAGCCTACGGCAAATCTGGTGTTAAGAAAGGCGAGCTATGAAGGTAGTGGAATCTGAGAAATTTATTAAGCAGGACAGGCGCAAATCTGAGGAAGAGCTTCGGGAGATCGTATCCACTTGCATATCCAGACGTCCTGCTTTAGTGGATAGATACCTACGTGTCCTAGAGTCATTCATAGACATCCGAACTTCCAAGAATGTTCTTCGCAGATATATCAACTTAATTTCCTCTCTGATCTATCGTTCTGACAATGTCATTTTTGAGCTCCAACCAGACGTATCGGATGCTCTGCTAAAGGAGGTGCAGGATGGTTTTTACAGAGAGGGTGTAGATGTCATTCTGTATGATTTAGCCAAACTAGGCGAGCTCTGGGGTTTTATTGGTCTCCGTGTAGAACCTAGAAAAGACGGTGTCAAATTCCGTCCAGTCTTTCCTTTCGATATTCTTTTCTATTATCCCGACCTAGAGATGGACGACGACTCACAGATTCTTGTTTATGTGCTCCGTATGGGTAGAGACGAGTATGAAAAGCGGTTCGGCAAGGTATCTATTCCAGACAGAACAGTTTCTCCCTTTAGCAGATTCTTCGATGTAGTAGGCTCTACAGACGAACTCACACGCATCACAGATTTAAACCCGAACGAGTATTACGAAGTCTACGAAGTCTGGTATAAAGACCCAGGAGAGGGTTCGTGCTATGTGGCCACACTGGGTTTAGATTATACCATTCGTGACCACTTCAAATCCCCATTCGTATCTGATCATCCTTTCGCCTTCTACGTCCCATCTTACCTTCCTGGCAATATCTATGGCTTTGTAAACGGCGAGCAGTGCATACCGGCACAGGAAGGGATAAACGACATAGAAGAACAGCTTCCTTCCTTGGTGGAGAGATTAGCCTATCCTCCGGTCATCCTGAAGTCCTTCCAGGGTCTTTTAACTAGAGAGGATGTAGTTAACGAGCTAAGGAAGCCTTCTGGTGTAGTTCTCGTAGATAGTCCGGACATGGCTGTAGAAGAAGTTGTTCCCAAGATAGATCCAGGTGTTCTTTCTACCTTGTCTGACCGGTATGAGAGAAACATCCTGGATACAGTCGGCATATCGGAAGTCATGCTTGGTCACAGCGCCAAGAATGTAAGGTCATACACACATGCTCTCTTAGCATCTCAGTTTGCATCTTCGGAAGTGATTGTCCGTGCCCTCAAATTTGAGCAATTCATCGAACGTGTAATGACCCTGTATGCCATGTATAAAGTCCTGTGCACAGACAAGTTTCCTCTTCTGGCAAAGACGCCCCTCAGGGTAGAGGTATATGCCCACACCACATCTCCTGTTCTCTTGCAGAATTTTACTACGCTTGTCCTAGAACTGAACGCACGTGGTCTTATACCGCCCGAGGTAGCGATAGAGCTACTACCTATTCCGCATAAGGATAGGATAAAAGTTATGATACAGAGAGCGAGGGAGGCGGCACTTGTTCAGGAAGCCAAAGAGCAGGAGAAAGGGAAATAATGGAGGTGCTTCTTTGAGTGGGAATCCTGTTGTAGTCTATAGCAACATTAACACTATAGACGTAGGGCAGGCAGTAGGTGTATTTGTTCGCACATCTGACAATCCGAACATTCCTAATCCAGCCAAGAACAACATTGTAAACATTTTTTCAGACATAGACGATCACAATGGCAGGCAGTATATTTGGGGTGCGAATTTTGTGGTCACATCCGATGCTGGTGGGAAGGTATGTATAGCCCTAGAGCTGGACGCCAATACAACAAGAGTTGGTGTAAAACCTGCTAGGACAGAAATTCCGGATCCGTTTATCTGCGGTTTACACATCTGCACTGCTACAAACGAGGTGGCCAAACCCTGCTCTTGCGCTATACATATTATGGGCTACTGGCAGGACGGGATAGACCTTTCGGATTTTTACATGACAGGTATTTACTTTTCTCAGAAGCTCATTCGCTCTAATGTGGAAGCGTGTATAGATATGTCCTGGTTCAACGCTGGGAATGGCGCAGGTTGTTCTAAGGGGGCGATTGTCCTCCCTGGTAGTGGGCAGTATTACTCTTCTCTTATCCATTGGGTTCCGGATAGTGGCAATTGGGGGTATGATTCTTTTGTGGGTGTTCTAACGAATTCTACTAAGCCTTCTTTCCCTGGTCAATTTGCTATTGTAGGTAGGCCTTATGCTGGGTCTAGCTATAGAAGAGTGGATGTGTATGACCGATTGTTCGTATCTGGCAGGGACATCTTAGCAGAGATAGATGAAATCAAGCGGAGGCTAGGGATGTGATAAACGAATGGCAACCTAAAAATTTCGAGGGTATTGAATCCCCCCTAGCGTATACAATTAGAAGAGGCAAGTGGACAGATCGTCCTACTTGGAAGCAGTATACCACCTGGTGGATTGGGGTATCTGTTGCGATTGGGTTTGATGTGAGATATCCTTTTCTTTGGTATTTGCTCTTGTGGTTGCCGGATCCGAACAATGTGTCTAAGAAGAATGTTTTTGTATTGTCTGGTAGTGTAGATAGTATGGATCTCTCTTTTGCCTCGAGTTGTGATGTTGTTGTTGATGGTGGTTTATCTGCAAGTGTTGTTCCTCCTACCGGTTATGTTTCTCCTTCTGCTGTGCTTTCTTCCTCTGGGCAAGAGGGCATTATTGATTATGTATCCAGTGTTATAGGGACGTTCTCTCGTGATATTGTATCTGAGCTGTCTATTTCGGGTGATCAAAAGGCGATGTTGTCTATTTTCTGCACATCGTCCGGTGATATGTCCATAAGTTCCAGATTTGTTGGTGTTACATTCAGATACTCTTCTGGTTATCTTGTTCCGATCTATGGTTATTTTATTGGTGGGCATGTGGGAAGTTCGTCAATCCCTGGTTGTGTCACTATAAGCACAGAGCATGCTATATTTATCCCTGTTAATTATACTTATCTGTTTTGTGACAGCAACCAGAATACTTTTGCGTTTAGTCTAAACGATGTGGTGTGTGAAGCTGTGGTACTAGATACAAGCGTTAGTGTAAGTGGTGTTATCGATCTCACAGAGATTGTTACAGGTAGGAGCTTGTCTTTCTCTAGTGTTGCTACTGTAGATGTCGACGGTTTCTTTGCTAATATGGTGGATCTCGGTTACTCTACCTCATTAGAAGTTAGTTTGTCTGGTGTATATCTGTATAACTTCCCAGAATATAGTTGTTTATTCTGTGATAGTAGTGGTCAGAATGTCTTTGGTCTGTGTTCTGGTAATGACCTCTTTACTTTCCTGATTACTCATGTTATTTGTTCTTCTGTAGGGTTGTTAAGTTTACAGACGGAGCTTGCTAATGTCGATATTAGGTATTCTGGCGAGGGTGACGTGGCTGTATCCGGTGACGTTATTGCGCCGAAACAGACATTTATGTTGTCTGATAATAGCCAGAATACTTATGGTTTTGTTTACAATGACGAACTATATGTCCTAGAGGAGGTAACACTATGTTAGTCATTACAAGAACAGCATCTGACGCAATTATAAATGACTTGAACAATGTTGCATCGGTCGGTCTGGGATATAATGGAACTGAAATTAGCGGTGGTGGATACTCACGTGTGAGTGTCGGGTCTGGTTTGTTCTCGTATGATCATGACGACGGCACGTATTATTACTATACTAATTCTTCTGCGATTACGTTTCCTACTGCAACAGGAAATTGGGGTTATGTGAATGAAATCTACTTTATTAACTCTAACGGGACTATTGTCTATACATTTGTCCTAGACTCTCCCATCTCTATAATCAACGGGATAACATTCTCCATCAATAAAGGCGGTCTTGCTCTCAAAGTAAAGAAATCTGGTTAGGAGGTGTAATATATGGGCTGGTATAGCACTCCGTTCAATTATGATGGAACAAGTCCGACTCAGGTTAGAGATGACCTGCAGAAAGCGAATGAAAACTTTCAGGCATTATCGGATGTGTTTGAAAATGGGACTCCGCTGTCTGGTAAGATAAAATCTGACTATATTTCCGGTGGTGGGTCAATATCTGGGAATGTTGTTGTAAACTCTGTCACGATATCTAATCTTAACAAGGTTGATTTTGCTGTAGATATATCCTCAAACCCGCAAGGATTTAATCAGGCTGCTATTAAGATGCCGACCGGTGTTCCGGGCTCTGCCATTCAATGGCAACCTACGTCTGGGGGTTGGGGAGTCGGAGAGTCTAAGATAGGTGTAGATACTAGCGGTAATTTCAGAATTATTGGTCGTTATAACAGCAGTGGCAGGAGATCGATGATCTTAAGTGATGATGTTTATGTTGATGGCAACCTTGTTGTGAATGGAACAATAACCGGGACTGTATCTCCTACACCCACTCCTACGTTCCAACGTATAGATATTAAGACTACATCCTCTGACACTTATGGATTGAATTTCCGCGGTGGAGTTAATAATTTTACCAACTCTGCATGTATCCTTATGCCGACAAGTGGAAATGGTAATCAAATCTTATGGGATACTGATCCAGCGGGCGGTAGTAGGATAGGACTTAGTAGTGGTGGTATATTTTTTATAATCGGGTCAGGTGTCAGTCCTAACAGGACAGTATATATTTATGATAATGTAATTATAGGTGGTAATTTAACTGTAAATGGAACGATAAGTAGTAGTGGTGGTAGTAGTAGTGGTGGTGGTGGAACCCTTACTCCTACGTTCCAACATGTAGACATTAAAACCACATACTCAGATACCTATGGGTTGAATTTCCGGGGTGGTTATAATAATTTTACCGGTTCTGCATGTGTCCTTATGCCGACAAGTGGGGCAGGTAATAAGATCTCATGGGGAAATCCAGATTCTGATAGCACGATAGGACTTAATAACAGTGGACAGTTTTTTATATTCGGATCAGGAACAAGTCCTAATAGGTTAGTGTTAATCTATGATGACCTTAGTGTAGCAGGGAATATCAGTGCCGGCGGGCAGATGACGGTAGGATCTAATGTAACCATAAGTGGTAATCTTACTGTGAATGGAACAATATCCGGGAATGTTTCCTTATCTTCTACTCCGACATTCCGACATATAGATATTCAGACTACATCTTCAGATACTTACGGGTTGAACTTCCGTAACGGTTATAACAATTTCACCGGTTCCGCTTGTATTCTTATGCCGACAAGCGGGAATGGCAATAAGATCTCGTGGGGAAATCCAGATTATGATAGCACGATAGGACTCGGCTCTAATGGGAACTTCTTTATATTCGGATCAGGTAGCACTACTAGGACGGTATTGCTTTATGATAATCTTAGTGTGGCAGGAACTGTTTATCAGGGATCCGATCTGTCTACGAAAGAGAATATCGAGCTATTTTCTGATTCCGCACTCAACTTAATGAAGAGCATAGATGTCTATAAATATCTGTTCAAGGTAGACCAGAGGGAGCATGTCGGGTTTATAGCTAACTATGTGAAAGATGTGTTCCCGATGGGTGTAACGGTAAACGAGGAAGATGGTAAATGCTCGATAAACATTTTGGATATGTTGGCATTGTTGTTTAAAGCAGTAAAGGAGCTTGCGGAACATGTGGCGAATAATTAAGGAAATATTTGACATTGGGCATGAGATTGGTAACAATAAGAATTGGTATTATAGCAAGACCGTATGGTTCAACATAGCTGCTCTTATTGCTGCGATTGTGGACTACAAGGCAGGAGGTGTAACATCACAGCAAGACATACAGGCAATAGGGCTTGGGTTGTTTGCTATGGTCAATCTGGCATTGAGATTAACAACCAAGAGACCGATAGGAGGAAAGCAGAATGAATAACATTAAGCAGTTGATTTTATCTAAGCTAAGTTGGCTAGAGAGGTTCATCCTCTCGTTGTTCGAGCGGGGTATTGTGGAGTATCTAGAAAAGCTTCTTCCTGTGGCGGTAGATATTGTTACAAAGCTCATGCAGAATAATACTCTTACCTCTGAGCAAAAGAGAACAGAAGCTGTTAAGCAGCTCGGGGATGCTGCTAAGAATATCGGGATAGATGTTGGGCTTTCTGTTTTGAATCTGGCAGTAGAAATGGCATTACAGAAGGTGAAGGCTTATGGTGATAAGGCCAATTGATATCAAAGTTACAGGATTGACGGTATTTGGAGAAGCTAGAGGCGAGCCTCATGAGGGTCAGATTGCTGTGGCGCAGGTTATTCGTAACCGTGCTCTAGCTAATAATACTTATCCTGCTACTGAGTGCCTGCGACCATATCAGTTCTCTTGCTGGAACAAGAATGATCCTAATTACCCTATTCTGCAAGCTGCGTTGAAAGGTGAGAGTGATATTCCTTCCATCTTTTACAGGATAGCGGATAATGTTCTGAATGGCAGGGTTCTTTTGGATGAAGTGGGGGACGCTAGATACTATTTGACTAGAAATTTGTATTATTCTGACAGGCGTCCTTCCTGGGCAAACAAGTTAAAGGTAGTAGCAGAGATTGGTAACCATGTGTTTCTAACAGAGGAGGGATAAGATGAAGTTCAAAAAGGAAGATTTAGATAAGGTCATGTTGGGATTGAATGGTGAACCAATGGTCTTTGCTGGCGACAATACTGAAATTACTTATCGGAACGCTATCTTAGCATCTCTTGCTAGGGATGACTCCAAAGATATTGAACACAAGATGAAGTGCTGGACGTTGTTAAAGAAGGTTATGAGCGATGACGATGTGATTGAGCTGACCTCGGAAGAGATAAGCTTAATTAAGAAAGAAGCGACATTCTTGCCTACCATTCCTTTTGGTAGGTTAGTCGACTTCTTAGAGGGGGTGTAATGTAGTATGCAAGTTCCATACAATTTCCAGCAAATTGTAGCTAATAACCAGTATCAAGTAGTTAATGGTGTTAAGTGCTTCCCTGTTAATATGTTGGACGACAACTTTAGTTACATCTGCAATGTGGTGTCTAATATGGTGATTGTCGGATCGACGACTCCTGCGATATCGCAAGATGGCCAATTTTGGTTCGATGGGACTACGCTTAAGATATCTCAATCCTCCTCTTGGAAGGATATTAGAGTAGCTAATGCCGCAAATGCGGATGCGGTTGGAGGGATTCTACCTTCTCAATTTCTGCGCTCTGATCAGAATACGGTATGTTCTGGTAATATTACTGCAAATACATTTATCTCTTCCGTAACAACTGGAACATCTCCTCTCGTGGTTTCTTCTACCACTCTAGTTTCTAATCTGAATGCAGATATGGTGGATGGGCAACATGGAGTTTACTACTTAGCAAGAGCAAATCATACTGGGACTCAGACTCCAAATACTATCAGTCCACAAGGGAGTGGTAGCGGGTTAGATGCAGATAAATTGGATGGACTTGATAGCAGTGACCTCATTTTTTACAGCTTTTTTTATGGAGGTTAAAGATGCTTGCAAGATTACAAGTAAACAATACGACAACAAACGTATACACATGCCCAGCAAATAAGACCGCATATGTGTATGTGGATATTGCTAGTGACAATGGATCGTCTGTTAACTTCACTGTGTCGGTAGGGGATGGAACGACGTTCTATAATTACTGGGTCGGGTCAACAAGTTTTTTACCGCTTATGATGACTCTGAATGGTGGAGATGTGATTAGAGTATCTACTACTGGTGTTGTAAATGTGTTTGTGCATGGTAGGGAAGTCTAATTAGGAGGGATGTATGCCAATTAGAAAGAGATCGGGAATATCAACAGGTGGCGCATCGCTATCTGATATGGTCTTGAGTAAGAAAAATGAGCTGCTGAATCTGATCTCTCAGGGTGATGGGAGTAGTCTCGAGTCAGCATTACAGGATCTTGGTTATTATGTGGCTTTCTTGGATATTCTGTATGATACGACAGCTATGAACTCTATCGTCAGTTCTTCCACATCGATGAATGCCATAATAGGTTCTTCTACTGCTCTAAATAATGTTATCAAGTCTCCTGCAGCAATGAGTGCTATAGCCGGGTCTTCTACGGCAATGAATGCTATTATCAATTCCTCTACTGCTCTGAATACTGTTATCGGTTCTTCTACAGCAATGTATGCCATAGCTGGGTCAGCCACAGCGATAGATATTATTATTAAGTCTCAGACAGCGTTAAATGCTATCAAAGGTAACTCGACTGCATGGAATATTTTTATTAACAGTAATGCTTCAACAGTGAAGGAAGTTCCTAAAATGACTTCTAACACTGCTCCAGAAGGTGTGGCGTCTGCAAGTAGTATCAGTAGTTCTAGCTATGATGCATTTTATGCATTTGATAAGGATTATGGAGCTTACTGGATTGCAGGAGGTGCTTCGCCGCAGTGGATTCAGTATAAGTTTGTGAGTCCTGTATTTGTTCATACGGTTATGGTGGTAGGTTTTTATAGTGCAGGGAATGGGTATAATCCTACATCAATAACTATACAGGTATCTAATGATGGAAGTAACTTTACTGATGTTGCGACGTTTAATCAGGAGTTTACAACTGTAATTACTAATCTGTATCTAAATAAAAGTGGATATTATCAATATTGGAGAGTAAAGGTCAATAGTAATGTCACTAGCAGTAACAATCCAGCTATAAGGGAACTCAATTTCAGGGGGTTCAAGCAGCCGACATAATAGGAGGTTACCATGGATAAACTGTTTGTGATTGTCGGATCAGATAATAGAGTCCAGGGGTTCACCAGGTGGGGGGATTATACACAACTTCATCCAGATGTTCGACTTATAGAGATAGATGAGAATAATGAGGTTTGGTTATCTGATAAACCTCAAGACTATGTATATCAGGGAGGAACCTTTGTTAAGGCGTAATTTCTTGTTGACTTTCTGTAAATAATATGCGTTTATAGATATGGGGGAGAGAACTAACTGTATAATTAGAAAGGAGATAAGAGGATGGCCAGAAGGACTAGACGTAGAGCACGACGCAAGGCTCGCAAGTAGCGAGCAATCCTTCTGATGGTTAGTTCTCTCCCCCAGAATAGGAGGATAATATGAATGGAGAGATGGCGCCACAGATAGGGGCAACTGGAAGCCCGATCGGAATGGAAGAATATGCCGATATAGTAGTTGCTATGTGCATTAAGGGATTGGAAGAAGCCCTCGGCATCTATTCTTCCACCTCCGAAAAGGGGCAGGTATGCCTAGATTGTCTTAAGAAGCTAAGCAAGGTAGTGCCGGATGCAGATCAGAAGTTGGCAAAGGCGGCACAGGCTGTGCAGGCTGCTCAACCGCCTGTTGGTAGCATGCCTGCTGGTGGAACTCCACCAACTCCGCCTCCTACTGCTGGGGGTGGAGCATCAATCATGTAGGAGGATAAAGTATGGCTACAAAAGGGAAAGGTTCAGCAAAGATCAATCCTGGGAAATACAGCGGGTATGTGACGGGCGATTACTGGGGATATAATCCTCGGAATAGTGAGCCCAATGATGGACTGTTCAGCAAGTATAGGAAGAATATCAAGATAGATAAACCTGTCGCTCAGAGTAAATAGGAGTGTAACTCATGGAAGAGACGAAGGCTCCAGAACAGCAATTGCAGGAGATACAGGAGTTTATCAGAAGTGCTTATGAGGATCCTGAGCTTCGTCCACATCTTCGCACTCTTTTAGACAAGTTCGGTATAAGCCTACCGGAACCTCCATACGAGAAAGAAGTCAAGCGGGTGAAAGAGCAATACGATCAGGAGATTGGTAATCTAAAGAAGAAGTTGGAGGAGCAGGAGAAAGCTCGGAAGGAAGAGCAGTTCATCAGGGTTCTCGAGAGTTACGGTCTTTCCAAGGATGATTTCCAAGATGTTCTGGATTTTGCTAAGCAGAATGGGATCATTAACTTCGAGACAGCAGTCCGCTTGTATGTAAGCGAAAGACTTCAGAAATCAAGAAACAGCCTTCCCATTCGTGCTAGACAAGATGATGATGTAATAAAAAGATACTCTGGCATTGATGGAAAGGATAGACTTGTAGAGGATGTATTATCGATGTTAGGGAGGTAGTAGAGAGAGATGGCAACGACAGTAAATATTCCGTTTTTGACCGGTGGAGTTTTTCAAGACTCTTCACAGCTCAAACGCTTCTTAGACACAACTAGGAGAAACTTTATTGCTTATGCGGTGGCACAGAATCTTCCTAAGATTTCACCGATGGTGAGACTTATTCTCGAGAGAGCAGACCAGAGACCGTTCCAAGCTGCTTTTATTGTGCAACCAGTCTATCCCGACCTTAGCTCTCCTAGCCCACAGTATCTTGATACCAGTGGTAACTTTACGATCAACGACTTCAATGCGGCCACAATAAATGCTATCTTCGAGCCAGCTGTAATGGGGAATACAATTAGACTGAATGAATTCGAGATCGCTCAAGCGGATTCTCCAAACAAGGTTGTGAACGAGCTGGCAATCAAGGTAAGCGATATCGGACTTCAGACCTTTGCAAAGCTTACGAATGACCTCATCAGATCCAGGACAAGCGATAAGGAATTCTATGGCATCCTCGATGTGATCGGAATCTCCGGCGTATTTGGAGAATTGGACAGAACGACTTATACCTGGTGGGTCGGGACTCAGTACTCTTATGCTACCGATCTCGGCAACGCTTCCAATATCTACCAAGGTATTGAAAGAGGCGTGAATAAATACATGAAAAATATCGGTAGCGTGTTTGGTCTGCCTTCTTGTGGGTTTACTGATTATGCTACATTCCAGAGGATCATCGAATCCTTTACTCCAATTGAACGTTACAATGTAGGACATGTGGCTGATATCACCGAAGTGAGAGAACATACCGTGAAGGGTGTTATTGTTGGTGGTGTTCCGGTATTTCCGGATCCTTACCTTAGTCCATATGATGCTGGTGGTGGTGATTATGTTGGCGATATTATTTATCTCAATCTGAACAATATCCATTTCTCCTTTGCGAGTCCGTTCAGCTTCTATACAACTGAATGGCAACCTGAATATATCAATGCTAAGCTTTCTTGGTTGAGTGTATTTCTAATTGGTGGTCAACTGTGGTCTGAACGTCCAAAGGCGCATTTAGTGATTAAGGGTGTTCCTAGCATGAACCTCTAGTAGAGGAGATTGAGTATGATCGTTAAGAACCAAGACAGGAGGCTCATCCTCTTTGATAGAACGGATGGGAAGATATACGAATTAGACCCGAACGCAGATACGGTAGTCCCAGATGCTCTTTGTATAGAATTTCTGGGCTATGGGGCTACCGACGATTTCACGTATGATGTATGTAGAAAGAGGCTCGAATTCCTGAGGTTTGAGCCTGCTGTGATGAAGGAGCTTAAGGACGATCCGGATGCAGATAAGGTTAATATTGTAACTGTTAACTATTTAAAGAGTTTGCAATTCGAAACAGGAAGGGTAATAGAGAGACGGACTAGGAAGGCATGAGCCTAACAGCGGCTGATTACTTCCGTAGGTTGTTTGATTTCTATCCTGTAGCCTATGATGAATCTCCTTTGCTCTACAGGATTTTAAACAAGGCTAGACAGGATGTGGCGGATAATTTTTGTATCTCTAGAAGTTCCTACTCTTCTAAGGTTAAATATGCTAGATGGTTCGATAGACCCAAATGGACACAATATACTACGTGGTATCTATTGGGAAATGCGCCAATAACGAATATTTCTAGGGTGTGGAGAGTGTTTTATGTTAATCCAGACAGAGATTATGTTAAGCAGTTAAAACAAGTTACTTACGATAATGTTATTAAAGGCACTGAGCCTATCGGTTATGTGTTCAGTCAGATTGATAAGTCGATAAAGATAGTTCCAGCTGATTGGGATCATCAGGATAATGAATATTTTGACATTATCTATACTCCTTTGATAAGCCCTATGAGCAACTTATATGATCAGGAAGATATTATTCCAGATGAGTTGCTCGATTGCGTGGCTCTCAGAATGGCTCAGATGTTAGCAATGAATGATATGCAGTTCACTCTAGCGGAATTCTTTAATAACCAATGGAGGATGGAGCTTTTCAGAAGTGTTCGAGCGAGAGGCTAGGGCATGGCTAGAAGAAGGAAACAGAACGAGGTTGTTCAGAACATTGAACAAGATTTTCACATCCTGGGATTGGCAACCAATGTGGGAGATGCAACGACCAAGCCTGGGATGTGCCAGAAGCTTACAGCCATGCCAGACCTTAAGCTCGGGTGGAAGAAGGTTCCTAAGAGCACCCCCTTCTTCACTTCTTCTTTTGGTGCTATAAATGGATTTAACAACGATGGTAGATATGCTTACCTTTGGTTCGGTAAATCTTGTGAAGTTGTGGATACGGTTGGTAAGACGTCAATCAAGGTAACGGTAGATGAGGATGTCCAGTGGGCAGGTGGATATGATGACCTGCTCTTTTTTGTTACTACAAGAAATAAGGTTTATAGATTCAAGCGAGATGGGACTCTTATTTCGACCTATAACACTGCAAATGGGGACAGGGCATGTGTATATAGAGGGCGTCTCTTTGTATCGAATGGAAAGGTCTTATACTTCTCTTCGGTAGATTTTCAAGATGTAAGCAAAACCAACTTTGCTGCTAATACGACAGTCCCTAAGAACATCAAAGTTGACTATGCATCTGGCGGAACAAATTGGGGAACATTTTATTACAGAGTGTCGGCTGGATCTACAGATGGGGGATGGACAGGGCTCAGCGAAGAGGTAAAAGCTACTATCTATAAACCACCTACAAATCTGTCTATATCAGTATCCTCAGGCGGTAATCTTTCACCTGGGACATACTATTATCGGGTCTCCTCTCTAGATGATGCAGGAAAAGTCTATAGAGCCACAGGGGAAATCGCTGCCACAACAGATAATAATAACAAGACTATAACTCTATCGTGGACTCCAGCAGAAGGCGTAAATAGATATAGGGTGTGGAGAGGAACGGCGAGTGGACAAGAAAATCAATACATAGATGTCACCGGAACCTCACTAGTGGACAACGGAACCCTGACATGGACAAATTCTCCATTTACTGAGAATGGGACTACCGTTATAAGTTGGGATGCCTGCCCTGGTGCTGTGAAATATAGGGTATGGCGGGGATCAACTAGTGGTAGTCAGGTAGCCTATGTAGAAGTCACAACTACAACGTTCTCTGATGACGGACAACAGAATTGGACTAGTGGGGATCCTCCTAAGGATGTTTTTTTGTCTACTGAAGGTGGAGGATACATACTTATTACTCACCCAACCGTTTCGTGGATAAGCTGGCTTTATGTTATCAATGATATGCTCTACATATTCACAGACGGAAACTTGTTTATTCTCTCTGCCAGTATAGCATCCAATATCCCATCTAGCTTCTACCTTTTGGATACAGGCATCTCTATGCCATTCACAAAGTCCACTCTGATGGTAATACGGGACATGATCTTTTTAGTGGATAAGACTGGGATATACAGACTCAGGACAAACACTCTCGAGCGGATAGATAATCTTGTCGCAGATCAGGTTCCATTGCTAGATCATTTCAAAGCAGGGGTATTTTCACTTGAAGACAAGAACTGTTTAGCTATACCATATAGATATGATGATCTTACTCTCTGTTATTGTGTAGAGTATGACATTTGGTTCCAACTTCCCTTTCGAGCGATACGAAGTTTTACAAATCCTAATAGTGAGAATTGTTCCCTGATTGAGTATCCATATCCAAATCAAACAGGGACTGTAGCACTACATGTGATGTTTGACCAGACGACGTATTATCCAATGACAGTTAGATTATGTCCGTTTGATCTTGGTATTAAGAAATACAAATACATACGAGAGATGCTTATAAAGACCAACGTGACATGCCCGGTGAAGGTCGGGTTTGATGACCAATATGTTATAGAAAAGCTTGTCCAATATTATGTCGACCTGGTTGGATATAAGCCCACACTGTTGAAGAAGGGAATCTATCTCTGGTTAGAGATATCTGATGACTCTGATATGTTTATGTATATTCATTTCATTAAAATGAAACTTACCTTACTAGGAGAAATCAATTACTTCTATGGGCAGACTCCAGCATGGTTAGGGTCAAGATAGAGGATGATGAGCTCAGGTTCATTGAGAATGCTACACAAGATCATATTAGCTTTGTCGAGGCTACGAATGCAATTATCCGTTCTTTGAATCTAAATGTCCCGACAATTCTTCCTTTTGAGCTTATACTAAGAGAGATAAGAGATCAGAGAGAGTTTATACAGATCAACCTTCAGTTTCATCAGTTCTTGAATGACACATTACATTCTGTTCTAGCATCTCTTCCTACTCCTGTAATTTTTCTGCCGAAGGTTCTACCTGCTAGTTCCTTTGAGCAGTTAAAGATGGTAGAATACATAATGCATCAGGATGTAGATGCAGTGTTTCAACAGTTATCGGAGGAATACAATGTCAATCAAGCTCGGTGATTATTTGAGAAATATTAGGGTATTTATCGAACCACGGGAATTAGGTATAGATGGTGATAGGTTAGTAGAAGCAGTTAATTCGGCCAGACTATGGGTCGCAAACGATATGGAATTATATGATGGATGTTCCTTTGTGGTGAACGGGTGGGGGATAGATGGTTTTGTGGGAACTCCAAGGAGGGTTTACTTCACATCTTACCAATTTCCAGATGCGAGGGTTAGACTGTTGCCGGAAGCACAAGTAGGAGTGCATAAGGGATTGTTTGACAAGGGAATATATCCGTGTGGATATCGATTAGAAGGTAGCAAGATTATTCTGATCCCGACCGGGATTTACAAGGGTGTCCTAGATGTTGTCTACTTACCGTGGTTTAGGCGATTCGAGAAAGAAAGCGATGAAGAAGAGAAGGATGATTTTATTCCGGAAGTCTATAAAATGTTGGTAGTTTATAGAGCCTGTTCTTTTCTGACTAGCGACGACATCCGCAAGTTCTTCGTGTTGCAGTATGATTGTCTGGCTGAACAATTTAGGAGGTTAAGAGGTGGAAAGGTATCTATATCATTTAGAACAGAACAAGATAATCTTCGAGTTAATTGATGCTATGCTCAAGAGCGGTCTCTACTTCGCCCATAGGGATTTTCTTGTTGTCTACTGCAGAACAGATCTAGAGACCGCAAAAAGAATAGTTGAAACACAGGACTTCTATTTGGACGACTTAAAGCTTGAAGGAGAAGTAGGATTGGTATATCATTTCTGGGGAAATATAAAAGATATAAGAGACGTGCTGTCCCTCCTTAGGTTAGGGAAAGAAATGTTCACTCATCTACTATATTGGGACAGCAAAGCTAGAAAATGGATATTAAGGAGGATAAGAAATGGGAGCGAGAAGACCACATATACCACAGTGGCAGAAGGAATATCAGGAGTTCATGCAGAGAATTTCCTCCTCTAGTCCAGCTCCTAATGTTGCTTCTGATTTGTATACTACAGTGATGAGTGCCCTAATGAAGCAGTACAGTGAGAGGATAAGCCCTGCTTTTCAGAAGGCGTTAACATACGGAGAGAGAACGCAAAGTGTAGGTGCTATTGGAGACTATAGTAACCTCAGGGATTTCTTCCAGTCTTCTTTGCAGAAGAATATACAATCATATCAACAAAAGACAGCTCCCGTTGCGCAAGAGATTGCTTCTACCATTGGCTCTCCAGAAGCCTATCAGACCTTCAAACTTGCGACAGAAGGAGCTAGGAGATTTGGTTCTAATATTGATTTTAGCAACATACAGAAGTCGTGGCAGGAATGGAAGGAGAATATTAACAGATCCATGGCTGAGCTTGGAATACAGGGGTTTGATATAGAAGAACAATTTAGGAGATGGTATGGAGGATAAGATATGGCAGCGGTAGTACCAATAATTACGGCAATAGCTGGATTGACGGCAATAGGAACATCAATCTATAGCCTTGTAAGTGCGCCAAGACCTCCTAGCCCAAGGATCCCAAGAGATATCTTTAACCAGATTCGAGCCAGGCTTCCGTCTATTAGTGGTCTCTCCGAGCAGGCCAGACAGAATATAGCTCAGGCTCTAGAGCAATATCGGGCTGGACAGTTGTTGCCTCAGTATAAAAACATGCTGGACGAAGCTTACAGGCAGAAATACGAGCAGGTTATGTCCAACCTCAGCGCTAGAGGACTGGCTAATTCTTCCGTAGCTCTACAGGCAAAAGCCGAGCTAGACAGATGGTATCAGAACACTTACTATGATCTTTTAAATCAACAGCTGAAAACGGCTCTCAGTCAGCAAGGACTAGCAGAAGCGGATATTGATATCTTAACCAGAGAACTACAGGCATATGGAACCGCTACTCAGGGATATCTTGCTGGGACTCAAGCAACATCCGCAATTACATCCGGAGCTATGCAAGGTCTCTCCAGCGGATTTTCTAGTCTGAGCAAGGCTTGGGAAGATTGGCAAAAAACAGCTTGGGGCGCATAGGAGGGTATCATGTCTTTGGAAGGAATTATTGGAGATGCAGTAGTGGAGGGGGTAGTTCCCAAGGATGATGACCAAAAGACAATAGTGACAGGAGAACCATCCAGGCCTGTTGCACAGAATACCACCGGAACGATAGCAGAGATCGTCAGGAAATCTCTGTCCTTTGCAAATGACAGCCTGCAGAAATTGTTCGGTAAACCTGCTCAACCTCCTGGTGAGACTAGGCAGCAAGAGCAGAAGCAGGAGCAACAGGAGCAGAAGCAAGAGGTAGATGTAGGCGTCAGAGTCCAAGAGCTGATGTCTAAGCTTAATGAGGAGAGAGTAAGGAAAGCGCTCGAGACAATAAAATATGGCGGTTTTCCATACACTATGGGATCCTTTGCGAATGCTTACTCTATGGTTGTTGAATCTGTTGGAGGCAAACTCTCAGATGCGGAGAGAGGTGTCCTAGATGAGTTGGTAAAACTTGTTGGTAAGGATACCCCTATTGTGGATGAAACTGAAAGGTTCTCTCCAAAAGTAGGCAAAGAGAAGAGCGTAGTGGCAAATAAAGTTTCCAGGCCTAGTCCTGAACCTAGACTCTCCACTTCCCCCTTGTCTAGCACACATGAGAAGCTTGCAACCGCTCTCGGGGGAGAAAGTCCTTCTGTTATCGAACAGTCCACAGCTGATGCGATCAATGAGTTATTCAAGGGAAACATAGAGGGATACAGGAAGAAAGCAGAAGAGGCAGATGCAAAGTTGGCGGATCTGATGAGCAAGTATGTGGATATGTCTAACAAAATATACGACAAGCTGTTGGAGGTATATAAGCCGCTCATAAACTATGAGATTAAAGACGAAGGTAAGAAGAATGAGCTCTTCAGGAATCTTGCGGTTGCTATCACAGGTCTTGCTGCAGTTGGTATGGGTGGGACTGCTGTTCTTGGGTTTACTAGCGCTCTGCCAAACGTTATGAGGCAGTGGAAGGAGATGGATGAGGAAGAATATAAGCGACAGTTAGAGCGATTCAAATTCGAGCTAGAGAAAGTAAAACTGCATGGAGATATCCTTCTGGAGAAACTAAGAAATGACCGGGATATGATACTGAAAGACATGGTGCTCTCTCAACAGGAGAAGTTAATGAATCTGAAGATGCTGGAGCAAAACAAGCTGGAATGGCTTAAGTTCAACACGAGAATGCTGCATGATGCCATGATGGCAGCCGGAAGGGTCATAAGAAGCAGTGGGGATGTTTGGGAAAGACATGTTGATGCGAAAGCTAGAGCTGCAGAAGAGATAGATCAGTTATACAGGCAGGCGGATGAAGTAGAAAAGACCGACAGCAAAAAGGCGGAAGAACTTAGAAGGCAAGCCGCTCTGCTCGGTGCTGTGTATGGTATCAAGGTTCCCAGTGTGCCTAAGAAAGAGAAGGAAAAGAGGGTGAATGTAGAATATTACAAGTCTTTCCTAGAACTGAAGAGGCAGCTGGAGGAGCAGATCAACAAAGGAAACTATGAGGAAGCTAGAAAGATCATGGATCAATTACAAGAAGTAGCCACTAAGGCTGTGGAGAACACAAATGATAAGACTCTCTGGGGTGCCATTAATAAGATGCTAGAGGATCCGAAATATACAGTCATAGAGCAAGGGAAGTAACATGGACGCTTTATTCATAAAGGATCATGTCACAGAGAAATTTACCCCATCCTTTGTAGATACAGTGGAAGCTATTGGGATGGGCGGGGTAGCTGTTGCTGCTACTGCTCTTGCCGCTCCTGCTGGCACTATTATCGGAGGGACTATTGGTGGATTAGCATTGCCTGTCCTAGTCGGTGGTTACTCAATGAAGGCTGTGCTTCCGGAAATCAAGAAGAAAAGCGAACCAGTAGGAAAGCTCACCGAGATGGGGTTAGAACTCGCCGGTGGACTTAAGCCGGGTGTCATGGCAGAAAAGGGCGTCCAGAGTGCTGCTTCTGCTTTTAGACTATCTCTCAAGCGTGCTCTCGCTGGTGGTATTGCTAGTGGCACTGCTACAGGAGTCATGCGAGAGATTGGAGGTGAAAGCACAGGCTTACCAAAAGAGATTGCTGGCGGTGGCCTCAGTGCTGTCGCTGTTACACTTCCTGTCCACGGACTGCGAGGATCCTTCCATCTAGCCGGGAACATTCTGAGTAAGACTAAGACGTATAATAGGGTTAAGGAGATTGCAGGTAAGCTGGTTGATAAGGTATTCTTTGATGATGTCCCCAAAGAGGTGAGAAGATTACTTGGTGGGTTCGCCTCATTAGAAGCGGTAGGTGAAGCGGTTCTGAATAACCAGTCAGAGAGGATTGCTAGATTCATTGCATCTAAGGAATTTACAGATCACTATGTGAGATATCTGAAGAAGTTCTTTAAGGACGAAGAGATAGAGTTCATACTTAACTATGAATCTAAGTTCCACCCTCACAGAAGGACATCCGTGGCTGCTGCCTTAGAGCTTATGCCCAGGGATCTCCTGGAGAAGTTTCACGACGAAGTATATAAACCCCTAGGAAGATATGGTGATGAGGCTTATGATGCCTTTCGTAAGAACTGGTATGCCATAGCCACTAGGGATCTTATAAGCGAGTTCAGAAAGGTATATACTCGATACAAGGACGAATATTTAAATGCTCTGAAAGATTATAACAACATTGTATCTCCACACAAGAATGTCATCACAAGACTGCGTGGTGTTAAGGCTATTCTGGAGTTGCCAGAAGACATTAAGAAAGTAAGTGATCTTTACAGATTAGGAGGAGATGTAGACCCGAGGGTACTCGAAGAGATAAACGAGCTATATCTTAGAGCGCTTGCAGCTACCGGTAGAGCATCCGATGCTAAGTATGTTGTGAGAAATCTCTTGGCCAATAGAGAGCTAGATTCGTATTCTGTCTTTGTTTTATCCCAGAACTTGGAGCGACAGAAGTTCTTCTTAGCGGCAGTCAAAAGCGCAATGAAATATATCGGCAGGAAGACCAGATCAGACGATGAAGTGAGAGAGATACTGAGGACGGAATTTGCCAAAATATTTGCTCCAACAACAAAAGCAAAAGATGTTGCAAAGGAGGCAGAGAAGGCATTTAGAAGAGAAGTAGGAATCCCATTTGAATCAGATATCGTCGTGTCCTTCTTCAAGATGGGCAATAAGGCGTTGAAAAATAAACTCATTTCTAGCAGGGAATTAAAAGCATTAGAAGAAGCATTCAATTTCAAGAGGACTACTATTAGGAAAGGATTCAGGCGTTCTCTTGCTTTCATAGATAAGCTGAAAGGGGTCGGTATAGAACCAGCAACAACAATACGAGAGACGGAAAACAACATTGCCAAGGGTCTATTAAAGTATATAAGGAAAGAACCGTCGTTAGATCATCCTCTCTTTGTCCAGTTTCTTACTTATATGCCAAGAGAGAGCTTCTACCCGCTCAGATTCAGAACCGAGGATGTTATCGATATCTCTCAGGCTATCAATCAATATGTAGGAGCTAATGCTGCTTCCTGGCGGAATGCTCTCAAGAGAAGGAAGGTTGCGACTTTGACAGAGCATATCAAGCATGCATTGAGAAGCAACACACCTGAAGCGTTGTATCCAGAATTTAAACAAAGCTCTGATCTAGTTAAAGCATGGGTGATAGGAAGACAACTTCCTCAAGCAATAGAGGAATACAGGAAGTTTGTGAATAGGGCAATTGAGAAAGGGATATGGGGTGTCTATACAGAACTGAAGATTCAGAAACTTGGTCTTCTGAAAACAGAACGATGGAATTGGGAGAAGATTCCACCCATCTGGGGTGTAACTACGCAGACACTTTATATGCACCGAGGCCTCAAGCATATGCTCGACAACCTTATGTCCTATGCAAGACTGAGACCTGATATTCCCTGGGCGAGACAAGGAAGCAATGCTCTTACGTGGGTAAACAGCATGATCAAGCATATGGTGCTTAAGTTCTCTCTGTTCCATGCTGTTACTTTAACCAAATCTGCGACATCAGCAAACGTTCCTTTGGGAGTCACAACCACAGCTCTAAGGAATGCTCTCTGGAGCGTCTTCCAAGGTAAGAGTGTCTATGATGTTGCTAGCGCATTCGATGAGGTCATAGATTTCCTGATGCTTGCCAGAAGAGAAGATTTAGCGCCGTTTCTTAGTGTCGGCATGTCCCAGATGGACAAAGAACTTAGAAGCAAATTTCTACAGAGCCTTTACGATAAGCTTACCTCTAGTCCTTATATTGCTAAATATTCAGACAAGGTCTGGAAGGTGTTCAACCTAGATGAGCATCTTACCTGGGACTTGTTATATCGAGACTACAAGATCCTTATCGCAAAGCACTACGTAGATATGTTCAAAAGAGGTGAGCTCTCGCTAGAGGAGGCCGTTAGGAATATAGAGGAGATCAATAACATTTTCGGTGGGGCTAAGGATTGGTTCTTTATTTCCCCGAAGAAGCAGATGTGGTTGAGGCTCCTGATGTTCGCTCCCGATTGGTATCTCTCCCTCTGGCGCAACTTCTCCAGGTGGGCTGCTAAGGATGCAACATCCTTGGTTGTGGATTTTTATCCTGCTATGCTCAGGTTGCATCTGTATATAGCAAACATTATTCACTCAGCAGTCAGCGGACAAAGTATATTCGAGAGAGTCTCAAACGATCCGATAGAGGCGCTGAAGAGCTGGAGAGATCTGTTCAGGATAACTATTCCCCTTGTTGACAAAACAGGGAGAAGGAAGCTCTTGACCTTAGATATTGCTAATGTGGAGCTTGAGCCACTTGAAATGTTTTTTGGAAGCGCCTTTCTGCTGGAGAATCTAGGCAAGGTAATTACCAGGAAAGACATGACAGTGTTGGAAAAGCTCATGTTCCTGTTCGGTGGGATGAGTAAAGAGTTCGGGAGATATTTGACAACGAAGATGTCCTCTCTAGCCAGGTTAGCGGGAGAGCTTACTTCTAACAGGGATCTTCCAATTTCGGAGAGGCTCATAGCTGGGATAAAGTCTATTGTCCCTATCGGGTTGATAGGCGCTGTTGGGTTGAGATATAGGAACTACGCTACCTTGCCAGAACATAGATGGTTTATGGACTTCGCACAGTTCATGGAAGCGCTATCGTTCAAGGCCAAGATCATGGATGATTTCGAGAATTATGTTGTTCAGAATATGCACAATGAGTTTGTGCAGAAGGATATAGATAGGTTCTTCGACGAATATGCAAGGTTGGCAACAGAACTCAAAAGGATGGATCTCATCCCGGCTAAGAGTAGAAGCAATTTTTATGAGAGCGTCGGTGCTGGGATTGTCAGGAAGCTGATGAAGGAACTTTACATTATCGATCAGGTGGACGCAGCGATTAAGTATAGAGATAGAGCGGCACTAGAAGAAGTCAGAAGAACTGCCCTTCCTAGGATAATCCAATCAATAAGACAGTCTAAACTAGACCCCAGAATAAAGGCAGCTGCTATGCGGGAAGCCAGCAAGGTGCTTAACATAGTTATAAGAGAGAGAATGAGGCAAGGTAGAGTAAGAGCATACAAGGAGGATTAGCATGCCAAAGAAGTTAGACGATTGTGTAAAGAAAGTCCAGAGAAAAGGATACACAAAAGACCAAGCCTATGCTATTTGTTCCAAGTCAACAGGTTATGTCAAAAAGAAAGGCGGTGGTTGGAAGAAGAAAAAGAAAAGCAAAAAGTAGGAGGTATGTATGTGGAACGAGCTTATTGAGAAGCTTAAAAACGTGTCTGCTAAACTTATGGACGAAGTGGAAAGTCGGGTTGACAGCGGTGAGACTAACCAGGAGACTCTTGCCCTGTTGAAGGAAGTTAGACAGACCATCGCCCTGGCATACAAGATGCAGCTCATTTCCAAGGGAGAGGTAGAAGACTTTCAGGAAGAGGAAACAGAGGATGAATTTGAGGATCTCAAGAAGGATATATCCATAACTGAGATTCCAGAAGAGAATGAAACGGATGTCATCGAAGAAGAGGATAAGGAAGAAGAGGAAGACGATCTTGAAAAGATATTAAGAGACTTCTAGGAGGAAGACAATGGAAGTGCTTAAGCTCGTGCTCGGCATACTGGTTAACATGCGTTATTTTGCTTACTTCATCTCGACGGCTCTTGGCTTCGTGCTGTTCATATTATCGCTCGAGAAGATCCAATGCCTACCTTATGTTTTAGCCTTTTTGTTTATATCATACATACCTCTGTTGTTTGGGAGGAAGGAATATGGAGTTAGACGAGAGAACCCTAGTTCTGGAGGTCAAGATGCAGAACTTGGAGAAGACACTTTCTGAGCTAAATGAGAAAGTATGTGCGATATCAACTCAATTAACTGAACTTCGTATTCTTATAGAAAGGTCAGAGAAGAAGCTAGCTGTTGCTATTCTTGGCTTTATTGCTGCGTTGATTATACAGTTTATTGTGAGGAAATTATGAATCTCGATAAGAGGCTTCTCTTTGAGTATCTACAACAGATCAGAACTGAATTACAAGGGGATAAACGGCTTATGCTGGAAATCTCTAAGTATCTCAGAGAGAAGGGATTTATTGTGCCAGAAGATAACTTCGATAAGCAATTCTGGAAGGCTATGGCCAGGTTTGTGGATAAGCATGGTTACTTAGCTAGGGACTACATTCTGCTCTTTGTGGAGGCATATAGAAGGGGTGTCCGGTATGGCAAAGCTAGATCCTGTATTTGCTAACTTTCTTAAATATTCTAGACATATTGTAATCATCTCAAAGGACAAAGGGTTCCTGCATCTCTCCAAGGGCAACTGGTATGGTAGCCAGAAGTATCTAATCTACAAGATGTGGGAAGCTGTGAAAGAGAACGACGAGTGCAGGACGTTCGTGATTCTAAAAGGTCGGCAGATGGGCATTACAACGATCCTCCTTGGCCTGGATCTCTTTTATGCCTACACCGTCCGAGGCGCTCGACTGGCGATAATGATGAACGACTACATAAATGCAAACCTAGCTAGGAAGGCAATCATAAGTGACTATCACATGAACATTCCACCCAGGCAAAGAAAGGCGGACTTGGTGACCAACACGAGGGATTTTACCAGATTCGACAATTTCTCGGAGATTCATTACCTGTATACTTCGGATAGATCGAACAAAAAGGGAACCGTAGGTCGATCTCGAGGCTTCAATTACATACACGCTTCCGAGGTTGCCTACTTCAAGAATATGGAAGACCTCTTCGCTGTAAGAGCGTCTCTTTCTAACTCGCATCCGTATAGAATGTTTATTTACGAATCTACGGCGAATGGCTACAACGACTTCTATGACATGTGGGAAACGGCTAAGAAGTCTCCTGTCCAGAAGGCGATCTTCCTAGGATGGTGGTTGAAAGAAGATTACAGGGTTGACCCCAACAAAGAACCGACAGCTTATAAGTTCTATTCATACTCTCCTAGTTCGGAAGAAGCGGCCTGGATAAGACAAGTTAAAAAGCTCTATGGCGTGGAAATATCGATGGCTCAGCTCGCTTGGTGGAGAAAACAGTTGGCGGAACAATATATGAACGATGAAAACTTCTGCTTGCAGGAATTTCCATTCACGGAATACCAGGCCTTCCAGTTGTCCGGTATGCGCTTCTTCAACACAAACATCATCAACACTCAGCTGGACTACGTGAAAGAAGCCAAGCCGGAAAGATATCGGCTTTATTACAGCAGAAACTTTATCATTGAGAAAGACTCTTCCGCAACCAATCTTACCATCTTTGAGAAACCAGAACAAGGTGGGACATATGTTGTTGGCGTAGATCCAACCATGGGAGCCAATATGGATTCCGACAATGCAGTTATACAAGTGTTTAAGTGTTACAAGGATAGAATCGAGCAAGTGGCAGAATTTGCAGATAATCAGGTAGATCCCCAAGCATTGGCTAGATATGTTCTTCTCCTGGCATCGATCTACAACAGCGCAATGGTAATCCTAGAGGTTACTGGTGTGGGTCATTCTACCCTAGCAGAGATAGACAAGCTCAAGAGGGAAGGTTGGGTTCCAGAGGTTAAGAATCTTCCGGAAGAGCTAAGAGAGGTGTTTAATACCAATATCAGGAAGTCAAGAGAATATCTCTACAGTAGACAGGACGCCCTTAGGAAAAGTTTCGTGAGACACTGGAAGACTACGGCTGAAACAAAGGTGTCTTTGCTTGGCGCATTCCGTGGTGCTCTTACGGAGGGGAAAATTATCCTCAGGTCTAAGGAACTGGTCGAGGAAATGACCAGGGTTGTGAAAGATGGGTCGGTTATAGAGGCTCAGAGTGGATGGCATGATGACAGGGTAATTGCCGCCGCTCTATGCTGGGAGTGCTATGACAAATTCCTAAGAAGGATATCGCCAGATCGATACGAAGAGGAAGAGGAGACTAAGCTTAACAAGAAGGCAACGAACATTATCAAGATAGGTGATCTGACACTCAAACTGACAGCATAGTTATGAGCCATGCGAGAACATTACTTGCTATAGAAAGAATCAAGAACAACCAAAACAAGCTGGACGATCTAGACTATTACAGAAGCCCGGAATTTAGAAGCAAGATCTTTTCTAGAATCAGAGCAGGTAGTTCAGAATATACCATCTTGCATCTCTTGTATGCTCTATCAGTCTTTATGAGCTATGACTACCAGAAGGTATTGCTCCTAGTCTATGCCACCATGCGAGACAAGCTAGAGGAAAGACTAGGACAGATCTGGGGAGACAAGTGGTTAGATGTTGTTCTTGTATTGTTAGATCTAGTCAGAGAGAATGTGAGATTCGAGAAAGCGATATTTAACTATCCAGACGAGAAGAAGATTCCACAGCCAAAGATCATTATCGACCCCAGCTATGCGGAAGACTTATATCCAATTATTGCCAAGCGGTTTGGTATTTTCAAGTGCTCTGAGCTTCCAGAAGACTAGACAAAATAAATACCCCCTCGTGTGAGGGGGTATCCGCCGAACCCGAGACCTCGCCGCAGAACGCCTACCCCAGTTACTATGGTCGCCCTAACCTCGAACCGAGGGATCGAGCGATCGTTTTCCGATTATCACATCTTCTTCTCTTAGTCAACAGTTTTCTGAGAAATGAATAACCCCCTCGCTCGAGGGGGTGCAACTGGGTAATGCCTCAGAATGACAGGTAGTAGCGCCAGGGAAGCCACCTTAACTTCTAACGAGGAATCAGGTGGTCGTTTCCTGTTTGCCACATTTTTCCTCTTTGGTCAATAATTCTGACCATCCCATAGGATCAATCTCTGGTTTTTCTGTATGAATCTGTATCCAATGCCAGACAGCGCCTACCAGTGGAGTGATGTCCACATAGATTCCATCCTTTAATTTTTTCTCGATCAACTCGTTCATTTTCAAAGCCCTCTATTTTGCCCCAGGACGACGACTTTTAGACTACCACGTATGTTTCATCGTCCTTTCTGAATTTCGATTCTAAGGCCATTTTTAAGCCCGTAGAGAAAAGCCTATCGTAAGTTGCTGATCTCATTGACGATTTACTCAACAACATACAGTTCATCTCTTGCTCTTGTCACTGTTGTATAGATGACCTTGTTTCTTTCTCTCTCGTCCACCTCCCTTCTATCCGAGAAATCTAGATACATGATAACCACATCTGCCTCTGATCCCTTCGCCTTGTGTGTGTTCATGATACTTATCTTGGGATCATACCAAGCTGGATTTTTAATCAATTCCAAAACCAGCTCGCTCTCTTCTCTATCCAGTTTAATGACCTTGCACAATCCATATATTCCCATTCTCTTGAGGCCGCTTACCAGGATTTCCGCTTCCGGGAAGTCTAACACGTTTTTATCTTCGAGAATCTTTGCCACCTCCAGCAGACGAGTCTTATTCTTTGCATACTTAGCTGGAATGTATTCCAGCACTCTTAAGTCCCGCATTCTAAGCCATCCATGCTCTAGCCCAGTCCAGAATCTGACTAAGGCATTGATTTTCGCACTAAAGGGCAGATCGTCAAACAACTTGTGCGGGATTCCTTCACTACATAGCATATTGCTTATCCTCTCTGCTGTCCTGATCTTGTAAGTCAGAAGGAGAGTATCTTTCTCTGTGTCTATGCCTTCCGAATAGTGGCTAATCTGCTTGACCTTTCCATGCCTGCCGTTTCCAACAATCTTTTCTCCCCAAACCTGATATTGGCTTGCATATTTCGCCACTTCGTCGCAACATCTATAGCTAAAGGTAAGTTGCTTTATAGGTTCGTATGATGTGAGATACTTATCGCTAGTTCCCGCAAAGGTATAGATGTTCTGGTTGGGGTCTCCGACCAAAAGAATGGTATCAGAGCAGAACTTTCTAACCAGCCGCCAGACCAACGGGCAGATATCATTTGCCTCGTCTATCACCACGTAGGGAACCTCAATGCTTAGGTTAAGCCCGAGCATGAGCGTTTCTGTGTAATCAAATTTCCCCAGGCTATACATGTATTCCCGAAACTCCCTAAACAATTGTTTGAATTCCTGAGGTGACATGCCGTATTGGACATAATCTCCGCTCTCTTCCCAATATGCTTCGGGCTGTTTGAGCAGTAGCCTGCAGTTGTTGAAGTGATCATAGAAGTGCCCTGTTTCCTGATAGAAGCCGCCACGCATGTATCTGAGCCGAATTCTAGGGAATCCCTTCGCTTCAAACCACTCAGAGATCCGATCAAACTGCAAGGGAGCGTAAGCATAACCAGCTCTTCTGTAGTGCTGTGCAATGTAGCTATGGAATGTGGACACCTGCAGGGTGTGCTCTTGTTGCTGTAGCTTCTCATTCAACATCTTTGTTGCCATACGAGAGAACGTCAGAAGCAGTGTATTGCCTGCTGTGAACTTATCCTTGAGCTGAACTAGGATATTCGCCAGCCATGTTGTCTTCCCGCTACCTGCTAATCCCCATACCGTTATGACTTTCGGCTCTTTTCTCATGGTTAACTCCCCTCTTCAAACACCAGATAACCATCGTCAGATATTTTTACATAATACCTATCGTAACCGAAGTCTGTATCGCCGAAGAGAATCATGTCTCCGGAGATTTTAGGCTCATACGGTTCAAACACAGTAGCCATTCTTCTTGCAATATCCTCGCTCTCAAATTGCAGCCCCACGGAGGCTCTTCTCTCTATTTTCCCGAGCACATCAAATACTACTTCCTGAGGCGTCATTCTCATCTTAGCCTTGCCGTTACCTGTTATGAATACAACTCCCAGCGGTCTAACCTCGTCCAGCATCTTTTCCGGAATCTCAGTAAGAACATCTTCTGCAGAGTTGTTGAGGAACTCTTTTAATACTTCTCTGCTCTCAACCTTCTCTTCTTGTCTGATTTCTTCTTCTGTCAGTGCAAATACGAAGCAATCCATACTTCCGTAGCTGTAAGAATCCGTGATCTCTGCCAAGATTCTAGAGAAGGTCTGGTAATCCCCTGGATATGCAAACTCATTTAGCTTTATGTATTTCAGCAGTTCCAGCTTGGGAATGTAGGCCTTACCATCTTCGATATACTTGTGGACTGTGTGGAATATCCCACTGGTTGCCTGTTCCTTTACTGACATCTGCAGATGCTTCATAGATGGCACCTTGTTTGCGCTTGATACAATACGTCTGATAGTTTTAAGAACCTCCTCGTAAGTTCTCTTTGCTAGATCATTGGAGTCGATTCCGAACTTGTGTAGGAGATATCTAGCAAAGACAAGCCACACTGCCTGAATCTTTGTTTTCTTAGACCTAGCATAGTCAGACATCGTGAGATATTCTACACCGGAATAACCATCCAGCTTCGTAAATCCCTTCGACGACAGAAAAACATCCATGGGCACTTCTCTTACAAGCCCTCTCTCTTTTAGAATTAGCGTCATTCCGTTTTCAGTGAGTCTATATGTGATTGAATCGACTCTAAAATTATCAGCAAGTCTGATCAATAATTGAACTTCCTCTGGAGACAATATAATGCCAGGGCAGTATTCCTCGTAGAATTTGAAAGCCTCGTTCTCTCTGGAAAATTCGACTAGAGAAAGCTGTTCCGGCGATAGATTGTAGGTTCCTGTCTTGCCTGCCTCTTCGATAAGTCTAGTAAGTATGGCCTTTGCTGTAGCACCAGAGTAGAGATGCAATGCTGCATCTGTGGCAAAAGCAAGCTTCTTCCCACCTAGAGCGAGAATCTCTCCTGTTGGAAACTTCCGCAGTGCTGTTATTCCCCGGATGTTTTGCGCCAGCATGATTTCCTCAGAGTTGCGGTCGATAAATTCCCATTCACCGCCAGAGAGCGGCTGAAAACCGAACTGGTAGAGTTTGTATGCGCTAGGATTCTTGGCAAAGACAGGAGTAGAATAATCAAACGCTTCTACTCTCGAAACATCTATAACCTCGTTTATTACAATACCGCTTCTTTCGTGCGCAAAGTGAAACCCTAGCGTGTAGAAGATATACATGAATTCCTCATCTCCGACCTTCAACCGCCCAATAGGATATGCAATGAAGTTATCTCTGACAGCAGACACACGTTTCTCTTTTGTGATGTATCCGAACCAGACGCCATCCAAGACCAGCTTAGTAAAGCCAAGGGCAAGCTTCCTTCCCCCTTCAGCCATTGTTGAAAACGTTACTCTTTCCCCGTAGGGAAGAACTACAGTCTTCGGGATCCCTTCAGTCTCAAATAGTTTCTGTTTAAAGTCTACCCTTACTTCCATATCGATCCTCCCTCACTATAAACTCACCGTCCCTCGAGATGGGATAATATTTATTGCAACCGAAGCAGTATGCCCCACGCCCATCCTCGAATACCAGCATGGACGGATTTTTGTCATCATGGAATGGACACCTGATCATATATCCTTTTCTTACTCTTTGTGCTCTGTATCCATACTTCGTCAGAATCTTATCAAGTGCTCCTTCTGCTGGGAAGTCAGAATATGAGATGCTTCTGTTTGTATTTCTCTTTGCCAAAGGGATGTTCTGTCTCGGAGTCTTTCTGAACTTCAGAAGCCTAGATTCTGATTCTCCATTCCTTGTTCCAAGCAGTCTGACAGCCTTAAGCGATGTGATACCACGATCTACATAAGCCAGATCGTTCCAGCCAAGCAGGACTGATAGCGGGTCATATTCCCACGGCTTTGGGACAATAGATATGACCCCTAACCAATTTCTCTTACCTTCGTGCTCGCTTGTATAGCCAAGCAGGTTGAGCTTAAATCCCATTCTGCCTAAGTATTCCACCAGAGAGTTGAGAACGCTTTTTTCAAACAACTCGAACTCCGGGAAGTCTTCTTGTGACCATGTCTTTCTCAGGTCTAGATCGATAGCTATAAAGTGCAGTCGGTAAGGCGAGGTCATAGACATGTTAGATCTCTCATTGAATAGCTCTAGGTTGCTTACCTTCCTTGTCGAGAGATGAATCCCATAAGCGTAGTTCTGGTGCTGAGACACGAAGTCGAGAATTTGCTCTTTCTTACCAGCAAAGCGACCAGTAAATAACTTATCGCCACTGGGGGCATATTGCAGTAGGATATATTCATCATCCAATAACTTGTCGAATGCAATATCCAGGAATGTCTTGACTTCATTCAGATAGCACCTCATACGTTATCTCCAGCAAGTCTGGAGTCCACGAACGTCCTTTCTTTTTCCAGGACAGGACAGCAACACGCCATCCCGCCCGGAGCAGAATCTCTACCTTCTCTCTGTGCTCTAAGATCTTTTTCTTTCTAGCAGATCTATTGGAGAAGCTCGTAACCTGCAGGGCGAGCGTCCCATGCTCTGGAGATACAGCCAGAAAATCTATGAACCCGAACAGGTCGTTATGTCTGTATGCAAACGAGTTCCAGTTTTCTGTCTTCTCTACTAGAGGATAGCCCAGGCTTCTTAAATAGTCTTTTGTTTTCGCATATAGAGAATTCTTTACCCGCAAAGAGTTCCTCCGGTCTCATTCCGAATATTTCCACCAGCTTCTGCGCCACCCGGTGGTCTATCTTCTTTGTCCACCCATGCTCAATATTTAGATAGGCTTCGTGCGAGATACCGAGCATCCTAGCCATATCCCTGCAGGAGAGCCTGTTGCCTACTCTCGCCGCAAATAGGTTATATCTGGCAGGTCGTCTCCTCCTTGTTCCCAACTCTCCCATCTTATGTCCCCTTCACTACGAAGACAGTCATCCGATCTCCAATAAGACCATTCTTCTTTAGAAGGCTGACAAGATCTCTATGATCCATATTTATGTTTCTGGCGAGATCTGATAGACTATCCTGTGTCACAAACCTTCCCTCAAGCAGTTTCCCCTTTAATAGCTCTCTAACTCTCTCCACAGTTTGTTTCTCCCAGTCACCACACAAAACTTCTGCTGAGTTGACGAGAGTGCACGTCTCTTTATCATATATTGTCCTGGTTCCGGTGACAAGCCCATGTCTGCGAAGTATCATAATTAGGCGATAGTAACTAATGCTATACTTCTTACAAAGAGGAAGAAGATGCTGTTTGCGTATCCATATGCGGGTCTCCCACACTATCTTAGGTGCGTGCTCTATAATCTGTTTAGCCTCCTCCACAAGTTCATTTTCCGGGACGTTGCTTTCACCGTCTAGAGCGTAACAAGCCACGGTAGTCTTAGTCTCCGGATCACGCACAGAGACCACATAGTTGCTTATAGCACCTAATCTCTTTAGCTCTTTTCTTGCATGATTAATCGGATAGTCATACTCGAAGCAGAATGCAGATAAGTTGCTTGAGGCGAATAACCTACGTCCGTGTTTCTCAAATACAGTCTCCGGGTGTTTATCGAGAAACTCCTCAAAATCTCTTCTTATTTTATCTCCGTCCATAATGACCCTCCTATCTCCCTTGCTAGTTCTAGGTTAAGCCATTGGCCATAGTGCATAATCACCAGGTTTTCATATTCCTGCCTAGCCAGAAAGCGCCTCGCTCTCTCTAGCGACATGTGCGAGTTAGATATACGCTCCGCTAGGCTGAGAGGAAGTTCGTGATTTAGAGCGCTGTTCCAGAGCGTGTATTCGTCATAATCAATACCAAGCAGGAGCCATCTGAGTTTCGGGAATCGATAGGGGATGTCGTATGTGTCGACAGCATAGAGAGCATATTCTGAACCCTTCCGAAGAAGGAAGCCGTAGCAATCAATATCGTGCATCAGAAGCACAGCTTTGACTAAAACATCCCCCACCTTCATCACGCTCTTATGCCCGAAGTCTTTGCCTGGATACAGCACCCTGCAACCACGGAATTCAAACTCCTTCGCCTTCCTGACATGATCCCCGTGCATATGCGACACCAAGCAGGTTCGTCCGAATAGGCTAACCCGGGGGAGAGCCCCCGCATCCAGGAGCACTCCCCAGATCTCACACGAGGATCCCTTATCTGAGCTGGAACTATAGATCCTAATCTCGTTTAGACTCATAGACACGATCCGATCTGGATCTACTGGCTAATTGTCGCTCTGCTTCTACCTCTTGCATGACATCTGCGAGATGGAGGATAGATTGCCACTCGCTAGCAAGCGCTTTACTTACGTAATTAGCCGCCACATAGTCTTTGAGGTTAATGTAGAACCTGATCACCTCTAAGCAAAGATGTTCTAACAGTTCGTCTTCCCTATTCTTCATCGTCTTTCCCATTGTCATCTCTCTCCTTTCTGGGAATCTTTTTCATTGCCGAATCGAAAATCTCATCCCAGCGGTCTTTAAGCTCCTGTGCTAAATAGAGCCCTTCCGCCAGGTAACCTCGTTCAATGCAGATGTGTTTTGCGATGTTGCAGACATGATCCATCACTCTATACTTCAGAATATCCAGTCTCATATCTACCCCTCCATTACCCTCCATTTTGTAAACACATCTCTGAATTTCAGACCGTTACTCTTGAGAATCAACGCCAGCTCTCCCGGATACACTACTCTTATGTTTTCGTCATGTTTTCCACCTCCTCTTGATAGAATTATCTGCCTGCTCCCAAACTTACTCTGAAATTGCGGTCTAATATCTAACAGCACCCTGTCTCCAGCAAGGTTGAACAGCTCCTCTATACTGCCTAGATTTTCCACACTTCCTTCCTTAGGAAAGGGCTCCCATTTCTCAAACACATCCTCTAGGCAGAGGGAATGCTCGTCCAACCACTCTTGGAGCCACTTCTCGTCCGTGATCAGACTAGATCTTCCACGAAAGACAGGGATATGCCTTGTGTTAGATCTGTCCTTAACCACCTCCACAACGTCTGCAAGCTCGGGGATGTATTCCTTTTTGGTGAAGAGTACTGTGTCTTGTTCAAACATACTGTTGACTTCCTCCCTACTGTGTGTTATGTTATCTAAAAACATCCCACGACCCTCCTTTTGGTTGGTTTCCCCTCCCAGATGGGAGGGGTTTCTGTTTTATTAGATCTGCTTCTTAGTTACTAGAACAAAGCCGTCGTCACACCTAAACGAGAGAATCAGCTGACTATTCTGTTTGTCGAATTTACCATAGCATTCTGCTCTGTCGTTAGCTCTGAGATGTTCCACAAATACGTCCCAGGTGGTTTCCACCTTAATCACGAACTCATTCATCTCGACAGAGACAATTTCCTCCTCACCGAACATCTTTTCTATTGCCTCGACATAAGCCTTAACTTTCTCGATTCTCATCTTTACCCTCCTTTTCTACCTCAGAGTAATCTACATCTATAAATTCAATTTCCCCTTGCCCCTCTATCTGCTCGGGTTCCTTATCCTGAGCAAGAGCCTGGACAAACTCAACAGAGATAAGCCCATATTTGGACAGCATCCGCTTGAGCAGTGTCTTCTTGGCCATAGCCCAGAAGTCAGTCTGCCATGGAGAGGATGGACTGTCGAACGACTTAGAGAACCTCTTGCCGTGTGCTTCTGCTTCTTCTCTGGTTATGGAGTCCCAACATTCAAAGCCGGAATTGAGCTGGAAGTAACCGATGAGTCCAATGATGTTGTCACTAAGAGGCTCTCCCGCCTTCTCGATCTCGCCAGTTATCTTCTTGATAATCCGCTCTCCCTCATAGACCTCAGTAACAGCAATGCGCTTGTATTGACCAGAGCGGAGAGCAAGCTGGATAAGACCTCGATAGCCGAGCTGGAACTGTGGAATCGTCCGGTTGCCACGCTTGTAGGGAATCAGATAAGCATAACCGAGAGCAGAGACAATTGGGAGTCTGAGGGCGGCCGCCTTCAGAGCTTCACGCAAGACATCCCCAGGATCGCAGTCCCTGAGACCCGTGTTGGAATAGACCTCTACTAGTGAGGCCAGAAAGGATCCCGCTTCCTTGCCTAGTGCATCGACAAACTTTTGTTTAACGCTTGGGGTTGCTAGAAGTTGATTCAATTTTGCAATGTTTCCACTCATGTTAATCCTCCACCGTTATGGTTAGATCTTCGTTATACTCTTTCCAAGTGTAAATAACCTGCCACCTGGATTTAATGTTCTCGATAAATTCTGGACTTAGCCTTTCACCGTCATCTACAAGCTTGAAAAACCTGATGCCTAAGCGCTCTTCTATATCAGCTATGCAATTGAACAAAAGGGCGACCTTCTCGGCATAAGACATGTAGTGATAATCCTTATAGGCATTCCACTTCACAAACAGGAGATCAGCTTCAAACACATATTTGTATTGGTCGATATCCATATAAAGCTTGTCCAGCTGTTTCATCAATTCAATTCTCTCATTTGTTATACGAACCGGTGGAATGCTCTCACAGGCCTCCAGATATTCTGTCATGTCGTTCAGAAACTTGATTTTACTCTTAACTTTACGCAGCTCAGATTCTAGCTTGCTTAGTTGCGGATACAGAATCTCTTTAACCAGAAGAGTAGGATGTCCATCGTGCATCTGCGGATAGATCAGAGCCGGATGTATCGGTGTTTCCGGACGCTCTTCTCCCATTAGAGTAAAGTCGACCACGGCACCAGGAACACGTTTGTGTCCCTTCGCATCTACCCAAGAGAGAGCATGCAGGATCGCTCCAACCACTGTGGTCTTACCTGCTCCGGTCTTGCCAGAGACTCGGACATGCTTTCCCTGTGGTGCGATATTGAGATTGCTAATAGTATAGAATGCTTTAATGTTCACGCTCTTCAATTTATATTCCATCATAGCCGACCCTCCCTCGGCTGGTTACAATATTGTTAATTCTGGGACTACCTTGTAGTCCCCGGCGACTATTCTTTCTCTCACTTCCTCGATAGACTCGCACTCGAGGAACCGAGCGACACACTCCGCAACTGCAGGAGATGCATCCCAATCATTGGCCAGGAACACACCTAACCGTCCCTTAGATGCAGTTACTTTATCGGTTGCAATTAGTGAGTCCTGGTTGTCGGTGCTTACGATAATCACAAACATCTTATCCCCCTTATGGTTATCACTCTATCCAGGTCATCTTTAGGCCTAGGAGAGCAATCCCTGAATTGGGTGGTATGTTTATATATCCGAACCCTAAAGTCGCTCTCCTAGGGTAAATTAGATTAGTCTACGAAGGCGAAGCCGCCGCATCCGATTATATTTCCGTTAGTGTCCCTAACGAGATTGTGTGGAACTATGAGATCCCGCCGATTCTTTCTGAGTAGTTGAGCTACAATAGCAGGCACGATATATAGAATCTCGCATCTCTCATCCTCTGAAGGTAAGTCGCCTTCCAGGAGGAATTCTTTTGCATACAGAGGGATGTTGCCTGCGATACCAATAAATCTCGCTTCCTCTCGCAGTCTAAGAGGTTGCTTCGCCGCAGGGATCTCTAGGATCTCGCCCTGGAGCATAATATCAATTTTGTGCGGCGTGGTATTCACGAGAATTCGGTTCCAGGTTTCGAGAATTCCAAATCTCTCTTTCAAAGCATCAACATCAACTTTCCTCATACTTAGCCCTCCCTTTGGTTTAAGTATGTTACGATACAATATAAATTGTGTTTACATGCTGAATCGGGACAATATCACGTCTGTAGGAAATACGTGCAACAGGATATTGCACAATGTAGAACGTGTTCTTCTGTTCGGGCGGAAGATCTGTTGTGATGTAGGTCTTCCTGAATATTTGACATCCGTCTACACTGCCACAGTAAGAGTAGTCCTCAAACAATCTCAGCGGGTCTCTCGCTTCCGGAACTTCAACAACAACTTTCCCGCTCTCGTCGAGTATCTTGACCGGGTATGGGGTCGTGTTGTAAATCTTGACCCCGCCGACTTCAGCAAAACCGAACCTTTCTTCCATGGCTATCCCTCCAAGCTAGCAAGTGCGTCCTCCTCACTCCCTTCAAGGTCTGTCTTGCGACCGTCCAGGGAAACAATAGACACGCCTTCCGTTGGGGATCCGTATGTCCTTCCCGTTCTTCGCCAACGATATTTAACAGAGGAGCCTTCGGTAAGGACAAGAGCGCCTCTGCTGATGCCTAAACTGCCTTGAGGAGAAGACCATATCTGATATTCAAACACACTGCCGGGAATGAGAATCTCTATTTCCGACTCACCACGATAGCCACATCGAACAAAGACGTTGAATAAGTTTTTGTTGCCAGGTCGGAGAACTAGATCCTTCTTACCTCTTGTGAGTTCGACATTCTCAGCTGGGAGTTCGAGGAAGAAGCCATCCTGAGTCTGAGTGACCAGCTTGGGAGAGACCCAGATTATGAAACTAGGCTTGTCATGTCGACAACTTCCAACTTTCAAAAGGAAGAATGTTTTACCTTCGGCCTCTCTTTTCTCCAACAACCATTTTTCTTTCATGGCTGGCCTCCTTTATGACATAGTGATCTCATCCACCAGTTCGTATTCACCCGACTCAATCTTCTCCCTTACTTCCTTCGAGTCTTTGCAACCAAGGAAATGGATAACACATTTGGCCGTCGTGCGAGAGTGATTCCAGTAACGATATAGCCGCACTCTCTCCGGGTTGTAGGCAACGACCGGTTTCCCGTAGGACACCAGATAATCATGGGTGTCCGTCGAAACTATAATCTGATCGACTTGCGGACGGCCATTCAGCGAAAATTGTTTGACTCTAATCATGGCACCCTCCTTCTGTTTGGTTGTTCCTACTGATTACGCTTCCTATATAGCACAACTCGAAACGAATGTCAAGAGAAAATTTTATGCTCGTCTAAACAATTTGGTGATAGCCATATGCTCTCTACTCTCTTGTGCTTTTCTTTTGCTGTGCCTTCGCCTAAGATCCCAGTCTGTTTTGTTCTGCCAACAGCGTGGCAGGTAGTCTCAAAATCGTGTCTTATCCAACCTTCATCTTCTAGTCTCTTGTAGATTCTGTTGGCGTATCCGCTAAGCATAGCCTTGCCTTTGATATTCAGAAGTATCTCTACAAGATCCTTATGATCTTTGTCAGTGCAATCATGTTTGTATTTGCCCCAACTGCGTGTCTCAGGAACATAAGGTGGGTCTAGATAGAAGAATGTATCCTTGGTGTCGTATGTTCTTATTAGGTCTCTGAAATCCTTGTGTTCTATCTGAACGGTCATAAATCTTTGGTGCATGAGTGGTAACTCCTCAATCACGCTTAGCCAAGCTGAGCAACTTGCCGCCATCCCTTTACAACTAGCTGTAACTTTAAAGCTCCAACTATGTCCGAAATCGCCAGAGAAGGACATTCTTGCAACCACAAACCATCGATATGCTCTTTCCACCTCATCCTCGCAGTTCTGCCATGTGGCTCTGCAGTAGTTGTATTCTTCCCTGCTGTAAGGTGTAAGGCACACCTTCTCATAGAACTTCTGAAACTTGTCCTTATCTCTCAGCACTCGGAAAAAGTTCACAAGCCCAGAGTCTATATCGTTATATACTTCTACCGGGGACGGCTCCTTGGCAAACAGAAGGCTTGCTCCTCCGCCGAACACCTCTACATATGTTCTGTGCGAAGGAATGAACTTTAACAACTTGGCGACCATGTTACCCTTGCCGCCAAACCAAATAATCGGTGAGCGAAGTAAACCGCTCTTCATGTGTGTTTCCTTCTGTGCTTGTTTTTTGCTGAAACCCGCCCGCATCTGTATTTTATGATATTCTTCAGCATCACACAACTTTCACACTGCCGCTGTAACCTTACTCCAAAAAATCCATCCGAAACAGCTCGAGCGGGCGGGTCCTTCCCGCCAGCTGGCTTAGGGCGGGCTTCTGCAATCCCTCAGAGGCAAGCGGACGCACGTATCCCAAGGCCTCTGAGGGCTAATTTTAGGCCTAGGGACGACCCTAGGCCTCACGGCTATGTAGCCGTATTAATAAACCTCAAGATGACGGCCGTCCCATTCAAGGACGTAGCCGTCCACTTCGATACTACCTGGTGGCCATAGTTCCACCAGGTAAACTTCCCCGCTTTCGTTGTAACTTTCTAACCTGATTGCGGCATTCTTTACTATCCTTATATTGTATGCTTCGGTAATCACTAAAGCATTCCGATCCCTATCTGCTTCCGGAAGCAAACAGGGATCTTTCGGGTTGCTTAGAGGAAGCCACATAATCTTACCTCTTGCAACCTTATTCTTCTTAAAATGTTCGGATACTTCGATACTTATGGATCCGAACTTAACCTGGTTACCCTTCCGGATCCAGTAGGCGATCTTGCGACCACCAGCAAATTGATAAAGTTTCATACGACCCTCCTATTGGTTAGTTATCAAAGAACATCCATTACACGCTTACGTTATACCAAAGCTTAAAATGTTTGTCAAGAATTTTTTCAACCAAGAAAGAAAATTTTTGATCGACTAGGAAGGAAGCACTAGGAAGAAAACGTATGAGAACAGCTCTATTTTCGCTTTAAACGCAAGCTTGCTTCGGTTTAGGTATTTCCATATTGGCTAGCAAGAAAGAATTCATCCAGAACAAGAATAAACGCTTCTGGAATGGATATCTAAGGAAGGGAAAAGAAATAAAAATGGAGGCCAAATTGGCCTCCAAAGCTTTGCGTTAGTTTCGGTTATCCTAATCTAATCTTTCCGTTGCTTCCAATGTTTCCAATATTTCATGTATTCCTTAATGAGGCTATAGTTTTCCCAATGCAAATTCGAAAACCAAAAATTGTCTTTCTTGAAGAACTCGCCAATTGTGATAATCGTTTTCGGAGAAAGAATTGCGAATTTGGATGTTTGCTTCACCAATAGATCTAGTTTGTCTTTGTGGTCTAGTTTGGCCAAATATCTTGCTAAGCAGAAAGTATCGGAATTCTTCGGCGAAACATTGGCAAGCTTAGCATAGGCTTGATAATTCTTGATTACACCATTATGAAAAAGAACAAGGTTAGCCTCATAACTAGTTTGAAGCTTATCCGGAATATCAATACGAAAAGGATGAGTATATTGTGGTGACACGCCCCCATGTGTTGCAAGCCGAAAATGAACAATATGGACTGTTTCCGGAATTTGATCATAGAATTCCAAAAAAGGATCAAGCTTCATAAATCCTTTTCTGACAACAACTTTCCCGTTATGGATATAAGCAATCCCGCAACCATCATCATTAGCCAAGAACATATCTTCAATCCATTCCTTCGGAAGCTTCCTTCCGGATTGAGAAATTGCTATTACGCACATGTGTTTAGCCTCCTATATTCGGTTTCTACCAAATACCTCTTGCCATCATGTAATCGATCAACGGCTTGTTCTTCTCAATATCCTTTAGAATAAACAGCAAGAAGTTTTCCCATTTTTCTTGTTGTAGAGCTTCCAATGACCTAGTCTTGCAATATCTAACGATGTTATAAACGAGGCGCAATGTGGCCTCGAATATCGGATACACCAATGTTCCTTTAAACAACCGAATTTCATCGGTTGCGAAGTTTCTGAAATTCAATGCATAGTATCTTGAATCCCTATTATCTTCTATTGCTTGTTCAAAATTAGTGTGCCCATATCGAGCACACCATCGGGAAATTTGTTCCGGTTTTCTTCTCGAAAAAATAACTAACTTACGCCAATATGTTTCAAAAAACCACAATAGCTTCGCCTCATTATCGGTTATTTCTTCTTCTGTTTTGCCAAAGTATAACCTATTGATATGGATGTGGAGACCACATGTGGATGTGGATCCACTACGATATCCATTCCTTCTTAAATAGTCGAATGCGGCTTGCCATGGAATCTTAGTGGTGTGATACTTGAGTGTGGACGGTTGAGAAACTATCTCAAAACCATCCCTTAAGGAACCATCATGTTTAATGTAACAATTAATTTCTGAATATTCTGACCCATTGAGAATTCTCAGAACATTGGCGGCTTTGTCCTCATCCTCACCCCCGCCATCAACTTCTAATTCAACCCCCATGAGCAGGTGATTGCGGGGGTTGCCATGGTAACGCCATTCTGGATCGTATCCGTAACTATGGATAAAAGCCATTTTAAAACCCTCCTTTTGGTTTAAGTTATAGTTTGTGGTTAAACGCAATATAGCTTATACCTAAGACACAAGTTTTTGTCAAGTTATTCGTTTATGCCAAGAGAAGGAAGCTTTGGGAAGCAAAGACAAGACTACCAGAAAGAGAAAATCCATTCCTTAGCCGAAGAACAGAAACTTGTTCGCCAATACGGAAGCAATATCGGTGAGCACGATAACTTTCGGTGAGCAAAGAGAAGAATTCCTTCCTTAGCATCCAAGAAGGGAAACTTTCTTGCTAGGAAGGAAAAACCCTCTTTCTTATTGACTAGGAAGGGAAAATTAGTTATGCTTCGTATTAGCTATTCTTTCCCTTGAATGGAAAACTGACTTCGTGAAAGAAAGTATTACCCCCCTAGAAATGAAAACTTTGATCTTTTTTTCTTGACAATCTCAAGACGGCCTTGTGGAATCTAGCTTCTCGTCATAGTCGTCTCGAGTTTGTCAAGTTTACCCTAAAACTACGATGCTAATCTAACTACCTGGAATCATTGAAATATTCCATCCAGGTAATATAGTCGTCTTGTTTAAGAACAATATCTAAGTATTTGATTACACTAACAAAGACTAACGACTATGAATTCTAGACGAAAAAGTTTCGCGAAATTTTCTAACCCCTAGGTCTTGGGAAGGTAGAAAAACCGAAATTTTAGTTTTCTGCTCTTTGTCTTAGCAAGCTTAGTAACCTAAGCCTAAGCACTAGTGAACAAGTTTCCCTTGTTTGCGTTTAGCTATTCGGTTAAGCTTGGTTAACTTTGGTTAGCTTTCTCTTTGGCTTTTCTATTAGCTTTGGGATTGAGCGAACAGTTGCTTCTCTTTTGCGAATAGGAACAATTATCAATCGTTTTCTTGCTTGCCATTCAGTAAGCTTGTCTTTTGCAATTGCTAATCGTTAGCAACTATTCGCCTTGCTTATGTTCGGCTTGCTATATCGATAATGATAATCATTCCCAAACCTACGTAAGCCTTACTTGCCGCTCGTTAAGTTTCATTGGGTGACTGACTGGTCATTCGCTTGGGCGACTGAATGGTCATTCACATAGTGACTACTAGGTCATTCCTTGCGTGACTGAACAGTCATTCAGATAGTGTGCGCTATGCCATCGGGACTGCTTGGATGCTACTGCTGGGCGCCGTGTGATCCCTCCCCCCACCGAATAATTTCCCCTGCATTTTTCTCTTGCTTTTTTCTTCCTTTTTGTTATTGTTATCTTGGATTAATATAGGAGGTGGATATGTATATTATTGTAAAAGGCAAGCGTTCTCCTTTGCAGGAAAGATTGTTAGAGCAGTGCGAGGAAGGTCGGTATCAGGCCAAGCAGAATCAGAGGCTACTTTCCTCTCCTGGCTATATAGACATGTCAGAAGCTCGTTCTCTTCTTGGCAAGGAAGCGCATATGGAGGACTTCTCTGGCATAGCGGATGTGTTTAAGTCGAACCCTCTCAAGTATGAAGCCTTTGGCAAATCTGGCATTAAGAAAGGCGAGCTATGAAAGTAGTGGAATCTGAGAAATTTATTAAGCAAGACAGACGCAAATCTGAGGAAGAGCTTCGGGAGATCGTATCCACTTGCATATCCAGACGTCCTGCTTTAGTGGATAGATACCTACGTGTCCTAGAGTCATTCATAGACATCCGAACTTCCAAAAACGTCCTCCGCAGATATATCAACCTCATTTCCTCTTTGATCTATCGTTCTGACAATGTTATCTTCGAGCTTCAACCAGACGTATCGGACGCTCTGCTAAAGGAAGTGCAAGATGGTTTTTACAGAGAAGGCGTAGATGTTATTCTGTATGACCTGGCGAAATTAGGCGAACTCTGGGGCTTCATTGGTCTTCGTGTAGAGCCCAGAAAAGACGGCGTAAAATTCCGTCCAGTTTTCCCCTTCGATATTCTCTTCTATTATCCTGATCTAGAGATGGACGACGACTCACAGATTCTTGTTTATGTGCTTCGTATGGGCAGGGACGAGTATGAGAAGCGGTTCGGCAAAGTATCTATTCCAGACAGGACAGTTTCTCCTTTTAGCAGATTCTTTGATGTAGTCAGTTCTACAGACGAGCTCACACGGGTCATAGATTTGAATCCGAACGAGTATTATGAAGTCTATGAAGTCTGGTATAAAGACCCGGGAGAAGGCTCATGTTATGTAGCGACATTGGGTCTAGATTATACCATTCGTGATCATTTCAAATCCCCGTTTGTATCCGATCATCCTTTTGCCTTCTATGTTCCATCTTACCTTCCTGGCAACATTTATGGTTTTGTAAACGGCGAGCAGTGCATACCTGCGCAGGAAGGGATAAACGACATAGAAGAGCAACTTCCCTCTTTGGTAGAGAGATTAGCATATCCTCCGGTCATTCTAAAATCTTTCCAGGGTCTCTTAACAAGGGAAGACGTAGTAAATGAACTTCGCAAACCCTCCGGTGTAGTGCTTGTAGACAGTCCGGATATGGCTGTAGAAGAGGTTGTTCCTAAGATAGATCCAGGTGTTCTTTCCACTTTGTCTGATCGGTATGAGAGGAACATTCTGGATACCATTGGCATATCAGAAGTTATGCTGGGTCACAGTGCTAAGAATATAAGGTCTTACACACATGCTCTCTTAGCATCCCAATTTTCCTCTTCGGAAGTAATCGTTCGTGCACTCAAATTTGAGCAATTTATCGAGCGGGTGATGACCCTGTATGCTATGTATAAGGTCTTATGCACAGACAAATTCCCTCTCTTAGCAAAGACGCCTCTCAGAGTAGAAGTATATGCTCACACTACATCTCCTGTCCTTTTGCAAAACTTTACTACGCTCATTCTAGAGTTAAACGCACGTGGTCTCATACCACCGGAGGTAGCGATAGAGTTGTTACCGATTCCACACAAAGATAGGATAAAGATTATGTTACAGAGAGCGAGGGAGGCTGCGCTTGTTCAAGAAGCCAAAGAGCAAGAGAAAGGGAAGTAATGGAGGTGCTTCTTTGGGTGGGAATCCTATTGTAGTCTATAGCAATATTAACACTATAGACGTAGGGCAGGCAGTAGGTGTATTTGTTCGCACATCTGATAATCCGAACATACCCAATCCAGTTAAGGACAATATAGTAAACATCTTTTCGGACATAGACGATCACAACGGCAGGCAGTATATTTGGGGTGCAAATTTTGTAGTTACATCTGATGCCGGCGGCAAGGTATGCATAGCTCTGGAGCTGGATGCTAATACAACTAGGGCTGGTGTTAAGCCTGCGAGAACAGAGATTCCGGATCCATTTATTTGCGGCTTACATCTTTGCACAGCTACGAACGAAGCGGCCAAGCCCTGCTCTTGTGCTATACATGTTATGGGCTACTGGCAGGATGGGATAGACCTTTCGGATTTCCATATGACAGGTATTTACTTCTCTCAGAAGCTCATTCATTCCAATGTAGAAGCGTGTATAGACATGTCTTGGTTCAACACTGGGAATGGTGCAGGTTGTTCTAAGGGAGCGATTGTTCTTCCTGCTCCTGGTGTTCAGATGTCGTCTATTATTCAATGGACACCGACTGAGCACGGCGGCTATGGGAAGGAGTCTTTCGTAGGTGTGCTCACTAATTCCACTAGTCCTTCTGATGATGGGAAGTTTGCCATTGTGGGAAGATACATTACTCCGGACTACCGAAGAGTAGATATATATGATCGATTGTTTGTATCTGGCAGGGACATATTAGCAGAGATAGACGAGATTAAGCAGAGGTTAGGAATGTGATAGGCGATTGGCAATCTAGAAATTACGAAGGCATTGAATCTCCTTTAGGGTATACAATCAGAAGGGGCAAGTGGACAGACCGTCCTGTTTGGACGCAATACACCACTTGGTGGATAGAAGTGTCTGTTATAGCTGGATTCAATATAGATCATCCCTTCCTTTGGTATCTGCTCTTATGGATACCGGATCCAAACAATGTGTCTAGAAGGAATGTGTTTATTCTCTCTGGGTCTGTAACGGGAGTATCATTTATAACCAATATTCCGGCTGGCAATATTACCGTGGGATGTGAGTTTCTCGGTGGCAACATCTCTCTTAGTAATGTTAGTGGAGTTTCTACGCTTGGTGGCCTTGCTCTTGGGTTTGCTTTTGTTTATGATAATCCGACTAATTATGGTATGGATATATCCGGTGAGATAGCTAGTTATGAGATAGACGCCTGCGAGTTAGGCATGTTCTGCGACAGCAATCAAAATACTTATGGGTTGTGTTCTGGAACTGACGTTTATGAATTGTCTTTATCTCATCCTTTACTTACTTTTTCTGACGTGGCTTTTTGTGATACGAACAATAATGTTTATTACTGCATAGGAGGATAGGATGTTAGTTTTAACAAAGACAGTGTCTGATGAGATTATAGGTAATATGAACAACATTGCTTCTGTTGGGTTAGGATACAACGGAACGGAGAAGGTTGGTAATGGTTATGCTAGGGTGAATGTCTCCTCTGGGTTGTTTGTGTTTGACTCGGAGGATGCATCTTACTATTACTACAAGAACTCTTCTCAGATTTCCTTTCCTAACGCAACTGGGGATTGGGGGAGTATAAATGAGATTTATTTCTTCGATAGCTCTGGCAACAAGCTCTATACCTTTACTTTAGACTCTTCTCTTAGTATAATTACAGGTGTAACGTTTGTGATAAATGCTGGAGGGTTAGTTTTGAAGGTAAAGAAACAGAGTTAGGAGGCATGAGATATGGGTTGGTATAGCACGCCGTTCAATTATGATGGGACAAGCCCCACACAGGTCAGGGACGATCTGCAGAAGGCTAATGAAAATTTCCAGGCGTTGTCTGATGTGTTTGAGAATGGCACGCCTCTTTCTGGGAGGATAAAGTCTAGCTACATCCCGGGTGGCGGAGGCGGATCTGTATCTGGAGATATCACTGTAAACTCTGTTACGGTCTCTAATCCCAACAGGGTCAATTTTGGTATAGATCTATCTCCCAATGCGTCCGGATTTTACCAGGCTGCTATTAAGATGCCGGTTGGTGTTCCTGGTTCGGCTATTCAGTGGCAGCCTACATCTGGAGGTTGGGGTGCTGGGGAATCTGTAATAGGGGTAGATACATCTGGTAACTTTAAAATTATTGGTCGTTACAACAGTAGCGGAAGAAGGGTAATCAACTTATATGATGATGTCAATGTCGGTGGTCAACTGATCCCGATCTCCATAAGACTAGCTCCGCAGACCAACCAAAATAGTTTGATAGACCTTAGGAGCGGCGCTGTCGATTGCTCTGGTGCTTATATTCTTATGCCGACTGGTGGGGTCAAGGGCAACTTCATCTCATGGGGCGACCCTCCGTATGATAATACTTTGATTGGTGTGTCATTATCTCAGGGTAATACTTTAGTAATTGCTGGCAAGCCTGATCCTACAAAGGGTAATAGGCGCCAGATTGGAATGTGGGACGATGTGACTATAAATGGTAACTTGAGTGTGACAGGGACAATTACTGGTAATGTAGTTTATCAAGTGCCTAGCACGATTAGTGTTAAGAAGGTCGATATCAATGCAGACGCTAATCAGGATTATGGAATAAGTTTCAGAGGATCTAATGGATTTTCTCAATCTGCCATTCTGATGCCGACAGGTGGTAACGGATCGTTCATAAACTGGGGAAATACCAACCCGTATGATTGCTTGATTGGTATCTCCTCTTCTCTTGGTCAATTTATCATAGCTGGTAAGTCCAACGGTGTATCGAGAGATACTCATGTCTATGAGAATTTGATTGTTCATGGTTATACCACTTCTGTTGGCTTTGCGTTGAATACATCGGTTGCTCAGGATTATGGACTTAACTTAAGAGGGTCTTCCGGATTCAATCAAGCTGCAATTCTTATGCCCATGTCCGGGAAGGGAACGTTTATCTCTTGGGGCGACCCAGCCTATGATAATAGCCTTATAGGGATTCAAAACTCGACGGGTCATTTTGTAATTTCTGGCAGAGCTGATGCTGCTTATGGGGGCAGGAGGACTGTATATCTGTATGACGATACGATTATGACCGGAAATGCTTATATATCCGGTAATCTGAGTGTAAGTGGAACGATAAGTGGGAATGTTCAGCTTCCCAGCACGATTGGTGTTAAGAAAATTGATATCAACGCAGATGCTAATCAAGATTATGGGATAAAACTTAGTGGTAGTTTTTCGCAGACTGCAATATGGATGCCTGTGGGGGGTTATGGTAGCACTGTAGCATGGACTCCTGTGAATACCTCATGGGGTGCTGATTCTCTGATAGGTGTTAACAGTTCCGGCCAGTTTTGGATAATTGGGAGGCCTACCAGTGCTGGCGGCACTAGGGTAATATATATGAGCGATTATGTTCAGATCAATGGTGATCTTAAGGTTACTGGCAATATCACTGGTAATGTCACTTATCAGCCTCCGACTATAATAACTTGTAAAAAAATCAATATTAATGCAGATGCAGGGCAAGATTATGGGCTTAGTTTCAGAGGATCTAATGGATTCTCCCAAGGAGCTATCCTTATGCCAACAAGTGGGACTGGATCTCAGATTACTTGGGGTAGCACTCCAGACAGTGACTCTCTTATTGGTGTCCAAGCTTCTACCGGGCATTTTGTAATTTTTGGCAGACCTGATTCTGCTTATGGGAGCAGAAAGACTGTGTATATATATGATGATACAATTATGACCGGGAATGCTTATGTAAGTGGTAATCTGAGTGTAAGTGGAACGATAAGTGGGAATGTTCAGCTTCCCAGCACGATTGGTGTTAAGAAAATTGATATCAACGCAGATGCTAATCAAGATTATGGACTCAACTTGAGGAATTCTTCCGGATTCAGCCAATCTGCGATCCTTATGCCTATGTCTGGTAATGGGACGTTTATTTCCTGGGGAAGTCCAGCTGATGACAATAGCTTGGTTGGGATCCAGAACTCGACGGGTCATTTTGTAATTGCCGGTAGAGCAGATATTATGTATGGGGATAATAGAACAGTGTATCTATATGATCATCTGATTGTAAATGCGAATATTTATGTGAATGGGACGATAAATCAAGGATCCGATCTGTCAATGAAGGAGAATGTTGTTCTGTTCTCTGACTCTGCTCTTGCTATAGTTAAAAGTATAGACGTCTATAGATATTTACTAAAAGGGAGTAAGGAGGAGCATGTTGGGTTTGTAGCCAATTATGTTAAAGATGTATTCCCGAATGGGGTTACTGTAAGTGGTAATGGGATGTGTTCGATAAACATTCTTGATATGTTGGCATTGTTATTTAAGGCGGTAAAGGAGCTTGCTGAACATGTGGCGAATAATTAAAGAGATTTTTGACATTGGGCACGAGATTGGCAATAATAAGAGCTGGTATTATAGTAAGACCGTATGGTTCAACATAGCCGCTCTTATTGCTGCTGTTGTGGACTATAAGACGGGAGGCGTTACGTCTCAGCAGGATATACAAACAATAGGGCTTGGGTTGTTTGCTATGGTTAATTTGGTGCTGAGGTTAACAACCAAGAGGCCGATAGGAGGAAGGCAGAATGAATAACATTAAGCAGTTGATTTTAGCTAAGCTTACCTGGCTAGAAAGGTTCATTCTCTCGTTGTTTGAGCGGGGTATTGTTGACTATCTAGAAAAACTTCTTCCTGTAGCGGTAGATATTGTCACAAAGCTTATGCAGAATAACACCCTCACTTCTGAACAGAAGAGAACAGAAGCTGTTAAGCAACTCGGGGATGCTGCTAAGAGCATTGGAATAGATGTTGGGCTCTCTGTCCTTAATTTAGCAGTAGAAATGGCATTGCAGAAGGTGAAGGCTTATGGTGATAAGACCAATTGATATTAAAATTACAGGATTGACGGTATTTGGGGAAGCTAGAGGCGAACCTCACGAAGGCCAGATTGCTGTGGCACAGGTTATTCGTAATCGTGCTCTGGCTAATAATACTTATCCTGCTACTGAGTGCTTGCGACCTTATCAGTTCTCCTGCTGGAATAAGAACGATCCTAACTATTCTATCCTGCAAGCTGCGTTGAGAGGGGAAAGAGATATTCCATCTATCTTTTACAGAATAGCGGATAATGTTTTGAATGGTAGGGTTCTTTTAGATGAGATAGATGGTGCTAGATACTATATGACCAAGAGTTTGTATTACTCTAATAAGCGTCCTTCTTGGGCGAATAAGTTAAGGGTGGCGGCAGAAATTGGTAACCACGTATTTCTAACAGAGGAGGGATAAGATGAGGTTTAAGAAAGAAGATCTGGACAAAGTCATGTTAGGGTTGAATGGTGAACCGATGGTTTTTGCTGGTGACAATACTGAGATAACCTACCGGAATGCCATCCTGGCTTCTCTTGCTAGAGATGATTCCCAGGACATTGAGCAGAAGATGAAGTGCTGGACGTTGTTGAAGAAGATTATGAGTGAAGATGATGTAATTGATTTAACCTCGGAAGAGATAAGCTTGATTAAGAAGAAGGCGACATTTTTACCGACAATACCGTTTGGAAGGCTTGTAGACTTTCTAGAGGGGGTATAATGAGGGATGCAAGTCCCATATAACTTTCAGCAGGTAATAAACAATAATCAGTATCAGGTAATAAACGGGGTTAAGTGTTTCCCCGTTAGCATGCTGGACGCAAATTTTAGTTATCTCTGCAATGTGGTGACCGTCGGGTCGACTGCTCCTACGATATCATATGACGGCCAGTTCTGGTTCGATGGGACTACGCTAAAGATAGCTCAGTCTTCCTCTTGGACAGATATTAAGGTTGCTAATGCTGTAAATGCTGATAAGCTGGGTGGGATCCTTCCTAGTCAATTTCTGAGATCTGATCAGAATACAACCTGCTCAGGGAATATCACAGCCCAACAGTTTGTTTCTCAGGTTACCTCCAGCCCTCCCTTTGTTGTTAACAGCAGTAATTTGGTAACAAACCTTTGTGCGGATTATCTGGATGGTTATCATCTGGATTCTACTAATGCTGTGACAGGACAGCTTGTTCAGTTTGATACGGCGAATGTTAAGCTTAGCGCCGCGCCGATCTATGTTGTATCTGGTAATGTCGGTGTTGGTATTACTTCCCCGGCTCAAAAACTACATGTAGGCGGGAATATCGGGATTCAGGCAGGAGCGAATGCATTTATCGGGACGCTAGACAACTATATACTAAGTCTAAGAACTAATAACACAGATAGGGTGATAATTGATACAAATGGGAATGTTGGTATCGGAGTGACCCCGTCATACAAGTTACATGTGAACGGGAACATTGGGATTCAGGCAGGAGCGAGTGCTTTTATTGGAACTGTGGACAATTACAACCTAAGCATCAGGACTAATAACACAGATAGGGTAGTGGTAGATACAAGTGGGAATATCACTTTCAGTGGAACTGGTGCAAGCCAACCGAGATTGAAAATTAATACTGTATCTACTACATCATATGCGATGACTGGTTTAGATTATTTTGTTAATGGAACCTGGGTTGGCGGCTTCTATCTAGAACAAGATAACAATAATATTTTTATATTGCAAACTACTGGTGGAGGCCGAAAGTATGTTGCTATATTCCCCTACTCAACCAGCACTGCAGAGGGTCAGCTGACAATGATTGTTCCGGATCCTGTGCATGGTATTAGCAAGAATGATTTTCCTTCTGGCTGGTATGGCGGTCTCGGCACTTATAATATTACCTGTTCTGGTATCTACTATGATACACTGACTCAGCGCTCAGATGCAAATCTGAAAACGGATGTCCAGCCCTTATCAGACTATCTTCAAACTGATTGTCTGGACGTTATCTCCTGTCTAAAACCAGTAAAATACGTGTATGTGGATGATCCATTAAAAGCCAACCGATTTGGCTTTATTGCTCAGGATGTATCTGAGGTCTGTCCTGAGCTTGTGACGATTGATACGGAAGGCAAGGCAAGTCTGAATTATATGGATCTGATCGCATTGCTGACTCGGGGTATTCAGGAGCTTAATGATACAGTTGGGAAGATTATTCAGAAAATTGGCGGGGTTAGTTAAATAAAGTGTTGACTTTCTGTGAATGATATGCATTTATGAGTATGGGGGAGAGAACTAACTATATGGTTGAGATAAGGAGGAATAGTAGATGGCCAGAAGGACTAGACGTAAAGCACGACGCAAAGCTCGCAAGTAGCGAGCACATATACGTCTAGTAGTTAGTTCTCTCCCCCAGAATAGGAGGATGATATGAATGGAGAAATGGCACCACAGATGGGAGCAACTGGAGGCCCAATCGGGATGGAAGAATATGCCGACATAGTGGTGGCTATGTGCATCAAAGGGTTAGAAGAGGCTCTCGGCATCTATTCTTCTACCTCCGAGAAAGGGCAGGTCTGCCTAGATTGTCTTAAGAAACTCAGTAAGGTAGTGCCGGATGCGGATCAGAAATTAGCAAAGGCGGCACAGGCTGTGCAAGGTGCCCAGGCTGGCATGCCTCCTGGGGCGGGTGGAATCCCACCTGGAGGGTCTACGCCAACACCGACTCCACCGCCTGGTGCTGGTGCAACGCCAATAGGAATGTAAGGAGGATAACATGGCTACTAAAGGCAAAGGGACTCAGAAAATTAACCCAGGAAAATACAGCGGGTATGTAACGGGTGATTACTGGGGATATAATCCCCGAAATAGCGAGCCCAATGATGGGCTGTTTAGTAAGTATAGGAAGAACATTAAGATAGACAAACCTGTTGCTCAAAGCAAGTAGGAGTAGGTTATGGAAGATACGAAAGCTCCAGAACAGCAATTGCGGGAGATACAGGAGTTTATCAGGAGCGCCTACGAGGATCCCGATCTTCGTCCGCATTTGAAGACCCTCCTGGATAAGTTCGGTATAAGCTTACCTGAACCTCCGTATGAAAAAGAGGTCAAGCGAATAAAGGAACAGTATGATGGAGAGATTGATAATCTAAAAAGGAAATTGGAGGAACAGGAGAAGGCTCGAAAGGAAGAACAGTTTATCAAGGTTCTCGAGAGTTATGGTCTCTCTAGAGACGATTTCCAAGATGTTCTGGATTTTGCTAAGCAGAACGGAATCATCAATTTCGAGACGGCTGTTCGTTTGTATGTGAGCGAAAGACTTCAAAAATCGAGAAATAGCCTTCCCATTCGTGCTAGACAAGATGATGATGTAATAAAGAGATACTCTGGCATTGATGGGAAGGACAAGCTCATGGAAGATGTATTATCAATGTTAGGGAGGTAATAGAGAGAGATGGCAACGACAGTAAATATTCCGTTCTTAACCGGTGGAGTTTTTCAAGACTCTTCACAGCTTAAACGCTTCTTAGACACAACTAGGAGAAACTTTATTGCCTATGCAGTGGCACAGAATCTTCCTAAGATCTCACCGATGGTGAGACTTATCCTTGAGAGAGCGGATCAGAGACCGTTCCAGGCTGCTTTTATTGTTCAGCCGGTCTATCCTGACCTCAGCTCTCCTAGCCCACAGTATCTCGATACCAGCGGTAACTTTACGATCAACGATTTCAATGCAGAAACAATAAATGCCATCTTTGAACCTGCTGTGATGGGCAATACCATCAGATTGAACGAGTTCGAGATTGCCCAAGCGGACTCTCCAAACAAGGTTGTAAATGAGTTAGCAATTAAGGTAAGCGATATCGGACTTCAGACCTTTGCAAAGCTTACGAACGATCTTATTAGATCCAGAACAAACGACAAAGAGTTTTACGGTATTCTCGATGTGGTTGGAATTTCTGGTGTATTTGGTGAGCTAGACAGGACAACTTATACCTGGTGGGTTGGGACTCAATATTCATATGCTACCGATCTTGGCAACGCTTCCAACGTCTACCAGGGTATTGAGAGAGGCGTGAACAAATACATGAAAAATGTTGGGAACATATTCGGTTTGCCTTCTTGTGGATTTACTGACTATGCTACATTCCAAAAGATTATCGAGTCCTTTACTCCGCTTGAGAGATACAATGTCGGGCATGTAGCAGAGATTACCGAGGTAAGAGAGCATACCGTGAAGGGTGTTATTGTTGGTGGTGTCCCGGTCTTTCCGGATCCTTATCTTAGCCCATACGATGCTGGTGGCGGTAACTATGTTGGCGATATCATTTATCTTAATCTGAACAATATCCACTTCACTTTTGCTAGCCCGTTCAGCTTCTACACGACCGAATGGCAACCAGAGTATATCAATGCTAAACTCTCTTGGCTGAGCGTGTTCTTGATTGGTGGTCAGTTGTGGTCTGAGCGTCCAAAGGCGCATTTGGTGATTAAGGGTGTTCCTAGCATGAACCTCTAACAGAGGAGATTGGGCATGATAGTTAAGAATCAGGACAGGAGGCTCATCCTCTTTGATAGAACGGATGGGAAGATATACGAATTAGACCCAAATGCAGACACGGTAGTCCCAGATGCTCTCTGTGTGGAGTTCCTGGGCTATGGGGCTACCGACGATCATCATTACGACGTATGCAGAAAGAGGCTCGAGTTCTTGAAGTTTGAGCCTGCTGTAATGAAAGAGCTTAAGGACGATCCAGATGCAGATAAAGTCAATATTGTGACTATTGATTACTTAAAGGGTTTGCAGTTTGAGACAGGAAAGGTAATAGAGAGACGGACTAGGAAGGCATGAGCCTAACGGCGGCTGATTATTTCCGTAGGCTGTTTGATTTTTATCCTGTCGCCTACGATGAATCACCTCTTTTGTATAGAATCCTCAATAAAGCCAGACAGGATGTAGCGGATAATTTTTGCCTCAAGAAGAGCACGCATTCTTCCGTTAACAAATATGCTAGGTGGTTTGACCGTCCTACATGGAATCTCTATACCACCTGGTATATTCTTGGTAACGCCCCTCTTACTAATATCTCTAGGGTGTGGCGTGTGTATTATGTGAATCCGGATAGGAACTATGTTAAGAAGCTAGATCAGGTTACTTATGACGATGTTATAAAGGATGTAGAACCGATTGGGTATATATACGATCAAGTCGAGAAGACAGTATCTATTGTTCCGTCTACCTGGAATCACCAAGAGAATGAGTATATCGACATACTCTATACGCCTTTGGTCAGTCAAATGTATAATCTCTATGATCAGGAGGATCTTATCCCAGACGAGTTGTTAGATTGTGTTGCTCTCCGTATGGCTTATATGCTTGCTATGAATGATATGCAGTTCACTCTGGCAGAGTTCTTTAATAACCAGTGGAAGATGGAGCTTTTCAGAAGTGTTCGAGCGAGAGGCTAGGACATGGCTAAGCGAAGGAAGCAGAGCGAGATTGTTCAAAATGTTGAACAAGACTTCCACATCCTGGGATTGGCAACTAATGTTGGAGATGCCACAACCAAACCTGGGATGTGCCAGAAACTCACGGCCATGCCAGACCTCAAGCTCGGGTGGAAGAAAGTTCCTAAGAGCACCGCCTTCTTCACTTCTTCTTTTGGTGCTCTGAATGGGTTCAACAACGATGGAAGGTATGCTTATCTCTGGCTCGGTAAGTCCTGCGAGGTTGTAGATACAGTTAACAAGACGTCTATTAAGGTGACGGTAGATGAGGATGTTCAGTGGGCAGGTGGATATGATGACCTGCTCTTTTTTGTTACTACCAATAGCAAGATTTATAGATTTAAACGAGATGGAACTCTTCTTTCAACATACAACACTGCAAATGGTGATAGAGCTTGCGTCTATCGAGGTCGCCTCTTTGTGGCCAATGGTAAAACGCTCTACTTTTCCTCGGTAGATTTTCAGGATGTAAGCAAGACAAACTTTGCTACCAATACTACGGTTCCCCAAAATCCCAAGGTAAATTATGCCTCTGGAGGCAATTTAACAGGAACCTATTATTATAAGATCTCTGCTAGTGCCGGCGATGGTGGGTGGACAGGACTCAGCGTGGAAGTTAAGGCTACGATATACGTCGCCCCTACAAATTTAACTATACTGGCTTCTGCTGGCGGGAATCTTGCGGCAGGGACGTATTACTACCGTGTCTCTTCCCTAGATGATGCAAATAATGTTCATAGAGCTACAAATGAAGTATCTGCTACGACCGATAACACAAATAAGACAGTGACTCTCTCTTGGTCTCCTGTCGAAGGTGTATCTAGATACAGAGTGTGGAGAGGAACATCAGCTGGGCAGGAGAATCAGTATGTAGACGTCACAGGAACATCTCTTGTAGATAATGGAACTCTCACTTGGGTGAATGCCAATTTCGTAGAGAACGGGACAGTTGTTTTAACGTGGGATGCTCCGTCTGGCGCTGTTAAATATCGTGTCTGGAGAGGGACGACAAGCGGCGGAGAGGGGCAATATGTAGAAACAACATCTACCACGCTTGCTGACACCGGTGGTCTTGCTTGGACTTCTGGGACTCCACCAAAGGATGTTTTTCTTTCTACCGAGGGTGGGGGATATATACTTATTACACATCCAACGGTCTCTTGGATAAGCTGGCTCTACGTCATCAACGATATGCTTTATGTGTTCACAGACGGCAACCTATTCATTCTCTCTGCTAGTGTGGCATCGAATATTCCTTCCAGTTTTTACCTCCTGGACACGGGTATTCTGATGCCGTTTTCTAACTCGACTCTAATGGTGATACGAGACCTGATCTTCCTTGTGGATAAAACTGGAATATACAAGCTCAGGACGAATACATTGGAGCGGATAGATAATCTTGTTGCAGATCAGGTTCCGTTATTAGATCATTTCAAAGCTGGAACGTTTATGTTTGAGGATAAGAATTGTCTAGCTATTCCGTATAGATATAATGACCTTACGCTCTGTTACTGCATAGAATATGACGTATGGTTTCAGCTTCCTTTTCGGGCAATACGAAGTTTCACAAATCCCAACGGCGAGAATTGCTCTCTAGTCGGATATCCATATCCTGGCCAAACAGGGACTGTGGCATTACATGTGATGTTCAGTCAGACTACGTATTATCCGATGACAGTCAGATTATGTCCGTTTGATCTCGGCATCAAGAGATACAAATATATACGAGAGATACTCATAAAGACTAATGTGGCCTGTCCAATAAAGGTCGGATTCGATGATGAGTATGTCTTTGAAAGGCTCGTCCAATACTACACTGACCTGGTTGGATATAAACCTGCACTGCAAAAGAAAGGCGTTTACCTCTGGTTAGAGCTCTCGGAGGATTCTGATGTGTTTATGTATGTTCACTTTATCAAAATGAAGCTTACTCTGCTTGGAGAAATCAACTACTTCTATGGGCAGACTCCAGCATGGTTAGGGTCAAGATAGAGGATGATGAGCTTAAATTTATTGAGAATGCTACGCAAGATCATATTGGCTTTGTTGAGACTACGAATGCGATCATTCGCTCTCTGAATCTGAATGTCCCAACAATTCTTCCTTTCGAGCTTATATTAAGAGAAGTAAGAGATCAGAGAGAGTTCATACAGATCAATCTTCAGTTTCATCAGTTCTTGAACGATACGTTACATTCTGTTCTAGCGTCTCTTCCTGTTCCTGTTATCTTTATACCAAAGATTTTACCTGCTGGTTCCTTTGAGCAACTTAAGATGGTAGAATATATAATGCATCAGGATATAGACGCAGTGTTTCAACAGTTATCGGAGGAATACAATGTCAGTTAGGCTTGGTGATTATCTGAGAAGTATTAGGGTATTTATTGAACCACGAGAACTGGGCATAGATGAAATCAGGTTAGTGGAAGCAATCAATTCTGCCAGACTGTGGGTTGCGAGCGACATGGAGTTGTATGATGGTTGTTCCTTCGTGGTAAATGGATGGGGTGTGGACGGCTTTGTAGGTATTCCCAAGAGAGTCTATTTTACGTCTTATCAGTTTCCTGACGTAAGGGTTAAGTTGCTGGATACCCCGGGGATACAAGCGGAAGTGCGCAAGGGATTGTTTGATAGAGAGATATATCCGTGTGGATATCGGCTAGAAGGTGGCAGAATTATTTTGATTCCAGCTGGGATCTACAAAGGCGTTCTAGATGTTGTTTACTTACCATGGTTTAAGCGATTTGAGAAAGAGAGCGATGAAGAAGAGAAAGATGATCTTATCCCAGAAGTCTATAAAATGTTGGTGGTTTATAGAGCTTGTTCTTTTCTAACTAGCGATGATATCCATAAGTTCTTTGTATTGCAATATGATTGTTTAGCTGAGCAATTCAGGAGGTTAAAGGGTGGAAAGGTATCTATATCATCTAGAACAGAACAAGATAATCTTCGAGTTAATTGATGCTATGCTTAAGAACGGTCTCTACTTCGCCCATAGGGATTTTCTTGTTGTCTACTGCAGAACAGATCTAGAGACCGCAAAAAGGATAGTTGAAACGCAGGATTTTTATCTAGACGACTTAAGACTTGAAGGCGAAGTGGGACTAGTATATCATTTCTGGGGAAGTATAAAAGATATAAAAGACGTGCTGTCCCTTCTTAGGTTAGGGAAAGAAATGTTTACTCATCTACTCTACTGGGACAGCAAAGCCAGAAAATGGGTCTTAAGGAGGATAAGAAATGGGAGCGAGAAAACCACATATACCACAGTGGCAGAAGGAATATCAGGAGTTCATGCAGAGAATTTCCTCCTCTAGTCCATCGCCCAATGTTGCTTCTGATCTGTATACTACGGTAATGAGCGCTCTAATGAAGCAGTATAGTGAAAAGGTAAGTCCTGCCTTCCAGAAGGCGTTGACATACGGAGAGAGAACACAAACCACGGGAGCAATCGGAGATTATAGTAATCTTAGGGATTTCTTCCAGTCTTCTTTGCAGAAGAATATACAATCATATCAACAGAGAACAGCTCCTGTTGCGCAAGAGATTGCTTCTACCGTCAGTTCTCCGGAGGCTTATCAAACATTTAAGCTTGCGACAGAAGGATCCAGGAGATTTGGCTCTCACCTCGACTTTAGTAATATACAGAAGTCGTGGCAGGAATGGAAAGAGGGTATCAATAGATCTATGGCCGAACTTGGAATACAAGGGTTTGACATAGAAGAGCAGTTTAGAAAATGGTATGGAGGATAAGCCATGGCGGCAGTAGCACCAATAATTACAGCAATAGCAGGTTTAACAGCAATAGGGACGTCTATTTATGGGCTTATAAACGCTCCGAAGCCTCCTAGCCCGAAAATTCCAAGGGAGGTCTTCAGTCAAATCCGGGCTAGACTCCCTTCTATCAGTGGTCTCTCTGAGCAAGCCAGACAGAATATAGCCCAGGCTCTAGAGCAGTATCGTGCTGGACAGTTGTTACCTCAGTATAAGAACATGCTAGATGAAGCATATAGACAGAAGTATGAGCAGGTCATGTCCAATCTTAGTGCTAGGGGGTTAGCTAATTCCTCCGTAGCTTTGCAGGCGAAGGCTGAGTTGGACAGATGGTATCAGAACACTTATTATGATCTTCTGAATCAACAGCTAAAGACAGCTCTTAGTCAGCAGGGGCTAGCAGAAGCGGATATTGATATTTTGACCAGGGAACTGCAGGCCTACGGAACCGCTACGCAAGGGTATCTTGCTGGAACTCAGGCAACAGCTGCAACCACATCTGGAGCTATGCAGGGTCTATCTAGTGGATTTTCTAGTCTGAGCAAAGCCTGGGAAGACTGGCAAAAGACAGCTTGGGGCGCATAGGAGGGTGTCATGTCTTTGGAAGGAATTATTGGGGATGCAGTAGTAGTAGGGGCAGTTCCTAAAGACGATGACCGGAAGACGGTAGTAACAGGGAAAATTCCCAAGCCTGGTGCCCAGGATGCTTACGGAACAGTAGCGGAGATCGTTAGGAAATCTCTATCCTTTGTAGACGATGGCCTACAGAAACTGTTTGGTAAACCTGCTCAATCCCCTAGTGAGACCAAGCGGCAAGAGCAAAAGCAAGAGCAACAGGAGCAGAAGCAAGAGGTAGATGTAAGCGCCAAAGTTCAGGAGTTGATGTCTAAGCTTAACGAGGAGAAAGTAAAGAAGGCGCTCGAAGTAATGAAATATGGCGGGTTCCCATATACTATGGAATCCTTCGCAAATGCCTATTCTATGGCCACTGAAGCTTCTGGAGGTAGACTTTCGGATGCGGAAAAAGAGGTTCTAGGGGAGCTGGTAAAGCTTGTTGGTAAAGACACTCCTATTGTAGATGAAACCGGAGGTTTTGCACCAAGAGTAAGTAAGGGAAAAAGCGTAGTAACAGGTAAGATCCCTAAGCCTAGCCCTGAACCTAAGCTTTCCACTTCCCCCTTGTCCAGCACGCATGAGAAACTTGCAACCGCTCTCGGAGGAGAAAGCCCCTCCATCATCGAGCAATCTACAGTTAGTGCTATCAATGAGTTGTTCAAAGGGAACATAGAGGAATACAAAAAGAAAGCAGAAGAGGCGGATGTTAAGCTGGCAGACTTAATGAGCAAGTATGTGGATATGTCCAACAAAATATACGATAAGCTACTGGAGGTGTATAAGCCGCTCATAAACTATGAGATCAAGGATGAAACAAAGAAGAATGAACTCTTCAGAAATCTTGCGATTGCTATTACAGGTCTTGCTGCAATTGGTATGGGTGGGACTTCTGTTCTTGGGTTTACTAGCGCTCTACCAAGTGTTATGAAGCAGTGGAAGGAGATGGACGAAGAAGAATATAAGCGCCAACTGGAGCGATTCAAATTCGAGTTAGAGAAGGCAAAGCTGCATGGAGACATCCTCTTGGAAAAGCTGAGAAACGATCGGGATGCGATATTGAAAGATATGACGCTTTCACACCAGGAAAAACTAATGAATCTTAAGATGTTAGAGCAGAACAAGCTGGAGTGGCTCAAATTCAACACGAGAATGTTACATGACGCTATGATGGCTGCTAGGAAAGTCGTAAGAAGCGGTGGTGATGCCTGGGAAAGGCATGTTGATGTAAAAGCTAGGGCTGCAGAAGAGATAGATCAGTTATATAGACAAGCGGACGAAGTAGAAAAGACCGACAGTAAGAAGGCAGAAGAACTCAGGAGACAAGCTGCCCTGCTTGGTTCTGTGTATGGTATCAGGGTTCCTAGTATGCCCAGAAAAGAAAAGAAAGTTGATGTAGGATACTATAAGTCGTTCCTTGAGCTAAAGAGACAACTAGAAGAACAGATTGTCAAGGGAAACTATGCGGAAGCTAGGAAGATCATGGATCAATTACAAGAAGTAGCCACTAAGGCTGTGGAGAACACAAATGATAAGACTCTCTGGGGTGCCATTAACAAGATGCTAGAGGATCCGAAATATACAGTCATAGAGTAGGGAAAGTAACATGGACGCTTTATTCATAAAGGATCATGTCACAGAGAAATTTACTCCTTCTTTTGTGGATACAGTAGAAGCTATCGGAATGGGCGGGGTAGCTGTT
>Ga0334722_10000454_pt1 | contig 61154 bp, 69 predicted proteins | sample C3_bottom_MG_FD_207210 | JGI IMG/M metagenome (GOLD analysis project Ga0334722, IMG submission 207210) | Sediment microbial communities from Yellowstone Lake, YNP, Wyoming, USA - C3_bottom | ecosystem: Environmental > Aquatic > Freshwater > Lake > Sediment | place: USA: Wyoming | collected... | reverse complement strand
GAACCGATCCAGTCACAACCACATCCAACAATGTAGACCCATCAACCTTAGGAGCATACACAGTTGGTTATTCCACTACCGACTCTGATGGAAATGTAGTAACAGCAACAAGAGATGTAAATGTAGTTAGTGTCATAGGCAGCGCACCAGTCATTACGATAACTAACGGCTCACCAACAAACGTCTTGCTAGGTTCAACTTACACTGATGCAGGTGCAACAGCAACAGATGTTGAAGATGGAACCGATCCAGTCACAACCACATCCAACAATGTAGACCCATCAACCTTAGGAGCATACACAGTTGGTTATTCCACTACCGACTCTGATGGAAATGTAGTAACAGCAACAAGAGATGTAAATGTAGTAACAGGTGATTCGCCAGAAATTACATTATTAGGAGCTAACCCACAAACAATTATTCTACACAATTCCTATGAGGAACTTGGTGCAATCGCGTTTGATACTCAAGATGGAAATCTAACAAGTTCAATTACAATTGATACAGGTGAAGTTAATGTTAATACACTTGGAACTTACCTAGTACATTACTCAGTAACAGACTCTAACGAGAACACTGTAACTGTAGATAGAACTGTTAAAGTTGTAATTAATCCAGTCGTACACACCTCTTCATCAGAAATATGTACACCAAGTCAATGTGTTCCATCATTGGGTGGCACAACAACTCACAAATTCAATGATGGTTTGACAATAGCCGGTAATATCTTTAACATTGGACAATATAACACTGACATTAAACAACAGCAATTTAGAATTGGTCAGAATGTAACAATAAAAGTAAAAAGTGAACTGATATTTGGGCCTAGCACATGGCAACATGTAGCAATTTACTTTGACTTTAATGGAAAGGACCTTCTAGTGGCAAATGCAGATACAGGACTGATCTTGGATAAGACAGATGGATTCCAGGTAATAGATCCAAATGGATTCGTAACCAATGCAAACGCAACAACAACGACCACAACAAAGTCTGTCTTTACAACATTCACTTTCACCGTCAACAAACCAATGAATGACACCAGCATGATGATCAGAGTGTGGGATGATCACAAACGCACAACTGATGCCAAAGTGCTTGGTGCAATCATGTTCGGTGAGTCCAAGCCAGTACCACAGCCAGCAAAGATTCCAGACACCTTGCATGTGTATTCAACTCTAAAGGATGCAGATTATGCAGTAGAAAGTGCAGGATATATCAAGCCAGTATTGTTTGCAAGAATCTCAACAACATCACAAATGTTCCCAGAGGCAAACTCTGGCCACATACTTTGGTTCTTTGATTCAAAGAATGGTGAGGTTGCATTGATAACATATGATGCTGATGGAAACATGTTAAAGGAGTTAGGAGAAAAGCTAGTAAAAGCACCGTTACAACCAACTGGCGCACTTGCAGCCTATTCGGGCAACCACTTGAACAGACAGAATGTTAGCCAGATGAACGATGCAAAGGCAAACCAAGAATTGCTTGCTTATGAAAAAATGGAAAGACTAGGCTATCCAATTTACTTTGACATCCAAGTAAAATGACTAGAAACACAATAATTCTTTGAGTTTTCAAGTCATCTTCATTTTCCTTGCTATTTCTTAAAATCAATTTGATTGGGTTTTTGATTTTATTCCTGCCCTAACTCAACTAACGAAAAAAAATCAGTCACGTTGAATACTTTTAACAGAAGGAATTGTTATTAGTAGACCTAGAACGGTACCTACTGCCCCAAATATTCCTAAATACTGAAATGCTTCTCTTGATATGTTTGTAATACTAAAAGCAAGACAAACTACGCCCACAATTAATACTGCAACACCTATGATGATGGATCTTATGTTATCATCCATGTCACTCTTATCTTATTTCTGAGATAGTCTCTTTAATGCCACGCTAAAGTCATTCATGGGTACGATTTTTACTGTACTGATAGATGAAATGCCCACAGTGATACAAAGCTGTTCTATGTCATGTGCGCTTTTGGCATCCAAAATTATAATCCACTCATGTTCAAGTACAGACATGTAAAAGCCAATGATCTTGGTTATGCTAAATTTTCTTACATTTGCTTTCAGTTTGCTCTGAATTTCTAGGAAAATTCTCCTGCTTTTTTGATTGTTTAGAGGACATGATTCAGGGCTGTGAACCGCAAAGACACCAAATAGCATTATTTTCGTAATCAAGTCCAGTTTAATTAAACTTTCAACCTGCATTTTCTAATCTCTTAACATGCCTCACAAATGTGCCAATTTGCTGAGATTTTAAATAAGGTTGTAATAGATTAGCCATTATGGAAGAGGAAAAGCGGCGTTTTTTCAATTTTTCATTTTTTAAAGTGGATCCAAAATGGAGATGGATGGCAGACCTGGCAAAGGAAGAATCTGCAAAAGAGGTGGAAAACATAATCAATCACTCTGGCATCCAATTTAGATCGTACTCGACTTTGGGTCTAAGAGATGATGCAGAATTTTTGTTCTGGTTTGCTGCTGAATCTGTAGAGCAAATCCAGGATGTTGTCTCAAAATTATATTTGACTGTATTTGGAAAATACATCAATCCCACACACGTGTACCTTTCCAGTACTAGGCCCTCTCTTTATGCAAAAACATCTGGGGCACGAGGCTGGCTTGGGGGTGAAGAACAAAAAAAGTATGTAATAGTGTATCCATTTGTTAAAACACGGGAATGGTATCTCTTGCCGCTTGAAAAAAGAAAAGAGCTGATGGGAGAACACATCCAGGTTGGGCAAAAATATCCTCAAGTCACTCTAAACACTACCTATTCTTTTGGAATTCACGATGAAGACTTTATGCTAGCTTTTGAAACAGATGACCTGCATGCGTTTCAGGATCTGATCATGGACCTAAGAGAAACACGAGTTAGCGCATACATCAAAGTTGATACCCCCATGATTGTTTGCGTAAAAAAAGACATAATCCCACTCATAAAGAGTCTTGGATGATGAAGGCACTAAAAGAATGGGCAACTGTTGTCAAAGCTTTAGAAAATGGCAACCAGACAGTTCTTCTAAGAAAGGGCGGCATACTTGAGACTGGTTCTGGTTTTAATATGGAATCAAAAAAATTTCTTCTCTTTCCTACATATGAACATCAAGACAATGCATCACTCAAATCACAATATTATGGATATTTGGCTGATGCAAGAGAAAACAAACCAAAAGAGGGAACCAACCAAATTACATCTTTTGCCGAAGTTGTAGAAGAGAAAGACTTGGGTTCAATGGAAAAAATTGAGGAGCTGTCCTCATTTCACATCTTGAGCGATTCCTATGTTATGGAAAGGATGAACTGGATGCCAGAAAAACCCATGAAAGTCATGTTTCTTAAAGTATTCAAGATGAATCCAACTGAAGTGCCTATTCTTCCAGAGTACCACGGTTGCAAATCTTGGATAGAATTAAATGTAAATCCAGAATCTGGAAAATCAGTTTTAAGCGATGAGGATCTTCAACAAAAACTCTCAGAGTTTAGGAGAATTGTAAATTGAAATACAGGACACTAGGTAAAAGCGGGATTAAAGTTTCCGAGATAGGATTTGGAGCATGGACGCTTGGACTTGATTGGTGGGGAAAGAAACTCGAAGATGATGAGGCAAAAAGATTGTTAAAGAAAGCCTATGATGTTGGAATTAATTATTTTGAAAGTGGAGATATTTACGGCAGAGGAAAAAGCGAGAAACTCATAGGTGAGGTATTTTCTGGAATGAGAAATGACGTCGTGATTTCTACAAAATATGGATATGACATATACAGCAACGAACAAATCGGGCACAAGGAACTTCCTCAAAAGTTTACTCCAGAATTTACTGATTTTGCATTACAAAAAAGTCTGGAAAGATTACAAACTGACCATGTAGATGTTTATGGCTTACACAATCCGAAAATCCACACAATACGAGATGATGTGATCTTTGAATCCCTGGACAAAAAAATCAAGGAAGGTAAGATCAAGAGCTATCAAGTAGCTTTAGGCCCTGCAATAGGATGGGCTCAAGAGGGAATCGAAGCTATGGAAAAAAGAAACACCACTGCAGTACAAACAGTATACAACATTTTGGAGCAAAATCCCGGAAACAAGTTAATTGAGCATGCACAACAATATGGTGTTGGAATACTTGTCAGAGTTCCTGACGCATCAGGAATCCTGACTGGCAAGGTAAACGCAGACACAAAAGTAAGTGAAAAAGACCACAGGTCAGTTAGAAGTGGAGACTGGATAAAAGAATCACTAAAAAAAGTAGACCAGCTAATGCCAGTTGCAAAAAGAAACGGCCTTAACATAACCGAACTTGCAATCAAGTTTATCTTGTCACAAAATACTGTTTCATCCGTGCTGCCAACAATTGTTGATGAAGAAGAGATAGTGATGTTCTCTCAAATGGCTGATGGAAAGTATCTTAGTTCATCTGATGTAAATGAGATAACCACATTGTTTAGCCAGTGGCCTGCATACGAATTAAAAGCATCAGCACAAACTGCATAATCTCGAGTCCTTTTAATCTGAATCTATACTGTGATAGGATCTTCTATCGTGAATTCGTGTTCTACGAAATATTCTACTCTTGTTTTCTTGAATTCACGTGAGCTAAAAAGGATCTTGTATTCAGCAACATCTACATGCTTTTGAATTTCTTTTGCAACTACTTCAGCATCATCAAATGACTTGCAATGCACCATAGAAAATACGTTGTACGGCCAGTCTTGGTATACAGGTCTTTCATAACAATGACTTATCTGCGGGAATGCACCTAGTTTTGCTCCTACTTCCTCGATTCTTTCTGGGGGGACCTTCCATACTATCATACCGTTTGCCACAAAGCCTACTTCTCTATGTCTGAGAATGGCGGCAAATCTACGCATGACTCCAATCTCTTCATAGTATTTTGCTTTTTCAAGTAGCTGTTCTTCTGTTATACCCAAATTTTGGGCAAGCTTCAAAAATGGTCTTTCTACAAGTTCTAAATCTTTTTGCAGCTCACGTATGTATTTTTTATCTTCTTCTGTTGCAACAAATTTCATCTCAAGAATTTTTTTCTTTTCTTCAGTTGGCTTAACTTCGGCCTTTTTCTCGTCTACCATGTCTAACTTTACTCCAATCTTGAAAAGCTTTATCGTTGGAAGAAGTCTAGTCTTTTTTATTCCAGGTAATTTTGAAAACTTGTCAATCTCCGTTTTGAGATCAGAACCTGGAGGAACTGCAAGTGTGAACCAAAGATTGTACTCATGATTTCTTTCATAATTATGACTAACGCCTGGATGCTTGTTAATCTGGTTTGCAACATGATCGAGTTTTTCGGGCTCTATTGCCATTGCAACTAGTGCACTCTTGTAACCTAATCTTCTTGTATCGAAGATAGCGCTCATCTGTCTGATTACTCCACTTTTTTTCATTTCTTGCAGCCGTCGCATTAATTCTTCATCTGTTAATTCAAATTTTTTAGCGATTTGGGTGTATGGTCTAGGAATTAGTGGAAACGTCCATTGGATTTCATTTAAAATCTCTTTATCGAGTTTATCCATTGATATTTGGATCGGTGACTTGTTCAATTAAAAACGTTACCTAGATTTTCATGCAATCTATAAATAACATGCAACGTCGATCCAACATCGTTGATAGTTGACCTGAACCTAAAAGGAAATTTAGTGCTGGTTATAGGAGGAGGTAACGAGGGGCTCAAAAAGGTTAATGCGTTACTGACCCAAGATTGCAAAATTTTGGTTATAAGCGATGAAACCAACAAGGAAATAGAAAGATATGTTAAACAAAAAAAAGTCACTTTTAAAAAAATAAAATTACAAAACGCCAATTTTTTAAAAAAATACAAACCGTTTATGGTGATGGCAACAACTGATGATAGAGAATTAAACAGAAAAATTGTTGAGCAAGCAAAAAAGATGCGATGCTATGCTTATGCAGCTGATGATCCAGCAGTAAGTGATTTTGCCTTTGGTTCTGTAATAAACATAGAAGATACTGTGCAGATAGCAGTCTCAACTGGAGGAAGGAGTCCAGCAATGGCAAGAAAGATACGAATGCAAGCAGAAAAAGTGTTTAAAAAAATAATTAAAAAAGATGACATTTATCAGATAAAACTACAAGACTTTGCGCGAAACGCTGCCAAAACCAAACTTGATACCTTTCCGGAGAGAAAAAAGTTCCTCTACAGTGTTATGAATGATAATTATGTTAAACAGTTAATAAAAGAAGGAAATTTTAAAAATGCAAAGATGAGGGTAATGAAAATGCTAGGTGATCTGAAATAAGTAATATCATTAACGCCAGAGTCACGTTTCGCAAATCTCCAATTCATATGCTTGAGAGGTTTACCTTTAGGAATGTAGATTCTGCATATTCTTCATTTCTAGAATATTCTGGTTTGCAAGAATGTGTAATACTACAAACATGTAACCGAGTAGAACTTTTTGGGGTAGGAAATGCAAAAGAAATTGAAAGAATAAAAAAGACATGGGCATCTGTAGCAGGCCTTGAAGAAAATGCATTCAAAGAAAACTTGGAGATAAGTGAAGGAACAGAAGCCTATGAACATCTTCTAAAATTAACGTCTGGACTTGATTCGCTTGTTGTTGGAGAAGAACAGATACTTGGACAAATAAAAGAGTCCATTACAACCGCGCGAGAACTAAAGGCTTCAGGAAATAATCTTAACACGCTTTTTGAGAAGGCAATTCGAGTTGGTTCCCGTGTAAGACATTCTACAGGAATTGGTCGTGGAAGCATATCAATAGGTTCCATGGCAGTCAAGCTAGCCGAAGAAAATATTGATGATCTAAAATCAAAACACATCTTACTTATTGGAACTGGAGAGGCAGCTAGTCTTGTTGCAAAATCTCTTAAAAAAAGAAACATTGAATTTTTTGTAACAAGTAGGACATATGACAGAGCACAGTCATTTGCAGAAACGGCTGGAGGAAACCCAATCAAGTTCGAGAACGCGATTTCAAACTTTAACAAAGTTGATGTATTATTTGTAGCAACAGTCGCACCATATTTTCTTGTGACATATGACAGGATAAAGGAGGCAATGACCTCCAAAAAGACAGGCATGATGATCATGGATTTATCAAATCCAAGAACAGTTGATGAAAGAGTTTCTACAATAAAGAGAATAAAGATGATGAATCTTGACCAGATTGCAGAAATGGTGGACAAAAACATGCGAATCAGAATAGGCGTGGTCTCATCAGCAGAAAAAATAATTAACGAAGAGATTCCAATTGTAGAGGCGGTAATGAAGAGATTGGAAGTAGAACCAGTGGTAAAGAATGTCTTCAAAGACATTGATCAAGTGAGAATCAAGGAACTCAAAAAGGCATTACAGATGCTTGGAGAAACTGATGAGCAAAAAATACGAATAATTGAGCAACTGACTCAAGCAATAGTAGAGGGTATAATATCTACACCAATGAACAATCTGCGAAAAGCAACAGAGCAAGGTGACGCCGAATTGCTAAAAACAGTTAGCAAACTTTTTGATTATAAAATAAAAGAGTAACAGATTATATTGCTTGCAGATAGTATTTTTTGTACATGTCTTTTCCTAATCTAAGACTGCGGCGTCTGCGACAAAGTGGCAAGATTCGTGAGCTTTTAGAAGAAGTCAGACTTTCTCCAAAAGATCTTATCTGTCCAATATTTGTTCAGGAAAATTTGAAATCAAAAATTCAGGGAGAATCAATGCCGGGATTTGATAGACTACCTCTTAAGGACGTGGTAGACGAGGTAAATTCTATTGTCGATTTGAAGATTCCCGCAATTATGGTATTTGGAATTCCAGCAACAAAAGATGATAAAGGCACATCGGCATTTTCACAAAACGGAATTGTACAAAAGGCAGTATCTGATATTAGAAAAAATCTTGGAAACAAAATAGCAATAATTTCTGATGTCTGTCTTTGTCAATATACCAGCTCAGGACATTGTGGATTAGTAAAAGGAGACAAAATAGATAACGATTCTAGCTTGGATGTTTTAGCAAAAGTAGCTGTAAGTCAAGCGCAAGCTGGTGTCGATGTAGTATCGCCTTCTGCGATGATGGATGGGCAAGTCAAAGTCATACGACAGGGACTCGATGATGCAGGGTTTACTGATATTGCAATAATGTCACATTCTGCAAAACATCGTTCTTCGCTTTATTCGCCATTCAAAGACATGGCACACTCGACGCCACAGTTTGGAGACAGGAAGACCTACCAGTTGCCTTATACAAATCCAAAAGAAGCTATGAGAGAAGTTGAAACCGATATCGCAGAAGGGGTTGATATTGTGATGATAAAGCCAGCATTGGCATATCTTGATTTGATTGCAATGGCCAGACAAAAATTCAACGTTCCTATTTCTGCCTATAGCGTTTCTGGCGAATATTCTATGATAAAGGCAGCAGCCATGCAAGGATGGATAAATGAAGATGAGGTCACGATGGAAATTCTAACTGCAATCAAGCGGGCTGGTGCCGATATGATAGTTACATATCTTTCCAAGATTGCTGCAAAGGCAATAAATGGATAGGACATGAGAGACGACGATAGTTTTGAGATAGACCGTGCCTTTGATTTACTGCCTCATGTAATAGGTGCAAGCTGGGCATCAATCTGGTTTCGCATGAACAAAATTAGACGACCAACACAGGAAGAATTTAGAAACAAGGCTGTTGAATATCTAAAAATGCTAGATGTTTTAGTTGATTCTTATCCAAAGTCAGGAGAATTTTTAGCGATGAATTCACATGTAAAACGAAGATACAATGAAGAGATAGAAAATATTCTCGCAGGCAAAAACCCAGAAATCGAAAAAAGATTTAAACGCTATCTTGACTATGGCTAGATCTCTTTTTTAAAATCATCAAGAAATTTTTTCATTACTTTTGTTCTACGATTTGCTTCTTTTTTTGCTTCATCCGTGTTCATCTTTTTTTCTAAATGCAATAGTTTTTTGTAAAAATGATCCAAAGTCCAATTATTATCATTTGGCTTTCTTCTTTGGCAAAAAGGATCTGATTTGTTGTAAAATGGCCTTTTTCCAGAACCTCCTACAGAAAACGCTCTAGCTATGCCTATTGCTCCTATTGCATCCAACCTATCTGCATCCTGAAGTATCTTTCCCACAATGGTGACTGGAACCATGCCATGTGAAAAGCTGTGGTCACGTATTGCATCAGATATTATTTTTATCTCATCTTTGTCATATCCGTGATTTTGAAGAATTCTTTGTGCTATGATAGAACTTTTTTTCGAAGACGTTTTTGATCTCTTGTCTGATTTTGGAAATGATATGATATCATGTAACAGAACAGCTGCAAGAACCAGTTTCATGTTTGCCTTTTCTTTTTTTCCAATTTTTTGTGCATTTTTGTAAACCCTCATTATATGTTCAAAATCATGTGCTGAATCATTTTTTTCCATTATTTTTTGGATTTTGATTTTTAGTCTTTTAAGTGACTGCAAGTTGGACTATGGAATGATTTGACTTTTATAAACTTCAGCCTATTTTTCTACCGTTTCCTTGGATTGTATGTGTTCTGGCACAGGTTAGGTGATTTTATTCAAAAAAAATCTCAAATAACCATACAAAAAGGGAAAAAATTCCAAAGTTATTTGACTTTGATTCCCTATTATCCCAAAAACTAGATGAATTTTACAATAAGCTTATTAATTATTTTCACGTAATGAAACTATGAGCAGCAAAGCGTGGAAATGTTATAGATGCAATCTGACTTTTACTGATGAATCATACGCAATGCTTCATGAGGATCTCTCCAAGCATAGTGTACGCGAGATCCAAATGGTAAAAACGTAGAAAGTTTTCAATTCTATAATTTAATGTATGCCATAAAAACGGATAAAAAAATTTTTCTACCGAATATTCTTGAATCATATCATGGGAGAAAATCACCGTGGGTTTGATGAACCAAATCGCAAGCAGAGACAAAGAAGACAAAAAAAGCTAAAAAATGCAGAGGGGGGGATTTGAACCCCCGAACCCCTAAGGGAAAGGATTTCCTATTGCCATGATCTTGAGTCCTTCTCGGTTGGCCGGGCTTCGGTACCTCTGCAACGAGAAATTCAAACTCTGATTATATAACTGAAATGCTAAAATCTTTGATAGTTGTCTTGTCTGAATTAGTAATTAGGCCTGTAATATTGTATGATTGAAATTATGGAAGCTCTTCTGATTCTGGAGCACAGTGCTTGTGTACCCATTTTCCTGACGGGCCCTTTGAAATTTCACGTCCTGCTATGATTGGAGCCTCACATTCAGAGCAGGTTGTCTTAAACTTGGCTTTCATAAATGTTCAAGATGTCTGGTAGGAGATAAACTGTGTTAATTGTAAATACTTGAGTAACAATTAGCAAAGATCACAAATAATTCTATACTTGAAGCTTAGAAACAAATTCAAGATGTGGACCTGCTCCCATCCCTTCAACTATCTTCTCTATTTTTCCATCAAGACCAATAAGATATGTTACTCGTTTTGTATACATACCAAGGGTTCCCTTTGCATCATACAACGATGCTATCTTCTTTCCTGGGTCTGATAGCAGCTTGTATGGGAGTTTGTGCTTTTGGCTGAAATTCATATGGGAATCCTGCGAATCATTATTTATTCCCAAAACTTCGTAATCTTTTGAGATCTTTGCGTAATTGTCCCTAAATCCAATAACCTCTACAGTGCAGCCAAGTGTATTGTCTTTAACATAGAAAAACAAGATAATCTTCTTCTTTCCAAAGTAAGAAGAGAGCCTTACCTTTTCACCGGTATTTGATTGAAGTTCAAAATCAGGAGCTGGATCACCTATTTTCATTGTATTTCACAAAACGTTGATTTGGATTCTTACTGGGTAGGATTTGGCACGTCTTCAATTCCTAACCAAGCATATCCTTTTTGTTCTAATTCGTCTGCAAGTTCTTTTGGTCCGTCTTTGACTATTCTTCCCTGTCCCATGACATGTACATAGTCAAGCTTGTCAAGGAATTTTAGAATTCTTGCATAGTGAGTAATAACAATAACTGTCGCGTCTTTTTTTGAAACTTGATTAATTGCCTTTGCAACCGCTTGAACTGAGTCAATATCAAGTCCAGAGTCAGGTTCATCTAAAATTGAAATTGTTGGTTGCAGTACTGCCATCTGCAAGACCTCGGATCTCTTTTTTTCTCCACCGGAAAATCCTTCATTTAAGTATCTTGACAAAAAGTCGTGCTTTAGACCTACTTGATCAAGGTTCTTTTTTAAATAATTTTGAAATTCTCTGACTGTCAAAAAGACTTCACGGTTTTGATTGTCTAGTGCTTTGCTCAATGCATTGTATGAAGTTCTAAGAAAATGTGAATATCCTACACCTGATACTTCGGTTGGATACTGGAATGCTAAGAAGAGCCCCTTCTTTGCTCTTTCATCTGCGGATAGATCTAGAATGCTTTTACCGTCAAGTAAAATGTCACCACTGGTGACCTCGTATTTTGGATGTGCAAGTAATGTATATGCTAGTGTGCTTTTACCAGAACCGTTTGGACCCATTATCGCATGAACTTCGCCAGGACCTGTCTTCAGATTTACTCCCTTGAGGATCTCTTTTCCCTCTCGTTTAACATGCAGATCCTTTATCTCCAGTATTGCCATAGAATCACTAAGTGAATTTTCTCTATATAAGTCAACGAAAAATTAGCTGGCTCTAATTGAACAAAATATGTGAAATTCTGCCTGAATTATTTTTGGGCGAATCCTTTTCTAAGTGTATTATCCATACTATAACATGGTTTTTGAAAAACTGTTAGATCAGATAATGGATACTGACAAGCACATTAGATATACAACTGTCTGTGACATGGAAGGAAAGGAAGTACAAACAAGAATTAGAGATGGAGTAACTCCACTCCTAAATGAAGATGAAACTAGGGAATCACTTCATTATGCAGTAAGTGCTTGGAAATCTCGCAACAAATTCGCGCCAAAAATTGGCAAGGGAAAATATGTTTTGGCCGTCTATGAAAATCTGAGGAGGTTGACATTGCCTTTGGGAGATAGTCATATGCTTCTTGTGACATGGGGAACTGATGGCGGCCAAGCAGACATTATAGAACGAGTCCAGAACCTACTGTCTGGAGATTACACACGTGCACAATACTCAAATGATCAACTGTGAGTTTCGTGGCGAATCCAGAACATACTGTCTGGGATTACACACGCGATTGGTAAAACCAAGAGATTTCATAAACCAAATCTCTTTTTCCTAGAAAACTTTATCATTTACAGAAGGGTGTAACTGCTACGGATTACAAATCACTCTACGAAAAGGTTATGAGTATAGATCCTAAGATACGCTTTGCTACAATTTTTGATATGAATGGAAAGGTTATGTTTAGTGGACACCGTAATGGCGTAGAAAACCTTCTTACACCTGAAGAGAGCCAAAAATCTATGCAGCTTGCAATCAACGCGTGGAAATCTAGAAACGAGGTTTCAAGCAAGATAGGAAAAGGAAAGTATGCTCTAGTAGAATATGAAAAGTTAAAACGAATTACAATGCCCTTGGATTCGGATCATATTCTCTACATTACTACTGATGTTGAAGCTGATCACGCTCCCATTATTTACAAGGCTCTTAGGTTAAAACAAGACATGCTTCACAGCCCAAGTGGAATGCCATAAGAATCATACCCACAAATCCAAAAAATTTAATGACAAAAATTGCAATTTTATTTGATTACCTCATTCTATAACGCAATAGAAGAAAATTACCAAATACATGCAAATTGAGCAAATCAATCCGCTGTATTATGAAGGAAATGAGTTGTGTTGTTCAGAAAGGTTTGATGAAGCTATAAAATGCTATGATAAAATTATTGAGATGAATCCAAATTCAAGAGTTGCATGGGGTTACAAGGCTCACACTCTTTCAAAATTAAAAAAATATGATGAAGCCTTTGCATGCTACCAGAAATCTCTAAAATGTTAGAATCTAGCATATGAGTTCTGAACCGGTCAATTGATTTTTTAAGAACGGCTGATTTTGTAGACCGTTGGCCAAACGATTACAATTATTTCAGTTTGCATTTGCGGCAATAGGAGTAATTGGTATTACGGTGTCAATAGTAGGCAATGACATTACAGGAGTAGTGGAATCATGCATCATACTCTTTATGGCAGTAATAGCTGGCTATCTTGATTCATACATCAAGAAAAAACAAGGTACGAAAAACAAGCTATAAATTTTGTGGTAGAAATTATGCGTAATGTATTTCAGTTCTGGTTTTAACATTTGTTTTAGTATGACACTAGAAATGCCAAAGGATTCAGTACTTGCCTTTGGATGGTTTTACTATACAAGGGGACGAGCATCTGGCATACACAAAAATCATTATCTCGTACAAGGAACTTGGAAAACCATCTGTGGGTGTCATACAATAAGTATTCCAGACAGACCCAATATTCGATTTGTAAATGAAAGTGATCTTTTCAAGAACAAGCGTTGTAAGATATGCCTGCATATCTTAGAGCGCCAAACAAGATTTGATTTAAGATAATCAAAAGAAAATAAAAAGAGAAGGGTTAGTTTCTGGCTAACGAGGGTCGTAATGTGATTTTCATCTTGTATACTGTCAGAATTTCTTTGCATCTATTTCGTATGGTTACCTCGGTTATTCCGGCAATACTTGAGACGTCTCTCTGCAAAATGCTTTGTCCAAGCAGCGTAGATGCTATGTAAAGATACGCAGCAGCTAATCCGTTTGGAGCCTTTCCATCTGCAAGACTGTGGTCTTGGGTTTTTTCGGCAATCTCAGCAGCTAGTCTCTCAACTCTTACCTCAAGCTTTGCTAGGTTTGCTATTTTTGATATGTACTTGTCTAGGGTCACAACGGGCGCACTATTGGAACCAAGCTCCATCACCAATATTCTATAGTATTTTGCAGTCAGTTTTACATTCATTTTTTCATCTTTTGAGCTTCCAGTTGCCTTGCATATTTCATCAAGGGATCTTACTACATCGCATTGTTTGCAAGCCATGTATATTGTGGCTGCAGACATGCATGATACTGATTTGCCCTTTGCTTCAAACTGACCTTCAAAATTTCTGTAGATCATAGATGCACTTTCTATGACATTTCTTGACAACGATAGTGATTGACAGGTTTCACCGATCTTTGATAGAATGTTTGCAAGCCTCCTCTCCCTTGGAGAAGATACTCTAATTCTTGTCTGCCATTTTCTCAGATTGTACATCTGATTTGCTACTTCACTATTGATTGTCTTTCCGCTAAAGTCCTTTGTGCCTAATGCTATTTCTGTTCTGATTCCCAAGTCATGCTGTGAATAAGTTGTTTGCCCTGTTGCTCTTGCAAGCTTCATCTTGTCTTCGAGGTTGGTTGCCCGTGATTCCGGGCCATAATCTGACATTTGTTCCATTGCAACCAGGCCGCAGCCAGAACAAATTTTTTCTCCATTATGAACGTCATCGATTAATGACGACTGACATTCTGGACAATGTGTTTGTAGTTCTGTTATGTTCATCTTTTTCTTCCTCTAAATCGTTTTGGTTTTATTGCAGGAGATTCTTCACCCATGAAAACTTTTTTTCCGATATGTTTTTGGATGTTGTTTGTAAGTGGTGTTGCAGATGCATATGGTGCATCAACAGGACCTATCATTTCTGATACTTTTGCAATTTTTGTGCCAGTATTGTCTACTAGCAACTGGCCGTCGCGCAGTGGTTTAGACAGTCTAATTATGACTCTACCGCTATTGGCCAAATGCAAAACTTCGCCTACCTCCTGCAATTGATTTCACAATCAATTACTGTTATCAATAGAGTTCTGTCAACATTACTTTAGCTCTAAGCTAGGGAGATCATTATTTTGATTGTTTTGCACGTTTTGAAACAAGTTTTTCAGAAATCATTGATATGATTTTAGATTTTGGCTGTCCCTTTGGAAGTACGATATATCCCGACCTGACAAAAGGCCTTCTTGGAAATCTGACCTGATCATTTGTTTCACTCGGTTGCAGACCAGCTGCCTTGGCTGCATCAATTAATTCTTTTAGTGAAGGATCAAAAACACTTTTTTCACGGGAAACTTTTCTGCCCATTTTTTTTGGCAACGTCTTGTTAAAATAATCAAGCCAGATTACGATATGTTCGTAATCTTTCATGTAATCACTTTATCAAAATTGCATTAACCGCGCCATCTTGACCAGGTCTTGATATCACTCTGCACTGACCAGATTCTGTTTCCAGTATGGCGCCCTTTGATATTACTCCACGTCTTTCATAATCGTTGTTTGATGGATTTTTTAGAACTTTCAAAATCTTTGTCCTTTTTACTTTGGCTCCAGGTATTGCAAGATTGACAAAATCTGTAGTCTTTAGTGCAAATTTTCTGCCATGGCCACGGACTTTGCGAGTAACAGTTACTTGTTCTCCTGACAAAGTTTCAACAGGATATCTGTCAAGTTGGAATTTTCTTCTAGTTCTGTTTGGATATCTTCTTCCACCTGTTATCTTACTTGTAGCAAGATTCTCGACAGACTTCTTCATATCTTGTCGATAAAACAACTCTAATTTATACCATATATCCAGTTTCTGTAATTGATTAATTAAAAATGCAGTTTCTGTACAGTTATAGTTGAACCGAAGCGGGCTGAGGGTTTTCTTGAACTACCTGTTGTGGCGTACTTCGAACTTTGGAGAATAGCTTTTGTTTGAGTAAATCCTTGTCTCCTTGAATTCCAAAGTATTTTTGGAATTTGTCAGTTGTTGTATAGATCTTCATTCTCCCAACATTTTGGTGTTCTATGTAATCCAGCTGTTGTAAAAATCGCAGATGAAGATATACCCCAGAACCGCGTACTTCAACTAGTCTCTTTGAGGAGATGGGTTGCATATATGCAATATAGGAGAGAGTTTTCAGCGTAGCTGTTGGCAGTATGGGTTTAGATGCATACTTTCTGATAACCGCATTATATTCTGGTTTTAGCTGAAATACATAAGACCCGTCAGGAAGGCTTGCAACCTCAATTGCCTTAAACACAGACTTTGTCTTTTTTACGATATTTGTCATTAGTGCCAGCGTCTTTGTCCTTGATTCTGTTCCAGAAGCCTTGATTAATTCCTCTATGGTAAGTGGTCTTCCTGCTGAATATAGCGCCGCCTCTAGTCTCGCGGTGGCCTCCTCATCACTGTCTATTTTTCCCATCTATCCCAAGTTTGAGCCAAAATGTACTTAAAAGAATGCTTTATGCGCTGTTGATCTTGTTGTAAATTTCTATATGTACTAGTTTATCTCAACGTTTTTTTATACTATTTATTATTCAAGTTGAAAGGCTTATTGTATATTCTGGATTGCTTTCTTCAAGTCTGCAAGTGTCATGACAGGATGAAATTCTACTTTGGCGTTGTATCGCTGAAACAGAGGTTCCGCAATTGAAGGAATCATATCTGCACTTTGTATGTCAATAATGAAGGTAAAGGTCCGCATGCCTCCTGCCTCATAAAAATATGATGCTTCAGCTTTGGTTTTACTGATGTATTCTTCTAGGGTTTGTAAAAATTTTTGATCCTTTACCATTCTATTCCCATCTTCAACAGGTATTGTCGCACGAACCACGAATTTCATTATCTTATGAGAGTTTTAATGAATGATAAACATAACTATTTTGCCATATACTATGAATAAAATTTTGTTACACTAGATAATGACGGAAGTTATGATTTGCTGGAAAAAACTTGGGATCAGTTTGTCAGCAATCCGTAAAGCGAGTCAGAGTAGGTTTGGTACAAAAACTCTACAGCTTTCAATAATTATTGTTTTGTCTTCCTTTTCCTCATTAATTCATCAAATGCTTTCTTTATTTCTGCGTTGGTTTTACGAAATTTTTTCATTTTTATCACCTATTGATTTGAGATGAAATTATTTAAGGGACTCCTTCCAAATTTGGAAGTATCTTTATAATTTTTTTGTCAAGTAACCTTGATTAGCAAATTTACTGAGCAAGAAAAGAAATAATTTCTTTTGCTATTACATGTGGATTAATTGCATTCTTTAAAGTTACAATTAGTATGTCATCTCCTACACCAAACGAAAATATTGAAACTTTTTCCCTTTCTACATAACTATAATTTACCTTGCCTAATTCATCATCATAATCTTTTTTCATGGATTCCTGTAATGTTGCTGACATGTGAAACATCTCTTTTTTATGAGAAAGTAAATTTACAATATCGTTACTAGAGAACCGTTCCACTAGTCGTCCCTTTTTGTTTACTAGTTCAACAGATTGAATTTCCTTGCTTGAGGAAAATATTTTCTGGCAGAAAACATAGGAATCTGACTTGTTTGTATTATTTTCGAGCTCTGTTATCATTGTCATTTCTTCTCTATTGTACAAATCAGTGATATAAGATCTAGTCTGTATAATAAAAAAATAATCAAAAATTCCTAGAAGAATTTAATTTACATACAATAATACGAATGCCAAAATTCTATTTTACTAAAGATACCATTATGTCATTTTCAGTCTGTTCAAGATCAACCTTTGTATCTCTTGCCAAAAATAAAATGGCAAAAAAGCACCGTACCACATCTATTAGCTCTAGTCCGCTAACTATTGTTCTAAATGAGCCTGAACCCGTAGGGCGAATTTTATTTACAACAAGTTCTTCATATTGACCAATTATTTTTTCAAGAGAAATAAAATAATCATTAAAGTCAGGTACTTCAACTGGCTCAAATTGCATCTGACGTCGACTTGAACGAGGATTTGCAATGCTACCAATTAGGTTTTCAAGTACGTTAAGAAGTTCATCAAGTGTAACAGGATAAGTTGACTCGTGCCTGTATGGCATATTTATCAAGTCAATGTCTACATCTTCTCGTTGACTAGGTGGTCTTTTTTCCATGGCAGCCTTTTGTAGTGCAAATATGCTTTCCACTTTCATTCTGTGAATCAAAGCTGATGAAAGAGCGGCAATTCCTGCTATACGATAGTCTTTTTTGCCTGCTTGATTTAGAAGTTTGACTAGAGTTTCTAGTATTTGTATGATGTCAATTGTCCATACATCTTTTTTTGATATATCAATTGGATTGAAAAGTACGTTGATTGGGGGCTGTGAAATGCCACCGCTAGGTATGTCTTGGCTCACTATACGAAAATGACTTTATGTTTATAATATCTAAACTATCTATTTTTTTCTCCGGTATGGTCAACAATGAGTGATTTAAAATTAATTTGTATGTGGTAGACACTATTTACGCTTGTTTGTAAACTGTTCTGATTTAAAATATTATAAGCAAACTAGGCTTATTTTTTCCTGTTGACAAAAGAATCTTCAAAGTTAGATCTTGCTTGTACCTATCTGAAAAATAATCAGCCAATTTCAGCTCATAATTTGCTTATGACTCTTGCAGAAAATGAAATGAAAAAAAATGACCTTAAAGCGGGAATACTTTTGTTGCTTGCTGCAGAATGCAAAGCCAAGCAAGGAAAAGACAGAAGTGGCGAATTATTACAGGCAGCAAAATTTTACCAAAAGGTGGCAAGGAAAGAAAAACCGGCTGCTGCCAAATATGCCTACCTTTGTGCAGCAAAATGTTTTCTGCGAATTGGACAATATGATAAAGCAATGGGTGCCTTTGAAAAAGCAAAAAAATATGTTCATCATATTATAGAAGAGAAAAAACCGATAGTTGTTGTTGATGACAGTCCTGCAATCACACTAAAACTCAATGATTATTTACAGAGACTTGGGTACAAAGATATTCATACTTTTGCAGATGGCCAAAGTGCACTAAAATCTATTAAAAAGCTAATTCAATCATCGCAAAACCCAATCGTGCTTCTTGACATGGACCTTCCCGGCATGACAGGTGACGAGGTTGCAAAAACACTTCTAAAACTAAAACCAGAGCTCTCAATCATACTGATTACCGCTGATGAAAAAACTAGTCCCAGGGTAAGAAAGACCATAGGGTGGGGCTCAACGGCATTTGTTCAAAAACCATTTTCTATTAATGAACTAAAAAACGCACTTGATGTGACCATTTCTGGCAGTATCACGTGAGCAATAAAAGAGACATGTTAAGAAGATTGATGTCTTTTATTTGGATTCCACTAGTTCTGTAATCTAAAATTTGGTCAGAGAATTTTTCAATTATTTTTGATGTGGGGTTTTTTTGTGCGCTTTCTATCTTCATGACTATGATCATGTTCCACTCTCCATCGATCGTTGCAACAAAAAGATAGTTTGGAAAAGTTTTGACAAAAGCTTTGACTGAATCTGTTATGCTTTCAATGGAACGTGTTACTTTGAATTTAAGAAAAAGCACCTCAAACTCGTCAGAACTTGAGACTCCGCTTAAAACTGCCTTGTAACCTTTTATGATGCCATTTTTTTCCAGGCGCTCAATTCGTTTTCGAATTGTTCTGTCAGAAACATCCACTCCTGATTTTTTTAGTTCGATTGCAATTTCTTTTGATGGGGTTCTTGCATTTTTGTTTAGGATTACAATAATTTTTTGATCAACTTCATCTAAGTTTGACCAGCCCTCGTCTGACATGTTATCATACAGGATGATATCCTTTTGAGTTTTATGTTAATGGTCCCACGCGCAGGACTTGAACCTGCGACAACCCGGTTTCTGTATGCCTGATAGGCTGACATCAGTTAGCCAAAAGCCAACCACTACAGCCGGAAGCTCTACCAGGCTGAGCTAGCGTGGGATTGATTTCACGTCGTATTTTCGTATTAAATAACTATCGATGATAAAATAATTTGATGGTAATATCCCAGTACTCAAATAACTCGATGGGCAGAGCTCCAAGATGCAAGTTCAAACTAGCTAGTTTTGACTTTGAGAATTCCATTACTAATTAGATATTGAATTCCTTTTACGAATTCGTCATCAGAAATCTGATCATCAGCCCACCATCGGGCATTATTTTTTATCCATACTGGAATTTGTTGTGAAGTGGCAGAGCCTGATTGGGTAGGTGGTATTGTAATTATTCCTTGTTGAATCAAATACTGAATTCCCTTTATGAAGTCATCATCAGTTAAAGAACCTTCAGACCACCATTTTGCATTATTTTTAATCCAAACAGGAATTTCTGCAGGGGATGGTATTTGAGCGGTCGCAGCTGGTTCAGGCGTTAAAAGAGCTGGAATGTTTTTTCCTATTGTGAAACTTGTATAGTCGTACGCCGAATCATTGAAGTCCATCAATTCAGCATAGTACTTGCCTTCCTTGTATCCGCCAGAATTTAGTGTAACGGTTGAATTTGTCTTTGAAACACCAAATAGTTCAGTCATGACACCGAAAGAATCTATGATGTAAAGGCCTGCATGAGTTTCGGCATTGAAGGCTGTAGTGTCTACAGAAACTGTGATGGGATCTTCTGGCTGATAAAATGACTTGTCTGTGCGGATAATGTGAATTCTCTTGAATTCATTTCCTTGAGAGGGGTTGTTGAATCCCTGAGTACCATACTTTGTTCTTATCTCGCTTACGTCAAGAGATGTGATATCAAAATGGGTAACGCCAATTACAGTTATAGTATCTATCATTATTGATGGCATGTCTTCCATACCATTGACTATCTGTTCTCGTTCGGTGTCTCCTACAGCATAATGTCCTAGTCCTAATGAATGACCTATTTCATGACGAATTGTTCCACCAAGATGTGGATCTGTATCTAGATAGCCAGTGTAATATGGTACGGGAACGATGGTGTAATAGTCGCCCGGCAAATCAATCCATGTAGCTTTTGTTGAAAGTCCGAGATAGTAAATTTCGATATTTGTTTTACCAGTCTCAAAATTTGGAATTGTTATTCCAGCTGCAACAAATTCCAGATCCTCTATTGCGGGCTTTGGAAGAAAGTGGATTGTTATCTCGCAGCTTGAATAATCAAAACTATTCTGACTTGAAAGTGGAACCTTGATTAATTTAATATTCCATAAGGGATGCTTTCCCAGTCCTTCATTGAGTTTCATGTTCCAATCAAGTACTGAATATTCCGTTTGATCAAGTAACTTCTTTCCTATGGATGGAAATTCTTGGTCTGGTTGTGGCTCAATAGCACAGATTGTTGGGTCGTGGTTTAATTTGATTGGGAAGGGTAAAAACTGGTCACCGCTCACGCCCTGAGGAGTAATTACAAATGCCACAAATATCAGCACTGTAATTGGATAAATCAAGGCGCGGTACATTTACACATAATTAAACAGAACAAGTTAATTACTGATTATTAGCTAAATCAGGAAAAAATAAGCTAATTTGTCTAGTAATTACTGACTAGACATTGAACAGTAGTAATTTTTCTCCAAAGATAGATTATAGCATGTAAAATAACCGATGACCATGAATTTTCGGAATCTATCCCAAGACTACGAGAACCTTAGCCTGAGAGAAAATTTATGTTATAGTGGTTTTGTTTGCCTATTTGGGTCATTTAGCAACCGAACTTTTTAGCCCAATCTTCCAAAGAAAATTCACTGTGATCACAAAACTGAATTAGAATTTTGGCATGTCGATAAAAAGAGTCTACTGCCGTTTTGTGCTTGCAAATCTGCGTTATGACTAGAATAATGATTGATTATGATTTTTTAAGTTAAATTGCAATTTAATCAAAGCCTATAAAGAAACGAATCACATGATACATTACTTGAAAAACGATATCATCATAATAGCATCAGTCTCCGTTACTGTTGCAGTTTTAGGGATTGTCGCATTTGTTTTACTATCAAATCAGCCACATACTGAGAATATAATCACAAATACACCGCAGGAAAATCCAGTACAAGTTCCAATCTCAGCTCTAAAAAAATTTAATTCTACTGATGATATGCAAAAGTTTCTCCTAGAGTCACAGGTAAGATCTACACAGTACTACTATCCCACACATGGGGGTATGGGACTGCCAGAATCTTCCAACCCTGGAAAACCTGAAACAACAATGCCTGTACCTCCTGCTCCAACTACCTCGGATGCTAATACGGCACCATCAAGTGGTGACAAACAATACTCTACTACAAATGTACAAGTGGCAGGAATTGATGAGCCAGACTTTCTCAAAAACGACAACAAGTATGCATACATACTATCACAAGACAAACTAACAATAATTGATGCATATCCTGGTGACACTGCAAAGATTATTTCCAAGGTGGGCCTTGATGTCAACGGAGATTATCTTCAGAACATGTTTCTAAACAAGGACAGGCTGGTGATATTTTACAATGATAACAGGGAAAGCTATGCCATACAAAAGTATGATTACATTCCAAACCCTGTATACACGCCTGTAACTCATGCAGTAATAATTGATGTATCTGACAAGGAAAACCCAAAGATTCTCAAAAACTATGAGGTAACAGGATACTATACCGGTGCAAGAATGATTGGAGACTTTGTTTATTTTATCTCAAACTCGTATGTTGACTATATTCATCCAATGCCGCCTATTTTACGAGAATCTGCAAGCATTGCAATAACGCCAGACGTATATTATTTTGGAAACCCAGAGCAAAATTACAACTTTGATACCATAACTGCATTTAACATATTTTCAGATGAGATTAATTCCACGACATTTATGATTGGCTCAACTGGCACGCTCTATGTTTCAAATGATGCAATATATCTGGCATACCAAAAGTACCAGCCATACTATAATGATGAAACATACAACAAAGACAGATTCTTCACCATCATAGTTCCTCTTTTGCCAGCTGATATCAAGTCTCAGATAAATTCGATTGAATCAAGCAATATCGATCCTTCACAAAAATGGACTCAGATATCAGACTTGTTACAAAACACCTACAACAAAATGTCAGAAAATGACAAGAACACATTATTTGAAAAGATCCAACAAGCTGCATCAGAATACGACATCAAGGTGCAGCAAGACTATAGAAAGACTGTAATTCAGAAATTTTCTATAAACAATGGAACCGTATCATATACAGCACAAGGCCAGGTTCCAGGATATCTTCTAAACCAGTACTCCATGGATGAGTACAAAGACAGGTTCCGAGTTGCAACAACTACTGAATATTTCACATCAACGGGTTCTACCACTGCAAATAACGTCTATGTCTTGGATAGTTCGCTAAATATGGTAGGAAGTTTGGAAAAAGTTGCCCCAGAGGAATCAATCTATTCTGCAAGATTCATCGAAGACAAACTGTATCTTGTTACATACCAAAGAATAGACCCGTTCTTTGTAATTGATCTGAGTGCTGACATGCCAAAGGTCTTGGGTGCGTTAAAGATTCCAGGATACTCTAGCTATCTTCATCCATATGATAATACTCACATCATAGGGATAGGAAAGGAGACAAAACAGAACCAGTACGGAGGATTACAGCAACTTGGAGTAAAAATTGCGCTCTTTGATGTATCTGATGTATCAAATCCTCTCACAGTTGACACTTATCTAATTGGGGGAGAGGGAACCGACTCTGAAATTTTATCAGACTCAAAGGCATTCTTGTTTGACAAGGAAAAAAATCTCTTGTCAATTCCTGTATCCTCTCAATACTATGGCCAGCCAATTCCGCTTGCATCTGAAGGAAGCTCTGGCTCTGCAACTGGAAAACCTGTTGACATAATGCCTCCCCGTCAAATCATGCCAAATAACTGGAAGGGCTTTTACGTATTTGGAGTAGACCCCGAAAAGGGATTTAGCTTGAAAGGAATAGTAGAACACTATAACGGAACAAGCTATGACTATGGTTATGGCAGCAGGTCATTTTACATTGATGATTCCTTGTATACCGTCACACCTGACTTTGTGAAGATAAACGACTTGAACGATATCCGACATGAAATCAATTCAATAAAGATTGGCGGCACTGGACAGATAATCAAATATCTAAACTAGATCAATTATGAACATTAAAAAATTTTAATTGCTATTTGTGGAAAGATGCTTTTCGTTTTCGTCTTTAAATTATACGTCTTTAATATTGGACTTGACTTTTAAAAGAAGTTCTTGCGGTATGTCATCAAAACCATGCTCCATTGCATGTTCTTTGATTTTTTTCATAAGTTCTTCTTCAGTGTTTGCTGTAGCGCCCCAGTCACAATTTACACCAGTGTCTGAGCACTTGATGCTTTTAGCCATTAACCGAAAATATGATCTATCCCATATAACTTTTTTCGAATACAAATCCAATTTTGATTAGTACTGCCTATAATTTTCTATATCAATTGTAACATTGAATGCCGTATAATTAATGCGATTATTTTACCAACCAACTATAACGCAATAAATAGAAATGTTTTATTGTAACAAGTCACATAAGAGAGGGAAAAGGCAGGCAGGTTCACATGATGCTGCAAGTCAGAAGAGATGCACAACAAGAGATCATCCTGCCTACCAATTATTTTACGACTATCTGAAATTAAAGGAACACGTATAATTTATCAGAAATAGCCAAAAGAACAATACTATGAATTAAGAAAAAATTCAATTTTGTGTATTAATCCAGAAAAATTTTTGACCAAACAAACGGTATATATGCGATGACAAAAAATACGATCCTGTGTCTGGGAAGTCTGCCTCAGATGAGGGTTACGTGTGTGCACCTTATTTGCACGATGAGAATTCACTTCAATTAAAGGAGACCATGCAAAAATCGGCATACGTTGATGACATGTATTTTGTCACTGCTACATTTTCTGAGGATGGACGTGCCTTTTTTCCCTCATACGCAAACACCTACCTTCTTGCCAGATCTAAAGGACAACAAATCATTAAACGAGAAATTGAAAAATACAAGCAAGACAAGACAACTTTTGTCTTTACAAAAAATGGTGAATTTTTCCAAAGAGAAACAGACGGTGATCTGAATTTGGTATCGGTATATTATTTAGAACATGGACAATCAAATGAAGACATGACTGATATTGCCGCAATTTTTGGGAAACGCAACAAAGTACGAAGAGCTGTGACAGGAAGTTTAGACCTTTCATCAACTAAAGATTCCAAGTTTACATTTCCATATGAACAAAACTTGGTTGTACTAGAGGTATCAAGTACTGACTCGCATCAGAGCGATAACAAGTATTGTGAAAAGACAAGACGTGAAGTTGCAAGAAAAGGGATCAAAATAACAAACCTTGTTTCTCTTTCTATACTTGACAAAATTAAATAAAAAAGTTATATACTCTGCCAAATTCTGTTTTGGTGATGAGTAAACCATCCGAGCTTGGTGCGCTAAAAATCGGTTCTTACATTTTACTTCCTGTTGACAGTCCAAGTGCTGAACCATGCAAAATTGTAGAATATGATACCAGCAAACCAGGAAAACACGGAGCTGCAAAAGCAAGAATTGTTGCAGTTGGCATATTTGACAAGAAAAAATATCCGCATGTTTCTCCAGTCAGCGCACAGGTACAGGTGCCGCTAATTGACAAGCGGGTAGGCTCTGTCATATCAAAGACTGATTCCATAACACAAGTAATGGATGCTGAATCGTTTGAGGTCTTTGACGTGTCCCAAATTGAAGATGAGATAAAGGACAAAGTTGTCCAAGGGTTGGATGTTGAATACTGGAAGGTAATGGACAGAACTATTATAGTCCGAATCAAAAGCTAGTTTGGATGCTGATGATGAGGAGAAAAGCCTTCTGATTATGATGAAGATTATGAGTATTGAGGCATCCAGGCTTTTCTAGGCACGATTTACTAGAATAGAATTATACCATACAGTGACCATATTCAATTCATGAAAGGTCTCTGTCATGTGTGCCTGACATCAAATGTGGAGGTAACAGTAAAGGGCAATCTTACATTGTGTGAAAAATGCCTAAAAAAAGTAGCCCAGCTGGAAAAAAATTAAATTGATATACTGTCATACCATTGAGACTTGAAACTAGCAGCATTATTTTCTGGAGGCAAAGACAGCACATTTGCAATTTATCAGGCAAAATCAGAAGGGCATGATGTGGCATGCCTTGTAACAATTTTTCCGCTCTCTGATGAAAGCCAGTTTCTTCATTACCCAAATCTTGTCATGACCAGACTCCAAGCTCAATCCATGAAACTGCCACAACTTTCTAGCCATACCATATCCGATGACACCAATATAGAACTGACAGAATTGGAATTTCTTTTGGGACAGGCAAAGCAAGTTTTTGGAATAGAAGGAATAGTTCATGGTGGAATACTATCTGAATTTCAAAAAAATCATTTTGAAGATACCTGCAAAAAATTAAACTTGAAAATCATATCACCATTGTGGGGTATGGATCAAAAAGAATACATGAAAAAATTAATCGAGTCTGATTTTAAATTTATAATTACAAGTGTTTCATCAGATGGACTAGATGACTCTTGGCTTGGCAGAGAAATAACAACAAACGATCTTGATGCTCTTGAAAAACTTTCCATAAAACATGGATTTAATCTGTCCTTTGAAGGAGGCGAAGCAGAAAGTCTGGTTTTGAGCTGCCCTCTCTTTTTATCGCAACTTAAAATCATTCAATCTAAGAAGACCTGGGATGGATACAGAGGAAGATTTGAAATAACCGAGGCAATCTTGGAATGATATAATGCTTGATAATTTAAAAAATGGCCTCAGGGCGGCACTTAAAAAAATAGTAAACTCTTCAGGAATAGACGAGGCACTAATCAAGGAGTTGGCAAAGGACATTCAAAGAGCACTCTTGCAGTCTGATGTTAATGTCAAACTGGTCTTTGAGATAACAAAAAACCTTGAGGAGCGTTCTCTCAAAGAAAATCCGCCTCCAGGGCTATCAAGAAAAGACCACATTGTAAAAATATTGTATGATGAATTGTCAAAGCTTCTAGGTACTGAAAAACAGTATGTCTTCCAGCCTGGCAAGCTAAACAAGGTGCTCCTGCTTGGAATTCAAGGGAGTGGCAAGACCACCATAACAGCTAAACTTGCCAAATACTTGACAAAATCTGGATATAGAGTTGCGGTAATCGGAGCAGATACTTTTCGGCCAGGTGCACTGACACAGCTTAAGACAATGTGTGAAAAGGCAAATGTCGAAGTATATGGTGAAGAGAAAAACTCTGACTCGCCGCAAATTGTCAAAAATGGCCTGAAACATTTTGAGAATTCCAATTTTGATGTCATACTAATTGATACAGCTGGCCGACACAAGGAAGAAAAGGACTTGCTTGAAGAAATGAAACAGATAGGCAAAGTTGCAAATCAGGATCTTACCTTACTAGTAATAGATGGAACAATAGGCCAGCAGTGTTATTCCCAGGCAGAGGCATTTCACAAGACAGCACCTGTTGGGGGTATCATAATAACAAAGCTTGACAGTTCGGCAAAGGGAGGAGGGGCTCTTGCTGCCGCATCAGCAACAGGTGCTCAGATAATGTACATTGGAACTGGCGAGCGAATTGATGATCTTGAGAAATTCTCACCTACCAGATTCGTTGGAAGGCTGCTTGGCATGGGAGACATTCAAGCTTTGCTTGATATGGCAAAAAGACTAGAGACTGAAGGTGATGAAGAACGAGTAAAGCGCATCACACATGGGAAAATGAACATGGAAGATTTTTACTTTCAAATAGAGCAGGCAACAAAAGCTGGGGGACTGCGCAGCATACTTGATACCATGCCTGGCATTTCTGGCATGGTAAAAGAAGACCAGCTAGACCAGCAAGAAGAGAAGATGGAAAAATGGAGATACATCATTCAATCCATGACAAAACTAGAAAAAGAAGATCCTGATTTGTTGAATGCATCAAGGATTAAGCGCATTGCTCGTGGTGCTGGATGGCCAGAACACGAGGTAAAGGATCTTTTAAAAGCGTATAAAAATTCTAAAACAATGATGAAGGCATCAAAGGGTCGACAGATGCAGGGCATGTTGCGAAAGATGGGTTTGGGGTAAAGATCTCAAAACAGAATATAAAGTTAAATGGAAATAAATGGAAAAATTTGAGCTAGACAATTTTTTTGGGATAATTATGATATTAAAATTATTTTAGCTATATCGTTGGTCAACTAAAATTGAAAGAGATAGTGATAACTGTCATGACCGTTTTTGTACAATAACCTCAGATGTAATAAAATCCGTGGTAATGGCAATATGACCTTGAATAAAAAAATTAAAATACCTGTACATAAAAACGGTAGACCTGCAAAGACACTACAACTAGAAATTCAAAATGAGCTAAGAAAGTATTTTGGACGTGGTTTTACAGCAAGCTTTACTGCAAAGAAGACTGGAATAAACATAAAGACAGTCTGCAAATACTTTGGTGAATGGTCAACTCAGATAAGTGAACAAAATAAAAGTGATTTTCTTGAAAAAGTAAAACATGAGAGAGGACAAAGCATTGAATCATATGACCATGGTATTTTTGAAGTATATCGCTCTTTAGATTATATCGAAAATGATATTAACAAATGTAAGAATGAAAATGCTGTCGTTCCAAAATATTTGTATATTATGATGCTTGATGCGTTAAAACAGATTTCTAATATTAGAGAAATGAAAATATCCTTTCTCTTAAAGCCTATAGACAATAATTTTGCTCCAGAACCAGTAAAACAAGTGGTTGAAGATATTACTGAAGATATTACAGCAGATGAAATAAAAAAATTAACCAAATCTATGGTTTCTGAAAACCATATTCGTGATCTAAATGACGCCTCAGAAAATGATATTATACGTGAAATCATCAGTAAAACAAAATGTAGTCCTCAAAAGGCTTGGGATATTTTGGTAAAAATGAAAGAATTGGGACTTGATGTGTGTGGTAGAAATGATTTTACGAGCATGGATACTATTGTAAAATATAATTTCCGAAATTTTGCTCAAATGCGCGGTTATTTACCAAAAAGAAAGATTGTTAAACACTGATTTATCTAGACATATGCCAATCTCCTTTCTTTGATATAACACGTCTTATTCCACCTCTAGGATTTTCAGTATCGCCCTTTCTTCTTGGAATCAAATGAATGTGGAATCTTTTCTTTTCCAATATCAAAATCCAAAAACTCGGCACCTTTCAATGACTGTTTTACTTCTTCTAATGAGGGACATTCTTGAAAATACTTGGGAGCAAACGCAAGACATGCATCAATTAAAGAATTGGGGTCGTCAGGTTTTTCTGGAACGATCGTTTTAATATTTCCAATTGGTTTTAGGGTCTTATCAAAGTAATGAGGCTCTAACCACATTCTGTTACCATGTTTAACAAGAATTTGTAAAGAAATTGGGTTTAGACCATCGATTTCCATAGAGCCGCCAAAATTACCAATAAAAATTGAATTCCTAGAATCTATCATCATAAATTTACATTATGAAAGCATTTCTATAAATCTTCCAAGATTTTTATGAAAAGTGGGTCCAAAATAAGACCATGATGGTAGCTGGGTCCCATCGAACTCGCACCTAGATGTAAAAAAACCAAAAAGCTAGTTTTTAAAATAGTTACACGAATAATACCTGTGAACAGTTACCAGTGCTATCAAGTACTCGGTGTCAAAAATGACGCCTCGTTTAAAGAAATAAAATCTGCCTATAGACAATTGGTACTGCAATTTCACCCTGATAAAAACATGTCAGAGGGTGACGGTAAAAGATTCAAGATGGTTACAGAAGCATATCAATTTTTAAAAACAGATCATAAAAGAATTACACACAAAACATCCGATTCAAGAAACACTTGGAAACACACTGGCAAAAATTCCAAAGAATATGATTTTGATTCCCAAAAACAATCCTGGGGTGCAAGGCCTGGTGACCGTTACCCAGAGGAAGACTGGAGCAGATACACCAGACAAACCGAATCCGCATATCAGGATTTTTGGAAGTACTATGAAAAGACCTTTTGGGAGAATTATGAAAAGGTAAGATCAGAGTCCTCCAAAGTAGAACCAGAACCAATAGAACAAGAAAAGGAAACACTAGTTTCAGTAAACGTAGACCCAAGCCGCTGCATAGCCTGTTGCAGCTGTGAAACCATAGCCCCAACAGTATTTGCAGTGGATAAAAATGTCAAAGTAAATCCAAAATCACGCGTGATAAATGAGAGGGGAGCCAAATTTGAAAAGATACTAGATGCTGCCCAGACATGTCCTACAAAGGCAATCAGTGTCAAAGACAAGGAAACAGAAGAGTCACTGTACCCGTGGTAGTCTCAAATCGTACCTAGATTTTAAAATATAACTCATAAAGCCTGCTTTTTTACATGGTATGTACGACAAATGAAAAACATTGATGGTATCATACAAGAGACAAGGACAATTCTAAAAGAACACCATCTTTGTGATAACTGTCTTGGGAGAATATTTGCCCCAAAGCTTGGTCTTACTTCATATAAAAAACTGGGAAACAAGATCAGAAATATCCTAAAACAAAAAAATCCAAAATCATGCTACATTTGTAAAAATTTAATGTCAAAGCTTGACTTGCAGTTAAACAAGATGCTTGACATGTCAAAAGAATATGAATTTTCATCGTTTTTAATTGGAGCAATACTCAAGCCGTCCATACTGGATAGGGACGATCTGATACGCTCAAAATTCAAGCTAAAGGGAATACACAGCATAAAAAATGACATCACACGAGAAATGGGGAAAAAATTTGGAAGGAGAACAAAAACCACAGTAAACTATCTAAACCCAGATATTGTTTTTACACTTGATTTTAAAACTGAAGAGTGCGAGATAAAACCAAAACCTGTTTTTCTTTCTGGCAGATATACAAAAACAATCAGAGGCATTCCGCAAAAACAAAGGTCGTGTGAAAATTGTGGAGGAAAAGGATGCTACATATGTGAATTTCATGGCATATCAGAATTTGAAAGTGTGGAAGGAAAGATTGCCAAATTTCTGTACGAAAAATTTGGAGCACAGCAGACAAAGATAACATGGATTGGAAGCGAAGACGAGACAAGCTTGGTTTTAGGAAAAGGCAGGCCATTTTTTGCCAAAGTTATCAACCCGCACAAAAGAAAAGTCAAATCTGAGAAAAAGATACCACTTGATGGTGTTACTATTTACAATCTTAAAACAATTGGAAAAATTCCATCTGATGTAATACGATTCAAATCAGAAATAGAGATTGAAGTGGAAACGGAGAAGGAAATCACACAGTCTCAGCTTAAAACCCTTCATAAATTAGAAAAGCAGACCATATCGGTATATGAGAACTCGGGAAAGAAAAACCAGAAAAAAATCTATCATATAAAATCCAAAAAAATATCTGACAACTCTTTTTCTGTATTCCTGGAAGCAGATGGTGGGGTTCCCCTCAAGCGATTTGTAAATGGCGCTGAAGTGGAACCAAGCCTGACTAGCGTGCTTGAAAACCAATGCAAATGCAAAGTGTTTGATTTTCACGAAATCTCGCTTACAAATTAAGCGTTTTGAAAAATCAAGATTGTTTTTTACACCTAGGTACGAGTCCGATGGTTTTTGAACTGACAGTCAGTCCGAGTCCGGTCGATTTTGTGAAAAAATTCAACAGAAAGTGTTCAGTAAGCTTATAGGAGTAGCTACAAACTCCTTTCCAAATTTTTTATTTTAATCTATTGATTATGATTTGTTGGAGATTGTTTAATATCAACACTACGTCATGTTGCGTAGCAAAAATTGTAAACAATTGCTCAATGAGCTAATTATTACTTATATAAGAAAACTATCTAGATATCTCTAGTTTGAGGTCATGGAAGGAAAAAGCTAAAGAAGTTGAGTCTGATGAATTCTCTTCCATAATTGCCAAAGGTCTTGAACTCGCCAGCGTCGGAAAATATGATGAATCTGAATCATGTTTTTATGATGCTATGTCAATCAATCCAGAAATCGCTGATGTAATATGGACTGCCATAGCTTGTGGAAAATATCCGGATGGTTTGGATTCATTAATTAGTCATGCCTTTACGCGGGATCCTCACAGGGTAGAAAACGCTGCAGATCATGAGAAGCGTATAGCTATCCTTGACAGAGCTCTTGACATACATCCTAAAAATACTCGCACTCTAATATGGAAGGGATGTGAACTAGATGAACTGGGCAGGCATGATGAAGCATTAGAGTGCTATAATAAAGCAGTAAAGATCAATCCTAAAGCCATTTCGTTACTTTGTCAAAGAGGTGACACTAATTTTGGCTTTGGTGAATATGAAGAGGCAATTTTATTATACGATAAAGTCCTGAAAATTGATTCTCACCATCTTGATGCGGCAGTAAAGAAAATAAAGGCACTTGTTTCTCTCAGTAGATTTGATGATGCGTTATCTTATTGTGATGAAAGACTAAAAATCGCTCATGACGATGTTAATATTTTATTGATAAAAGGAGGTATACTTAGCGACCTCGGCAGGAATGATGAAGCAATATTGTACTTTGACAAGACACTAGAAATTAATCCAAAGGATGTTGGTGCATTGAACTGCAAAGGTAAAACACTATGTAATGAGGACAGGTGTGAAGAAGCAATAGAGTACCATGACCGGGCTCTAGAAATTGATCCAAATAACACTGAGGCGTTAATCTGGAAAGGAAATGCACTTGCTGGACTAAAAAAATATGGAGAAGCAATAACATACTATGATAAATTCCTGCAATTTGTTCCCAATGATATTCAAACATTAATCAACAAGGGATATGCACTTCTTGTGCTAGGTATGATGCCTCAAGGATTGTTATTTTATGAAAAGGCAGTGAAAATCGACCCACACAATCATCTAGCGATATTTTCTATAGCTTGCATCAAGTCTGATTTGAACGAAAAAAAGGAATCCTACGATTACTTAAAAAAAGCAATTGACCTCAATCCTGAATACAAAGAGCGGATTAAGAAAATGCCTACTGCTTTTAAAAATATGCGAGACGAATCTCAATTTATAAAATTAGTGTCATAGTATTCACAATCACTTGAGCACAGACTAAATCTCATCTTTCTCAAAATAATTCATAGAAATAAGTAAGAGTGCGATTGAGTCCTGTAAGACTCGGATTCTCACAGGTCTGCAGTTCTAGTCATAGAAGATACATTCGTTGGCAATATCTAGAATCATGGTGCTCCTTCGTGGTTCTTTTTACTCAGAATCTTTTCCAATGTAGAAGAATCAATTATGAAAAGTTACTTGCAGAGTACAACTATGCTATCACTTCCCTGTACTGGCACACCAGTCTTTGTAAGGCCAGTTACTGTTGCACTAGTCTGACCACAAGCGATGCCAGTTTTTTGTGTGTTGAACTTTAGAACGAGATCCAACTTTTTATCACCATTTACATCTTCGTATGCAAATTGGGTTTCAGGTGTATGGTTGGGACCAAACTTTACAGTGGTGGGGTTTACTGTCTTTACATCAAATGTACTATTGCCAAGTATCGCTAATGGAGTTACTCCTGTTGATTTTGGATTAATTGTATTGGGAAAAGTTTTTGGCATGATATCTATTTTTAATTTGATCAGAGTTACGGTCGTGCCTCCTCCAACTGTGACAGTATTTCCGCCTGTACTGATTGTTATTGGACCTGGGTTAGTTGATGGGGCACTAAAGGTGAAAGTACTTGGATCAAAGGATATGGTAAATCCTGTCGCAAGTGTAGTTGTGCCAGTTGAACCATCTGTGCCAGTAAATGTTGCGTCTACTGGTCCTGTGATTACTTGAATAGGATCTGGGTTACAACCAGTCTTGATATATTGATCTCCTGGAATTAAAGTAGTTAGAACTGCCCCGCTACAAGTGCTCACCTGTGCAGGTGTTGGACCCCCTGAAGGGTCTGCTATTACATCTACACCTAGTGGAGCTGGTACATCTATTATTAGCAAGTTTTGGTTTCCTATGGTAATGATGGTACCAGTTGTAGTTCCATCACTGAAATCATTTGAGGGGGTGCCCGGTTGTGTATCTATAGCGTCTGCTATTCCGTCTCCATCATTATCACATATGTCTCGGACGAAATTTCCAATTGGTGGAGTTCCAGAATATGTACCACCACATAGTTTGTTGATGGTGCCAGAGTTTGTTATTGTGCCAGGGTTGAAGTTGCCGATGCCGGTGCTTGTACCAGTATTGGATATTGTTATGGTGCCGCCAGAGTTGTTGGTGATGGTGCCAAAGTTGCCGATGCCATTGCCGCCAGTATTGGATATTGTGATGATACCGCCAGAGTTGTTGGTTATGGTGCCGTTGTTGAAGATGCCGAAGCTGCCAGTATTGGATATTGTTAAGGTGCCGGAGTTGGTGATGGTGCCGATGTTGGTGATGGTGCCGATGTTGGTGATGGTGCCTCCGGAGTTGGTTATGGTGCCGTGGTTGGTGATGGTGCCTCCGGAGTTAGCGATAGTGCCAGAGTTGGTGATAGTGCCGATGTTGTCGATGCCGGTACCGCCAGTAGTGGATATTGTTATGGTGCCGGAGTTGGTGATGGTAGCAAAGTTGTCGATGCCGGTGCTAGTACCAGTATTGGATATTGTTATGGTGCCGGAGTTGGTGAGGGTGCCAAAGTTGTCGATGCCGGAGCCGCCAGTATTGGATATTGTTACGGTGCCGGAGTTGGTTATGGTGCCGTTGTTGAAGATGCCGATGCAGCAAGTATTGGATATTGTTAAGGTGCCGGAGTTGGTGATGGTGCCGGAGTTGGGGATAAGAGATGTTACTGCGACCGTAATTCCACTTGGAATTATCTTATCATCACTGCTTAGCGGAACTGATCCCCCCCAAGTTGCAGTAAGATTCCAGTTTCCACTTTGTACAGCCGTAACTGTAGCAGCGTGGGCATCTGGAAGGGTAAATGCAGATAATGTAAAAATTAAGACAGCAAAAACAGAGAGATAGATGAATCCTTTCAAATCATAATGATCAGAAATGAAAAGCTATTTAAAGAATTTGTATTTTTTGTCATCAAATGTGTTCATTCTTTCATAAAATCAAAACTTACACAAGAATTTTTATTAATTTTCTATGAATTGTTCTAAATTATCAATGAATTGTTATGTCCTTTCGTAGAACATTGATTGTAGTTTATGATATGAATCAATAAAAGAGATTAATCACTTTATTGCAAGTTCACCGATGCCTTTGGGATCAACATCTTCCAAATCTGTATTGTGGATTCCGAGCCCAAAGGTTTGAGTCCTGTAAGACTCGCTACGTTTTGAGATACGTTATGATTTGTTGGAATTCTCAAGTAAAGGCACAGTAGTTTCTACGAATTTCCAGAATTTTTGGTAGAAAAAGGACGCATTTCCAATATCAGCTATTCCAAAAGGACGGAAGAAATTGAGAGCGGCAACTGCCGCCACTTCTACTTTGTCTATGTCTTCATGTATTTTGAAATTATTTGGTTCTCCTTCTACTACCACAGCAAAGTTTGTAGTAGGGTTTTTCATACCGTATTCAATTAAAATGCAAAATCCATTACTGTCTGGTAAAGATTCTACTTTGAACGTAGAATAATCGAATGCGCTCTTATTACTATCTTTGAGAAAACGTTGTATTTTGTCTGATAATAATTTCAAATCTACATTCTTGCCTACAATTTCTAGATTTTTGCCCAACTTGACCTAATAAGACATCTGTTTTATAAAAGAATGAGTTAGCTGTGGATGCAAGTATTTGTGATTGTTATACAGTTTAAGTTATGATTTGTTGGAGAATCAACTGAAAATTATATTACATTCCATATAGTGTATCAACTCAATGGGAAGTGGCTGGCTAGCAAGACGCAGAGAAGAGAAAGAGAAGAAAGAATATTTTTTCAACAAAATTGATGAAGCTATAGAAAATCTAGAAGTTCCACAACTCAAGAAGATCTGCTTAGACATTATAGGACGAACTCCTAAGGGATTAGTTCGAAAAGATCCTAAAAGTGGTAATGAATATCAGATTACTGATCCGATCACAATAGATGAATATGTTTGGCTATTAGCAGATAGTATACAAAAAGAGTTGATCACATTAGAACGAATAAGAGATTACCTTACAAATCACAAACTTGTTCCTAATGGCTTCTTTACTTTTGAATCAAAAACCAATGATGTAACTCATGATGGTTCTAAAAAAGATGAATTCACTACTATTATTGAAACTATAAGAAAAGAATTCAAACCTGAAAGACCAACAGATGAAGAACATCTACAATCACAACTTGTACAATTCATGCGAACGCAATTCAAAAAAGAAATCCAAAGGGAAGCACCTGCGAGACATAATGATAAAGTGGATATTCTGCTAGATAATCGGTTTGCCTTTGAAGTTAAACTGCCTTCTGACAGAACTGCGCTTAGAAATTTAATGGCACAACTTGAAGAATATCAAGAGCAATATCCACTTATTTGTGCCATAATTTTCAATAATGAAGATCTTAATTTAACAAATGACATAAACGACTACTCAGAACGATATAAACAAAAGCTTGGGATACCGACAATAATTATTTCAGGAAATAAAAGAGGTTAGCAAGAAAAATAATTCATTGAAATAGGCATTAACTAATTCATAATTTTGATTTGAGTCCTGTAAGGCTCGCTACAAGCTTCTTTTCAAATTTTATTTCTAGTAATTCAAACAATTTTGATCTCCTTCCTCTGCTGGATTGCTCTCAAGATGCCTAATCCCATTATTCCGTATCCTAGTACACTTACTGTCAAAAAAGTTGCTATCAATCCTGTTTTGGTATTCATTGCTGCTACCCCTAACGCGGTTGTTCCGATAATTATACCACCAGCTAGAAGGAGAGTTGTTGTTACCTTCGTTATCTTTTTCTCTCGTGTATCGATCCCAAAAGCAACGAAAAACAAAATTATTGATGATATGCCAAAGTTAGAAAGACCAAAAGGTATCTTATCTATACTAGCTGGCAAAAATCCATGGTTGCTAATTCGTTCTATGGATCCATCTGCAATATGGATCAGCAATAACGTCATGGCGGTCATGGCAAGCAACTTAGATATTTGGTGTTTCATGATTTGCTCTTCCTTGATTTCTTCTAAGGCACAGATGTTAATTAACGCTGATGTTGCCAACATTCTTCATTCCCGTCTATAAGTTATTTTCCAAAGCTCTAATCGAAGCTAATTTCCTGTGGTAAAAAATTTTTTGAAGATTTCTGTACACATAACCATCAAATAACTTTCCTATTCTGCCGTATGGTAGTTCAAAGTCAATCTCATCTATCACTTGTGTTTGCTTTTTACTGTTATCGCTATAGATATCATTGAATTTGTGCAAATGTTTCCATTTTTTGAATGGACCAGTTAACATCTCATCTACATATTCACATTGGTGAGAAGATACAGAAAACGAAGTTATCTTAGAGTGCCACTTTGTTCTTCTAGACAGCATCATCATTATTTTTCCTTCAAGCCAAATTTCTGATCCTTGAGTAAGTTTTTGGCTTGTGGAATTAATAATTTTGAGTTCCAGCTCCTTTGGGGTTATTATTCCGAGGTGTTTGATATCTACATAAAATTCCCAAACCCTATCTATAGGGCAATTCACAACAAAGCTGTGTTTGAAGATTCGCAACTGTTACAAAATTACTATGACAGATATTAATTATCATGGTTTGGATCCTGTTAAGATTTAGTTTGTTTGAGTCCTGTAAGGCTCCCTACAAAACTCCTTTCCAAATTTTTTATTTTATCAAAAATTCTAAGCTATAATCAAATAACTAGTAACCCTAATCTATTGCTTTTTTTTATCTCTAACCTTAAGTTCATACAAAATTTAGAAATTGGTAATGAGTAAAACATCAAACAAAGAGTAAAACTTGGCAGTTTCTACCAAAAATGGTGTCAAAGAATATCCTTGCATTTCATGTCATACAAACTGCTGCAAAGAGTATACGATATTTGTTAATGCGCATGACATTTACAGACTTTCAATCGGACTTGGATTAGACCCAGAGAATTTTCTTGAGATTTATGGAGCAAAGGATTTTGATCTTGGCATAAAGGTAAAAGAAGGTCTAGTAGATCTTGCTTTAAAACAAAAAAATGGTGGATGCATATTTCTTGAAGAATCTAAAGATATCTTTCGATGTACCGTAAATGAATTCAAACCAGATGTGTGCAAATCATATCCCTTTCAGATGCAAGATGGAAAATTAATCCAGATGAGTGATAAAATGTGTCCTGTTGACTGGGATACAAAAGAATTTGAGACGATGATGGCAATTCATCTCAAAAAAGACGAAGATGAATGGAAGTTCTATAATGATCTTATCTTGGAATGGAATGCAAAGCATTGGATAAAAAAGCCACTATCTGCATTTCTAAGATTTATTATAGACAGAGTAGTATTTTCTTTAAAATTTGAAAAGATTCCTCTGATAAATTAGTTCAAGTCAGATGGTTTTTGAACTGACAGTTAGTCCAAGAACCGAGTTTGTGAAAATAATTTTACAAAAAGATTCAGCCTTGCGTCTAAAAATTAGATCATTTGTGTGACAAAACATTACTGAGTATATATAATGGAGATATGTCGAACCAGCATGCCTCAAACAAAACCTATAGTAAGTATTGTAAATGTTGTAGCTTCAGCATCTGTTGATCAAAGAATGGATCTCAATGTAATTACGCAAACTTTTCCTGATGTTGAGTATCATCCTGATCAATTTCCAGGTTTAGTCTTTAGAATAAAATCCCCAAAAACTGCGACGTTGATTTTTAGTTCTGGCAAGATGATTTGTACCGGCGCAAAATCCGAAGAGCAATCTATTATAGCAGTAAGAAGCGTAGTACAAAAACTTCGAAAGGGTGGCATAAAAATCAAAAAAAATGCCGTTATTGTTATACAAAACATGGTGGCTTCTGTAAACCTTGGTGGAAAAGTTCACCTAGAAAGAGCTGCAAGAAGCTTGCCAAGAAGTATGTATGAACCAGAACAATTTCCTGGCCTGATACACAGAATGCTTGATCCAAAGACAGTGATTTTGATTTTTGCGTCAGGAAAATTAGTATGTACGGGCGCAAAAAAGGAATCCGATGTGTACAGAGCAGTACATAATTTGCACACGGAGCTTGAGGAAAAAGAACTGATGATATACGAGTGACAACTATTTTTTAGATACGAGTTTTTCACAATATTTTATTATTTAATCAAATTTTCACAAATCTAAATCCACTGAAGGTTATAGTCCTGCAAGACTCGGATTCTAAATTCAAGGATTCGAGCCCTTATGGAGACTAGGTTACCATCATGGTCTTATTTTGGACCTATCTTTGTAAAAATTTCAAATCGTGATCAGATTTATTATGAAAATTACAGCAATTAAAAGGCGGGTTTCAGACCAGGCAATTCCTTGTTAACATTCACAAAATTTTTTATCCTTTTCTTAATTTTATTAATCACTGCAATATGGTCTATATTTTTTCCCATTATAGCTAATATGATGTGGGAAAAAGTCGGTATTGAAATAAATTTTGATTTTTCTCTCTCTGTTATGGTATAACTAACAGCTCCAAACTCGGAATCAAAATCGTCATGCATAGAACCTTGCAACCTAAGTTCCATCGAAAACATCTCTTTTCTTTCCTTTGTCAGATTGATTTCATTTTTGAAGAGGATATTTTCCATCTTCCCCTGTTTGTTAATTAATCCGATAAATTCCACTCCGTCTTCTAATATTGATTTGTCGTAAAAGAGACTGAATTCATTTTTTGCAATAACTTCTAACATCGATTCTAGGGGAGTCCGTCCCTAATAGGTGTATGTAAATACCAGATCTTATTTTCGGTCCACTTTTGGAAAAGATATCAACTCTCAAACCAATCAGGAAGATTCAACAAACTATGGGACAATATGATGTAATAGTCAAGTTTGAAGAAATGAATGGAACAGAATCAGCGGAATTAATTTACAAAGATATACGAAGTATAAAGTCAGTTCGCTCTGTTATGACCTTGCCACAAGCAAGTCTGGCATAAGTACTAAATTAGTCAGATTAGTTTCAGAATATTTTTGCTACCACGTTCATATTATCTGGTTCCATATTATGACAAATGGCTGACGACAAAACAAAGGTAAAGATACGAAACACTACTTTTGAAGACATTCCAAAGATTGTTGAGTTGCAAAAGGTCTCCTTTCCGCTTATGGCTGTAGAGGGAGCAATTTGGAAGCCACATAATTTGGAAAGCCATCGGCGCGTTTTTCCTGAAGGCCAATTTTGTGCAGAATATGATGGAAAAATTGTCGGCTCGATTAGCAGTCTAATAGTCAAGCTCGCGCCAGAGTACAAGGAACACACATGGAAGGAGGTTTGTGGTGGCCCTAACTTTGAAAATCACGATCCTAAAGGCGATAGTCTTTATGGCGCTGATGTATCCACACACCCTGACAATCGCAGGTTTGGAATTGCAACAAAGCTTTATGATGCAAGAAAGAACCTCTGCATTAAATTAAACCTAAGAAGAATAATCGCAGGTGGAAGGTTGTTCAACTATTGTGATTTTGCTCAAAAAATGTCACCAGAAGAATATGTGAAAAAAGTCATTTCTGACAAGATAAAGGAACCAGTTCTTTGCTTTCAGCTAAAAAATGGATTCAAGTTCATCAAGATTCTACCAAACTATCTCAAAGACAGTCGCTCATTAAATTATGCAACTTTCATCGAGTTAAAAAATCCGCACTACAGGCAAGTGATATAGTTGATAATAGACTGCCATACACATCTGAACCAGTACGCATCGTTAGGAAATATTTCCTCGCTTGATGACAGAGTAAGAAAGTTAATTGAAACCATGTCAAATCATGACGTAGACTATTCCATTGTTCTGTCATCATACCAAGTAAATGAGCAAAGACCATCTACGCAGCAGTTGATTAGTGCCATAGAAGAATATGATAACCTTGGAATTGTTGCAGGATATAGTATAAACAATCACACCGAAGATGATTTGAAACAATACAGAGAGTGGATAAAGGACGGCTCGGTAAAAGGGCTCAAGCTTTACTGCGGTTATGAGCACTATTATCCATATGATACCAAATATCAAAAAGTCTATGACACCTGCGTGGAGTTTGGAGTTCCTGTCATGATCCATACCGGTGACACATTTTCTGAACAAGGGAAGCTAAAGTTTTCACATCCGATTCATATCGATGAAGTTGCAGTAGACAATCCTGAACTCAGGATTGTCATGTGTCACTTGGGAAACCCTTGGATAGAAGATTGCCAGGAAGTTGTCTACAAGAACGATAATGTTTATGCTGACATGTCAGGCTTGGCTGTGGGTAAATTCGACCATTTCTTTGAAATGAGAATGGTAGAAAAGGTTGCAGAATTGATCAATTACGCTGGTGAGCCGCGTTATCTCCTGTATGGGACAGATTGGCCAATCTCAGACATGGGGTCATATCTTAGTTTTGTTGAAAAATTAAAGTTAAAGCAACAATATCGAGACAGATTGATGTATCAGAACACAAAAGAACTTTTCAACATCTAGTATTGTAAAAGAACAGAATGTAACGGTACGTTAAATTTTTTGATTTTGTTGAAAATCAGGATGAGAATTAACTAATCTTCCTCTACTTGATCTGTTTCGGCGTCATCATCATAATCTTCGTCTAAATACTCTGTATCTTTTTCATTTTTATCAGTATTATTTTCTTCGGACAACTAATTGTTGAAGCTGTAATGCCTATAAAATTGACTGGATTTTTCAGTGATAAATGTCGCATTAAGCCAGTTTATTAGAGGTGAGCAAGTATTACATGGTGTAATGAATATTTATGATAAAAAATCAGTCCGTTGTTCCAAGTGTGACAGGTTCATTGGAGAGGTTGATTATGACGCAATAGTTACTTTGCCAAAATGTGGGCGATGTGCCAATCCCCTACCTGAAGGAGATGATAAAGTGCAATACATAGTAAGTAAATTCAACAAAAATCCAAAAAGTTTAGCGCGACCGTTAGATTCAGTATAGTTAATTTTGAAAGATAGTTCCATGAAATTTGAGAAAACATGGAAAGAATACGAATCAAGTCCAGTGATCTGAGGTCAGTTGGCTATGATGAACTAACACAAATATTAGAAATCGAATTTCATCATGGTGGAATCTATCAGTATTTTGGCGTACCAAAAAATATCTACGATGGTTTGATAAAGTCGGTATCATCTCACGGACAATATCATACTAGATACATTAAGAATAGATACAGACGTGAGAAAATCTGACTCTTAGTACCAATGATTCCAATTTGGTTATTTTCAATTCTGATAATCTAATTGTTCTAATATTACGGGCGTACTGATATGATATTATGAAAAGTAAAAATTCGAAGAATCTCAGGAATGATCAGAATAAATATCAGACTTCTAGTACGGCATGATCAAATATTGTTTTTATATTCTGTCGTATCCATACATGGAAAAGATGTTCACATACAATAGTTAATGTTTACCAAAAAAGTTCTATGAGAGCTGGGTAGTTAATCCAGGCTTTCTCAGATATAAAACATCAGAGACGTGCGAACTCACACTACTCCATGATAGTAATACTGCTACCTTGAATTAAAAGCCTTGTATGTATGAGATCAGTACGAGAATCTGAATAACTTTATTTTATTGAAACTTGATAGCTTATCATGAATGAGATACATGTATAATGAAAGAAATATGCAAACGCTGTAAGAAGCATAAAGAGTTGGCAATCTTAAAACCAAGATTATGCCATGATTGTGCAATCGTCGAAGGCAAATCTAAAGATTTACAAAATAAAGAAAAAACGTAGTTCTTCCGTAAGAAACCTAATAGTTCTTCTCAATAAAGTCCATCATGGTCGTATTTTGTATCCAGCTTAGAAAATTCACTTTAGTGTGCTTTTAGACAAAATTCCATCTGCCCAGTAAAATCCAGTCTGACCAGACGGTAATATGTCGTATGTATAAGTTCCATTGTATGGTACATGTTCTGCACTTTTTATTTTAGAGCCATCAAGAGTATCCCCTACTAATAATTCTCCAAAGAGTCTGCCATCTGCGGTTGGATGATTTGGAGAGACATACAACTCTCTTTTATCAGCCAAAATTACATGAACCATCCTGTGATCTGGAGGAACCAGAGTCCTTCCGGTCTTCAATATTATTGCAGTTTGTTTGTGACCAGAACTGTCTTGTGTCAATACCGTCATTCCAATCTTCAACTCTTTTATATTAATAGGACCGTTTGGCGTATCAATTACAGTGTTTTCAGAAAGACAAATTGGACATGGTCTATTTTGGTATTCTTTTTTAAGAAATGAGGCCGTACCATTACTAATCTTAACAAGTGTTAGCTCAACAGTACAACCGTTGCTTGCACTATCTCCAATGTGCAAAGTTATTGGGTAACCAACATTTGTTGCAAGAGGATATTCTCGAAAATCCAAACCCTGAATACTATCAGAAAAAATCTTTTGCACAAGTAATGGACCTTCTCTTTGACCTTCAGTAAGTGTTACAAGAATTCCAGTATTTTCTTGGCTTTTTGCCCAGCCAAGTGTTACAAGTTTTGCAGCAGTCAAGGATTGTACACAAGCTGGAGAACTGTCTCTGGCTTTGATAACTAGCTGAAGACCTTCTTTGCATGTTACATTTTGTGCTGCAATTCCCGATTTGAATTGCTTTAGCGGAGATAAAATACTTGAATTTGGTATTATGAAAGTAGCAACATAGTCTGAGAGAGATATTTTTTTGCCATTTGTTGGATAAGGTTCAACCTTTACCAATTGGATTGAATGTTCATCAAAAGTTTGAATTGCCATATCTGGTTGCCCAGCTCTACTTGTTAAAACGAAATTGCCAAGACTTTTATCATTTTTAATGATGTTAACAATAATCTTTACTTGTCCTTCCCATATGCATGTTACACCTGCAGGACACCTAGAATCTTCAGTCACATTCAAAAACTTTACTTTGATATTATCAGATTCTAAAGAGCTAGTTTGATTGACTTTGAGCTGAAATTGTGTCTTATTAATACTTGGAACCGATTCTTTCGTATCTGCAAACGCATGTGGTAAAATTATTACAAGTGAAATACAGGATATTGCAATTATTGAGAGCTGTAGAGTTTTCACGTGTAAGAGATAGTACTGTTATCACGTTTAGGGATTGCTGATAAATTGTATTGGTTCGAGTTCTGTCAGGGTCCTACTACATAGTGGTATCAATTTTAGATCCATTTTGTTAGTAAAATTCTAAAATTTATAATCGTTGAATTTTTAAAAATTTACTCAATAAAAATGCTGATCTGCGCCTTGTTGATATGTAATTGAAAATGGTGTCAACGTTTTTTTATAGTCTGGCACTAGTTTGTTTAATTGAATCCGCTACTAAAAGTTCAAGAGGCACACAAAAACGGTCTTTTGCCTGAGAAGATCTATCATACCATAACAGAACGGTTTCCTGTTGTGATATCAGGAATAGACAGAATAGAAAAGGCGTCAGGAATCAACTTTCCAATAGCATATGTGGAACCATCTATAGTATTATCACACTCTCATAGCTCAACTGATCTTGGAATCTTGTTTGCAAGGACAACTCCTGTTGTTACTGCAGAAAAACTTGAGATCATAATTCAAATCACTGCACCACTTGTTGCTTTTGGCCTAAAGGGAACAATACATGCTATTTTGGCTCACGAGTTCTTACACTATCTGGAACTAGTACGACGTATATCAAAGATGGAAATGCTTTCTGATGAGCTCTCAGGAAATTTATTTGAAAGTGCATATTCAGACGCAACTAGACTTTTTGATCCAAGGGCCGTATTTGATGACAAGACCTTGCTTTTACATATCACAAAGAAATTTCCCGAAGGATTTCGAGACTACAAGCTTGAAGACAAGGTGGTCAAATTCTGGATAGAAAAAAATCTGCCAACCACAAAGATAACAATGGATACAAACATTGCCAAGATTCCATCAGAAATCCTTGCTAAAACCAAGATTGATCCAAAACTAGAGTCAAAGCTTGATGAACTTGTACAAAAAATTTCCAAACTTCGCAAGAAAAAGTATTACTAATTATTGTATGAATTCAGTGAGACCGCATTTGCCACAAGTGCGTCTGTTTTTGTGCTCTGACATGAACACTCCCTTGCCGCATCTGTTGCATTCCTTTCGTAGTTTTTCTGCCTTTTCTCCTTTAATTTTGTAAAACTTGTAGACACTGGGGCTCGAACCTTTTTTGCCTCCAACTGCTTTCTTTCCTCCTGCCATTACTTACTCTCTTCCTTTTTTGGCTCATCGGCTGGCTTTTTTGCCTCAGCCTTTTTTGGCTTTTCTTCTATTTTTTTCTCTGCTTCCTTTTCTTTTGGTTTCTCTTCCTTTTCTTCTTTTACTTTATCTGCCGGTACTTCCTTTGTCTCTTCTGCCTTTTCACCGCCGGCCTTTGCCTTGTCTAGTCTTTCAAAAATTGCTGGCTTGACATGCTGTCTTGCCAATTTTTCATCATCATAAATATAGAAAATACCTGATACCATCGGCCTTCCGGTTTCATTTTGTAATTTGATTGGAACTATGACTTTGCCATCAAGCTTGAAGTGTTTTGATACGACATCAACTGCCTCTAGTTTTTTCAGCTTGCCTGCCAGTCCCTTAAACGTGCATGTTATCTCCCTTCTTGCAAGTAGAGTGTTCTTTACATCACGCGTTACATCTATCATAGACATGTATTCCAAGTCCTCTTAATAGTTCATATAATCTTAACGGAAAATTGCTAACAAATTTAAGAAATTAATCCATTGTCTGCTTGTGGATCGTTTTATGATTCACCTGAAAAATTCAGGTTATCTCCCAAAGGATGCAAAAAAGCTCCTATCACAAGCTGACAAGCTTGTTGTTGGAATGCATGCCATTGTAAGGGATACTAGAGTTTCAAGCAGGTATGTGGAGTTTGACATTTCTGTATCAAAAGAATATCTGGATATTTTGGTAAAAAAACTCGAAGCAATAGGCCCGCTTGATAATGCCAGACACATAGTTGAAGAAGAAACGGAAAAAGAGAAAGCGGTAGAAAAAGGAAGAGAGTATTTTAATTATGAAAGATTTTGGGAGTGCCATGAAACACTAGAGGGAGTCTGGAAGAAGACACACGAAGATGAAAAGGATCTGGTTCAAGGAATAATTCTTGTGGCTGCAGCCTTTGTACATTATCAGAAAAACGAAAATGAAATTTGTCTTTCCATTCTCAAACGTTCAATGGAAAAGTTAGGTAATTCTTCTGGTAAATACTACAAAATAGATGTTGATGCTCTGAGAAGCAAGGCATCTGAAATGATTAATTCTGGAATGATATCTACTTTTACGATTTAATTAATTTCAAGGCAGTCTTTATTACGTCAGCACCAGCAAGTAAACCAATTTTTCCTTTCTTTGCCTCATCTTCAGTAAATCTTGCAGTTCCATCTTTTTTGACCGAGTCCCCAGAAACCAAAACAGGAACTGGATCATCACTATGTCCACGATTAATGCATGGTGTGGAATGATCCCCTGAAATCACAATTGAAACCTTTCCAGTATCTATGTTGTCAAGCAATGTTCCAAAAAATCTCTTGTCTATCTCTTCAATGTTTTTCATTTTTCCTACTGCATCGCCATCGTGGCCAAACTCATCAGGGCCTTTGATGTGAACATATATTGCATTCTGAGTTTCCATTGCCTTTGCAGCTACCCTTGCTTTTTCTTCATAGTCTGTCAAGCCTCCTGCACTAAACGTCTTCATCTTTAGCACATTTGAAATTCCAATCTCTACTGGCATGTCAACTATACATGAAAACTTCATTGCATGCAGATCATTTATGGGAATGACATCAGGAAATTTGTTGCCAGCATCTCGTAATAAAATACTGTTCAAAAGTTTCTTTCCTTTTTCTTTACGGATACGGTTTGTCTCACTTTTTTTCATGATGTCAAGTGATTGTTCAGTAAATTCATTGACAAGGGTAGCAGAAAGCCTTGCACTAGGAGACTCGTTAAGAGGAAGAGATTTTTCAATCTCTAAATAGTCTCCAGGTGCTCTTGCTACACCCATTCCAGCTATTCTTGCATAGGCAGGATCTGTATTGCTTATTTCTGAGGAAAGATGTTCCCCCTCACATCTTATCCTGACAACCAGCCTGTGTCCTATGGTTGGCGCTACAACAACTGAAGCTTTAGGATTTGAAAATTTTATCTTTCGTTCTATCTCAAGTGAAACTGCAAGCGCATCATCTTTCTCTATGTTTCTCCCAGCTCTTCTGTCAACTATGATGTTCTCGTCATTTACTGTTGCAAAGTTCCCACGCAAGGCCAAGTCCCCATCTTTGAAGTCTATGCCTATTCCAATTGCCTCTATTACCCCTCTTCCAACATAATCTACGTGTTGAAATTTGTATCCAAGCATGTTAAAGACTGCAATATCGGACTGGGGGGCAATTCCTTTTCCTACAGAAACCACTTGTCCTATGGAACCATTTCTTGCAATCTTGTCAAGATTGGGAGTTTTTGCATAACTAAGGGGAGTAGAACCTTTTAGATCAGGATGTGGAAGATCTCCGATACCATCTAGCAGAACATATACTATATGTACATCGGAATTATCAGAAATTTTTCATCAGCTCACCTTCCGAGTTTGTTGTGTTACACATAAACTTTACAATATTTTTTTTATCCAATCTCCGAAAAGGTTTCTTTTGATCTAAAAACGCAACCTAGCGGCGGATCTACACTAACAACACAATTATTATAATAAAACCTGCAAGAACGTCTCAATTTTTTTATCATATGTAAATTCTTTTAGTTCTTCTTGAATCGAGTTGACAATTTCATTGTATGACTTGCCGTATAGTTCGTTTAATACCGCTTTTAGATATTCTGGTTTTTCAAAACAATCAGGTATGTGACAGTTATATTTTTTGTTTAGTCTTTCAACTACTTTGTCATATACTGGCTTTCCTATGCCAATAAGCGTTTTCTCTATGGCAAGAGTTACTAGTGCTTTCATGACAGTTTTTGGAACAATCACCTTATTCGATATAATTCTTAGATGTAGATAGCATTCGCTTAGCTAAAATGCAAACTAGTTAGCTTATACAGCAACCTAGACAGGTTTCCTTTCTGGTCCGGAAAATAAGAGGTGATTTGGGTGAATTCAAAACCTTTCCCAATTTTTGTTTGATGTTATTTTGAGTTAACAAGTTCTACGTCAGTTTTAGGTGGTGCGATAGAAAGTAGACTAGAATCCAGAATTTAGTGTATTTTTTGAGGTTTAAACAGGTTGTATCGTACACTATGATTTGGAACAAATCTTGTCATGCAAACGCTTCATTGCAATCTGGGCCATTTTTCCTTCATGAAATTCTAAGGCCTCTGTTCCATTATTGTCTTGTCCCATGCCGCGACTTTGTAGTAATAATATAAAAACCCCCCCTGCCAAAATTGGAAATCAGAATAATAAAAGTTGAAAATCTGCGCTATTTTTTAAAAAAGAAGGAAGAGAAAATCTATTTCCGATTAATTGTTTGTGCCAGCTGATGGATAATACAGAATGTATCATTAATGTTGTTCCAAACATCATTTTACTGGATTCTGGCATATGTCCTATTCAAACTGAGGTTAGTGCTGTTTGTGTGAATTATAGATCTACTGAGATGTTAGAGGTTAGACATTAGAAATTCTGTCAAGTCTCGAAGGTTAATCTGAACTGATGATAAAAATAAAATTTTATTGAATGATTTGGGTGGGGTTTCTATACTATGGAATCTCAGACTATGTTTTTCATAAGCTTTCCTTGTTATTATATTACGGAATGCGATCATTGTAAAGGTTTTAAATTACCAGATCCCGACTGTAGTGATATGGGGGATTTGCGTAAAGATTATGTCATTGACAGGTTTGTCATTGTTTCCCCCAACAACCATGTAGATACAGATTCAAAAAAATGTCCATTCTGTCCAGGAAATGAATCCATGACAAATCCGTCATCGCTTTCTCTTGTAGAAAAAGATGGCATGTTGCAAAGGCTTCAGGACAGTGAAGATTATTTTGTTGAAGACTGGTCGGTAAGAGTTTTTGAAAGTAAAAATCCTGTAGTCACTACAGACTCTGAAAATTCCTTCAGTGATAGGCCACTGTATAGCGAACCTGCCTATGGGTATCACTATATCGTAGTTGCATCTGAAAAACACAAAGATTCTCTTGCAACAATACCTACAGAACAGTGGTCAAACGTTCTAGTAGTTATTCAGGACAGACTTCGTTGGCTCTATACTCAAAGGGGAGTCACATATGTCTCAATTTACGTTAATCATGGCAAAGAAGCAGGTGGCTTTACCACTCATCCTCACATAAACATCGTCACTTTTTCCACAATTCCTCCAACAATAGAACTGGAAGCAGAGGCTGCGCACAGAATTTTAAATGAAAAGGGAATATGCCCTATGTGTCAAGCTGTAGCTACAGAGACAGGAGGGCCAAGGCAAATACTCCAGACCGAAGGGTTTCTTGCCTTTTGTCCATGGGCACCATCTCATCCATACGAATTCTGGATTTATCCAAGAAAACACATAACAAGTTTTTCAAAAATTACGCAAAAGGAGATTAATGATCTGTCATTGATCTTACGCGCAACACTAGGTGGACTGGCAACTACAATGAAAAATCCTTCTTACAACATGGTCTTTCACCTTTCACCAGAAAAGAAAAACAACAGACAAATCCACTGGCACATCGAAGTATATCCACAAGATGATCCCTGGTCAGGGCTTGAACGAGGATATGGAGTGTTTCTAAACAAGATTACTCCGGAAAAAGCAGCAGAAGAGTTGGGCTCCTCATGCAGAAAAGAACTTGCTAACCTTGTCGGTATTCTTTAAATGATATCTCTTTTTCTAATCTAGAGTACAAATTAACATTTGTCTATCGATCACTTGGTTTATTTATTGAATTGAAAAAATAATCTCTGTGGCAATTGACAAATGGGTTGGCGGTGCAAGTCTTGTTTGGTTTATACTGTTTGTTGCTGAAATTTTATCACTGTTTAATTTTCTTGCACATACTTTGCCTACTGACATACAAGGATTTGAGATTGGACCTAAAATGTTTGAATTCATTTCGATTGGTATCGGGCCAGCATTAATTCTAGCTGGTCTGTCATACTTACTATCACGGAGATATGGCTCAAGACTTATTGGCTCAATGGTTGTTGCTGGTGGCGCCATATTACTTGGAGGTATGTATTATGCCAACACTTTGCTTTCTACTCTAAATGCGACATATCTTGTTACTGAAGTAACACTTAGTCCACCACTATTTATGGCAGTATCAATACCTGTCATGATAATTGGAGGTCTGTTGTTCAAGACCAAACCCAGACCAAAAAAAGACTATTTCTTTGATCGATGATCAATTCTCATAGAATTTGAAAAATGCTTAAACCCTAGTTTTTTATAAAATGGCATTATCTCATCGGTACAATCAAGTACAGTTTTGTAGCAGCCGTTTTTTTCTGCGTATGCAACGAGTGCTTTGATTAGTTTTTGCCCAATTTCTTCTCCCTGGTGTTTTTTACTTACAACAACGTCCTCGATGTGGCCTACCTTGCCACCGTCATGAATGAATTTTGGTTCGATGAATATGGTTGCAGAACCTATTATTTTTGAATCATGCACTGCAACATAGATCATATGATCTGGGATTGATTTAATTTTCTTAAATATCGCCTTTGCTTTTTTTGGAGTCAGATCACTTGCTTTTCTGAGAGAATCTAAAGATTCTAAAAAACCATTGAAGAGATCCTTTTCTTGTAGTTCGCGAATTTTTACAGTCATGGTTTGGTATTAGATTTGGCCAAGCTTTTCGATATAGTGCTGGTACGCTTTTCTATAGGAAGTTTTGTCTCCAATATCCATGAAACCTTTTTTAATTAAAAATCCGCTCACTTTGTTCTTGTGTGTAATTGCACTTTTTATAACATCGTCCATGCCATAAGGCCTGTTTGGGGGAATTAGTTTTAGGACTCCAGGTTCCATTACATAACATCCAACGTTGATGTTCCCTTTTATCTCTGGTTTTTCTTTCCATGCTGTTACTTTGTTATTTTTGTCCGTCTCTATGAATCCGTACTGAAGCTTTGTTTTGTATTCAAATAACGCCATTGTCACAAATGATTTTTTTCTTTTATGATAGTCTATCATGGTTTTTAAATTAAAATCAAAAATAGAATCACCATAGATGCAAACAAAAGTGTCATCAATAAATTCTTCAGCTGTCTTTAGCTGTCCGGCTGTAGCAAACGGTCTATTTGCTGTTGCATATTCTATTTTTACTCCAAACCTACTTCCATCCTCAAAATAGTCCTCGATAGTTCTTCTCAAATAACTAACACATAAAACGATAGAGTCCATCTTGCTCTTTTTTACCCATTCAATCAAATGCTCAAGCAGGGGTTTTTCACCAAGAGGAAGCATTGCTTTTGGAAGAAAAGTTGTATATGGCTGAAGTCGTGTGCCAAGTCCGCCTGCAAGAATTACAGCTTTCACGAAACTATGTTTGAAATTCTGGTATTTATGTTGAAGGATGAAACGGTATTATGTGACAATTTTGGCAAGCTTACCAAGAACTTGATTTGGGTTAGTTCCAAAAATCAAGATCATCGGTTCTTTTCCAAGGTCGCCCTTGTGAAATATTAAATCTGCAGGCCTTGATGAATTTTTAATTGCATTTTTAATTCCCCATGATATTGTATTTCCTTCCTTGGTCCTAGTTTCAGAAGGTTCTGATGATCTTTCATAGTGTGATACAGAAAATTTTTTTGAAATTGCTTTTTTGATAAATTCCTTGTCATATTTTATGTTGATGCCAGATCTTATGGCAGGAAACTTTTTTGTCATTTCCAAAACTGCGGACCCGACATGTTTTGAGCCGCCGTAATTCAAACTGCCAGTCACTATTGCGCCATCGCCAACCTTTACAATTCTGCCAGAAACTCCCAAGATATCATTTAATGATTTTGGGTTTTTTCTTGAAAAAACAAAGTTTGTCTGAACTTCTGGTATGTATTTGGATATGTTTTTTAAATTTATAAATTTAGAAATTGCATCTGATAATTCCTTTTCTATTTCATCACTATTGCCTGTTTTTGTTACAAAGATACCTTTTCCAATTTTTTGTGAATTTGCTATGGATTTAAACGAGAATTCTTTTGCAAACTTTACAGCATTTTTGAGGCTATGGCCTTTTGCAAGACTTGCTGCTAAAGAGGCTGAAAAATTACATCCCCCACCATGAGTTGTACGATTTATCCTCTTTCCAGAAAAGGAGTAAAATTTAGTTTTCTCCAGAACATAGTCTGTTACATTTTTGCCCTGCAAATGACCGCCTTTTATCACTACATTTTCTGCACCCATGCGATGAATCTTGGCTGCAGCTATTTTGACATCTTTATGTGTCCTTATCTTCATACCTGCAAGCCTCTCAGCTTCTAGTACGTTAGGAGTCATGACAAAAGACAGAGGTATGAGTAATTTTTTAAAAAGAGGAAAAGCCTCATTTTGTAGTAAGATTCCTCCAGTTGTTGATTCAAACACTGGATCTAAAACTATTGGTATTTTGGTTTCTTTTAATTCAGAATAGATTGCTTTTATTATTGATGAACTGTATACCATCCCGATTTTTATCACATCGATATTAAAATCTGACAAAACTGATTCAAGTTGACTTTTTACCATGTCAGAAGAAACTTCTTTAACTTTGGAAAACTTTGATGTATTCTGACTGGTTATTGCTGAAACAACTGTAAGACCATGGACTCTAAGTGCAGCAAATGTTTTCAAATCTGCTTGGATCCCAGCCCCAGCTGATGGATCAGATCCTGCTATGGATAATACAATCACAAATTTAAGACATGAAACTCACGTTTAAATCCAATCATTTGGTAGAAATAATGATTTGACTACACAAATGAGTTCTGCACGTAGGGGAATTGCAACAGAAGAAATGAAAGCAGTTGCAAAAGATGAAGACGTAACTTTAGAGTGGTTAATGCCCAAGATAGCAAACGGTTCCATAATTATTCCACACAATAATGAAAGGCCGCAGAAAATTAGAGTAGTAGGTATTGGAAAAGGAATGAAAACCAAAGTAAATGTAAACATTGGTAATTCCACACTTTCAAATAATTTGGAAGAGGAGATAAAAAAAGCAAAGGTTGCGGTAAAGTATCATGCTGATACCATAATGGATCTTAGTGATGGTGGTGATGTAGGACTCTTTAGAAGAACTCTGTTAGATGTTGCACCAATAACATTTGGTACAGTTCCTGTGTATGAGGCATACAATTATGGTGTGGAAAAGAACAAGAATCCGCTTGATATTACTGAGGATGATTTTCTCAAGGCTTTTGAAAGAAATGTCAAAGATGGAGTTGATTATACCACGATACACTCTGGAATTACAAAAGAGATTGCAAAAAGAATTCTTACAGTAAAAAGACATGGCGGAATAGTAAGCAAGGGTGGTACCATTACTGCTGCTTGGATGTTAAAGTATGACAAAGAAAATCCATACTTTGAGCATTTTGATTATCTTATAGAGTTGGCAAGAAAATATGATGTGACATTTAGCTTAGGAGATGCCCTAAGACCAGGCTCAATTCTGGATTCTCATGATGAATTACAAGTACAGGAAATGATCAATGTTTCTAGATTAACAAAACGAGCTCATGAAAAAGATGTGCAAGTTATGGTTGAAGGTCCCGGACATGTTCCACTAAATGAGGTTGCGGCAAATGTACGGCTAGCAAAATCTCTGATTGGCGATGTTCCATACTATGTCTTGGGTCCGCTTGTGACTGATATTGCATCTGGTCATGATCACATTGCAAGTGCCATAGGTGCTGCAATTTCGGCAAGTGAAGGAGTAGACTTGCTGTGTTATCTTACCCCATCTGAACATTTGGCATTACCAACTCCTGAAGAAGTAAAGGCAGGATTAATTGCGTATAGAATTGCGGCTCATGCAGGAGATTTGGTAAAGTTGCGCGATAAGGCAATAAAATGGGACATGGAGATGACCGAGGCAAGACGCACATTAAACTGGGAAAAACAAATCGCCCTTTCTATAGACCCAGAAGAGGCAGCTCGCATTCATGGAAGGGTTGGTCAGATAAATGGCAATACAGTTCCATGTACAATGTGTGGAGGAGCCTGTGTGTATATCATGCTTCCACAACAAAGATACAACAATCCTGAAGAGATAGAAAAATTACAGCAAGCTAGCTAACACTTTGTCTAAGCTTGGAACTGTCTGATATTTTGAAATTTCATTGGCATAAATCCACCTGTATTCTGAATTCTCCCAATTCAGTTTTATGTTTGGTTCTTTTACAGAAAACAAAAAAGGGAGAACCGTCCATTCGTGATTTGCATACTGCGAGCTTATCTGCATTTGAGGCGCGGTCTTGAGTAGAACAAGAGAATTCTCCGTCATCCCTACTTCCTCAAAAATCTCTATCTTTGCTCTTTGTAATGGTTCCTCATTTCCTTCTATTATGCCGCTTATGCCAGCCCACTGGCCCTTCATGGTCTTTACGTTTTGGCTACGCTTTAAAATGAGAAATTTGTCCACATGCAAAAGAAAAGACGTAACAATTTTTGTAGAGTGCAATTATTTTTCTACAGAGTTTACCATGGTCATTAATTTCTTATAGGCTTCTTCAAGATCTATATTTTTGGCCAGTCTTTCCTTGGTGACATTTATGTATTTTATAATTTCTTCAGATTTGTTTTCCTGAATTAAAATAAGCATCCTGCCAATGTCTTTCCATAATTCTTCTGCATATCTTCTAATTTCAGGATTTGAAATGATAGTCTCCAAGAGCTCAGCCGACTCTGTCATTATTGCTGCAGTAAGTATTTTTTGAGCTTTAAACGTTGTACCTGCCATCTTTTCTACCAGTGTAAAGTTTTCCTCCTTTGACAGAATGTTTGCAAGTGTAAGGTTGACAAGATGTGTCATGCCAAGAATCACTGCCATTTTTTTGTCGTGCTCTACGGCATCAATTGAGACAAAAGATGCATCTGGAAAAAGAGATTTTGCCACGAGTAGTTCTTTTTTTGCATCCCTGATTGGAATCGAGATAATGTTCTGGCCTTTGAGTTTTTTTGTACCTGGTCCGAACATGGGATGAATGCAAATAGGATTTACCTTGGTTGGGATTTTTAATAGTGTGGAAACTGTCTTTAATTTCAGAGATGAAATATCTATGAGATAAGAATCTCGCCTCATTTCTTTTGCAATTAGTCTGATTGTTTCAGGAGTGCGTTTTACTGGTATGGCAAGTATTACATAATCGACATTTAGAATCGCACCAACCAAAGACTTGGCTTTGGTTACCAGTTTGTTTACAATTTCTTTCTCAGAATCATAGGCAATGACCTCAAAACCCTTCTCTAAAAAATATTTTGAAAGCCATTTGCCCATCTGTCCCTCAGAGCCAATAATTGCAATTTTTTTCTTTATCATACTATTTCCTTAATGTCTCATCTATTATTTGCATTCCTTTGTTAAGTAAGTCTTCTGGTTGGCATGCCGATATTCTAACAAAACTTTGATAGTTTCCAAAGGCCTCACCAGGTGCGATTGCTACTCCTAAATCAAGAAGATTGTTGATAAAAGAAGCAACATCAAAGTTGTCTTTTCTTACTTTGGCAAAGAGGTACATTGCTCCATCTGGCTCTACAAAGTCTAACTGCATGCTTTTTGCTTTTTTTATCACAAGGGATAGTCTTTCTTTCATGATTTTTGCATTATCACTTGTGTCTGCATCAAGTGCTCTAAGAGCCACATACTGGATTGGTTCTGCGACATTTGTAATGCACAATGCTTGAAGCTTTGCCATTTTGTCTATTATGTCTGGGCTTGATACTGCATAGCCTATCCTGAACCCTGTCATTGCATGTGATTTTGAAAACGATTGTGTTATGATGCTTTTATTGTATTCGTAGGCAAGGACACTTTTCCATTTTCCGTATACATAGTTTGAGTAGATCTCATCACTTAAAACATAGAGATTATTTTTTATTGCAACCTTCATTATGTCATCTTGAATCTTTTCTGGGAGAATCTTACCAGTTGGGTTGTTAGGATAATTTAGTATGATCATTTTGGTATTGGGATTTATCGTATTTTCAATCTGATCTATGGATGGCTCCCATTTGTTATCTAGTGTAGTTTGTATTGTTCGAACCTTAATGCCAGAGTTTAGCGCGTTTTCTCTATACGCTGGCCACGCAGGTTCTATTACTATCATTTCATCGCCCGGGTACAATAGACTAGAAACTGCAAGAAAAACTGAAAATCTTGCACCTGGTGAAACCATGATGTTTTGAGTTTGGGTTTTTACGCCATATGACAAGGAAACTTTTTTTGCCAAGGCGTCTCGAAATTCTGGCATTCCTTTAGAATCACCATATTTTGTATACCTCTTATCGTAAACCTCTGAGAGAGCTGACTTGACAACTTTGGGCGGGTAAAAGTCTGGCTCTCCAACTTCCATGTGGATGATTTTTTTTCCTTCCTTTTCCAAAGCTTTGGCTTTCAAAAATATTGAAAGATGTGTTGATTTGTTGGTGGATTGTACCTTGATTGATTCATTTAGCAATAAATTCAAAAATGTCGAAGCTGTCTTTTCATCTAGGCCGATTTCTTTGCATAATGAAAGAACATTTGTTCTAAGCTTACTCTCTCTTTCCTCATTTGTTACACCAAGACCCAAGTTATTTTTAAGACTGCCAATTTCTTTTGCAACATCATTTCGTTCTTTTAGCAGCCTTATCATATCAAACGTGATCTTGTCTATCTTATCACGTAGCTTTTCAATATCAGACATTTCTATTTCAGAACCGATGGTATGATGCCACTTCGAATGGCATGATCTGCTAGAACAAGAGAGACAAGAGAATCTACCACTGGAGGCGCACGTGGAACAACACAGGGGTCGTGTCTTCCCTCCACTATCAACGATACTGGCTTTTTTGTTTTCATGTCTATGGTGTTTTGCTTTTTTGCTATCGAAGAGGCAGGTTTGAAAGCTACTCGGAGAACAATTGGCATTCCAGTTGATAGTCCTCCCAGTATTCCACCTGCATTGTTTGTCTTGGTTGCTATCTTTCCATTTTTTATTATGTATTCATCATTATTTTCTGAGCCCTTGATTGTAGAACCATAAAATCCGGAACCAAATTCAACTCCCTTTACTGCCGGAATTGAGTACAGCGCTTTACTTAGATCTGATTCCAAAGAACCAAAGATTGGTTCACCCAAACCTACTGGAACGTTTAGTGTTATGGATTCTATTACACCTCCAACGGAATCTCCACTTCTTCTTGCAGCAAGTATTGCAGCCCGCATTTTCTCAGCTGTTTTGGTATCAGGACATCTAACTTCATTTGAATAAATAGCATTTTTCATCTTTGGCGTAGCTTGATTTTTCATTTTTATTTTGCCTACTTGCGAAGTGTAGGAATAGGTGTCTATGTCCAAAGTCTTTGAAAGAAGCTTTCTTGCTATTGCCCCTGCCATTACAAACGTGGCAGTCAATCTGCCAGAGAATCTTCCGCCTCCACGATAGTCATTGAATCCACGGTATTTTATAAAAGCAGGATAATCAGAATGTCCCGGTCTTGGTTTTACTATGAGATTTTCATAGTCTTTGGATTTTTTATCTTGATTCCAAATTATCATTGCAATTGGTGCACCGGTTGTGAATCCTCTAAAAGTTCCTGAAAGGATCTCTACTTTGTCTTCCTCTCTTCGTTGGGTGGTTACTATTGACTGGCCTGGCTTTCTAAGATCAAGCATTTTTTGTATGTCTTTTTCTTGTAGTTCTAGACCGGCAGGACAGCCATCTACAACAGCTCCTATGCATCTTCCATGAGATTCACCAAAACTTGTTAGCACAAATCGCTGACCAATAGAACTGTACGACATGATGAAATTTTCTTTTAGAGGCTTATAATCCTTATAGGAATGATATACAACAATACCATGCAAATTCGTGATGCGCAACCAAGTGATAAGCAGGCTGTTTTGGATTTTTGTAAAGACACATTTTCTTGGGGAGATTACATTGCAGATGTCTGGGATTCTTGGATTTTACAAGGAAATCTCTTTGTAGCTGTTGAAAATGATACTCCGATTGGTCTTTCTCATCTTGTTTTTACAGACAACAGACAAACTTGGCTTGAAGGAATCAGAATTCATCCAAATTACAGAAGAAAAGGATATGGAAGAAAGATAATTTCATACTGTGAATCAATTGCAAACTCCACTAGAACAGTAAGGATGATAATTGAAAGTGACAACACTCCTTCAATTGATCTTGCCAAGTCTATGGGATATGACATTGAAGATTGGTGGCGACTGTATGCTTTAACGTCAAAAAAAGAAACTTCGTCTGTGATTGTTGCAACTGAAATAAATCAGGTTGCAAGATTTGTATCTTCAAACACATATGTTGATTCATGGAAGTGGCTTCCATTGGAAATGTCAGACTTGGAAGAACTGATACAACAAAAAAGAATTTTATTGTCTATCCAAAATGAGCGCGTTTTGGCAATTGGAATATGGAATGAATCTAAAAACTTTGCAAATGTTTTGCAGCTTGGTTTTATCAATGGTACAAATGAGGGAATGCAAGACATTTTACGATTCATACAAAACAAAGGTTATGAATTACATTCTGAAAGAATTCAAGTTTTTTCTCAGGCAAAAAACATACTTGAGATGGAATTGCTGACAAAAAGACCACTTTTTTACCTGATGAAAAAAGATCTAAAGAAAAATCTATAATGATATGACATAAAATAGAATCATGAACTATTGGCTTGTAAAACAAGAACCGTCTGTGTATAACTATGATAAACTAGTCAAAGAAAAAAAGACTGTATGGGATGGCGTTCATAACAACCTTGCACTAAAACACATTAGGTCAATGAAAAAAGGCGACAAGGCGTTATTCTATCATACCGGTGATGAGAAGCAAGCAGTTGGTATCATAGAAATAACAACAGATCCGTATCCAAATCCAAAAGAAGATGACAAGAGATTTATCGTAATGAGCGTAAAGCCAATATCTAGACTCAAACGACCTGTGATACTAGATGAGATGAAAACGGACAAGATTTTTAAAAATTGGGAGCTTGTGCGAATTTCAAGGTTATCTGTAATGCCAGTTCCAAAAGAAATCTGGGATGCAATTATTAAAAAATCAAATAGCTAAACTGAAAGAATTTTTGCCCCAATTGCATTCATGTCTTGTATGAATGTTGGATATGAAACATCAACTGATTGTGGATCAGAGACAGTACAACCACCTACAAACATACCTGCAATACAAAATGCCATAAACAACCTGTGATCATCGGACGAGTCCAAATCAGCACCTTTTGGAGTATCAGGTGCATCAAGAACCAATCCATCCTCTTTTTCCTGAACTTTGATGCCAATCTTTGCAAGCTCACGAGCTAAGATGGCAATCCGGTCAGTTTCCTTGAACCTTGCGTGTTTTACGTTGTAAATTTCAATTGGCTTTGATGTCTTGAGTGCAAGTATTGCCAAAGCTGGAAGAAGATCAGGAGTGTTTGAAAGATCAAATCTTCCACCGTTAAGCGATGGCGGAGCCTTTACAGTTATTAAATCATCAAAATTTACCTTGACACCTAGCTTTTCAAGATGCACCATCATCTCTCTATCTCCCTGTGGAAGATCATCAACTGAAGCAGAAATTGTCATTTTATCCCCAATTAGCACTGCCGCAGAAAGTAATAACGCCATGCTTGAAAAATCAGAAGGCACTGTAAAATCTGTTGACATGAATTGCTGTTTTGAAATGTTGTATTTTTTGTAAGGATCTATCGTATCTACATTAACACCAAATTTTTTCATTGTAGATATGGTAGCATCAAGATATGGTTTTGATACAAGATTTCCTTTTATATTCAACTTGACGCCTTTTTCTGTTTTTGGGGATGCAATCATTAATGCAGATATGAACTGGCTTGAAACTGAACCTGAAATTGATACTTTGCCACCATGGATTTTCCCCTTTACAGTTATCGGGGGCTTGCCGTCTGTTGACGTACAGCTTGCTCCAAGGTCTTCTAACGCATCAAGTAATGGTTGCATCGGCCTTTTTCTAAGACTCGAATCTCCACTAAGTGTTGTTTTGGTATCTGAAAGTGACGCTATTGCAGCAGAAATCCTTATTGTTGTTCCTGAATTTGATGCGTCAATTTCATTACTTTGCAGTTTTACATCACCGGAACTTTCTATTGTTAAATTAGCACCATCTTCTTTGATTATAGCTCCAAACGTTTTACATGCATTAATTGTTGCAATGGTGTCCCTTGAGAACAACACATTTCTTATCTGACTTTTTCCTTTTGCAAGTGAAGCCAAAAATATTGCTCGGTGTGTGTAGCTCTTGTTTGGAGGGCAGACTATGTTTCCTTCAAGTCTTGCTTTTTCAATTTTACATTTCATAGACTTCGGCCTTTTTGTTGTTAATGTCGGAAATTACTGTCGTGCCTTCCATTGACGCAAATACTTTTTTGACACTTGAAACATTTTCTTTTTTTGCAATTGCCGCAATAGACGGTCCATTGCCAGAAATTGAAGCTGCAAGAGCTCCGTTTTCTACAAGATCTGTAAGAACTCTAGGATCAGAATTTAGTATGGTGGATGTTGCAAGACCGTTTAACATCATCGCATTCCAATAATCTGAATTGCTTGCAAGTGTCCAGGCCTGCGAAAATACACCGTCAAGAATTTTCAACTTTTTCACGTTACCGCGTTTTCGTGAGCTTGGAATGAATATGACGGCTACCAAATCATCTGGTGCTTTTTCTAATTTTACAATTTTTAGATTGGTGTTATCTGTGACAACAAAGCCCCCAAAATAACAGGCACACGCATCATCAAAAGCTCCGGTAATACTCACTTTGGTTTGTATTGATGCCTCCACTCCGTACTTGAGAATTTCCAAATCTATTATCTTTGGCTTGAATAATTTCGCACAAGCCAGTGAAACCACAGACGAAATGGCACTAGAGCTCTTCAGCCCGTATCCTGAGGGAATTTCCGATTTGACCAGTACTGTGATCTTGTTTTTTTCAAGATCACAGTACTGGTC
>Ga0334722_10000453_pt1 | contig 61183 bp, 74 predicted proteins | sample C3_bottom_MG_FD_207210 | JGI IMG/M metagenome (GOLD analysis project Ga0334722, IMG submission 207210) | Sediment microbial communities from Yellowstone Lake, YNP, Wyoming, USA - C3_bottom | ecosystem: Environmental > Aquatic > Freshwater > Lake > Sediment | place: USA: Wyoming | collected... | reverse complement strand
AATCCTGCCACAAGTGCAGCTGATCGCGCTGTCCGCGACCATCGGCAACCCTGAGGAGCTCGCGGCCTGGCTCGGCGCGACGTTGGTGAAAGACTTCTGGCGGCCGGTGCCGCTGCACAAAGGCGTCTACTTCGACAACAAGATCGAGTTCGAAGGATAAGCTTTTTATCCTCCCTCGCGCTTAGAAAGCCAAACACGGAGGTGTTGTTCAATGTTTAAAAAATTGGAAGACGCGTACGAATGGGCGCCCGTGCCCATCAGAATCGGCCTTGCCGTGCTGTTCGCATTCACCGGCTACATGAAGGTGACGAACGTCGACGGCATCACGCAGTATTTCGCCAGCCTCGGGTTCCCCGCGGCACAGGCGTTTGTCTGGCTGGCCATCGTGCTCGAGCTTGTCGGTGCAGTATTCCTGCTGCTCGGCCTGTGGACGCGCGCCACGGCAATCGTGCTGACGCTGCTGCTGGCAATCGCCATCACCACCGGCTACCTCATCCCTTGGGACGCGAGCAAGCTGCCCATGCTGATGAACCACTGGCCCATGATTGCCGGAACGCTCTCGCTGGTCTTCAGCGGTCCCGGTAAGTTGAGCATCGATGAGAAGCTCTTCTGGGAGTAAGGCGCCTTTTTTCTCTTTTATTTTTCTTTATTCAGACGCATTCTCTTCAGTATCGTTCGCGGCCGCAGGCTTGCTGCCCACGACATCCTTCACCACATCTTCGTCAGCGCAGTACGCGATGCCGTTGTAGTTGATGTGCGCGGCGCTGTACGGGCTCCAGTCGGCGCCGTACTTCTGCCTGCCCCATGCCTTGACGGCCTCGACGCCGCGCGGGTTGAGCATGATCTGGCCCTTGTTGCAGGTCACGATCGGGCTGTGCACGGCCGGAGCCTGTGCCTTCAGGACGTTGCCGATCGGCGACGCCTCGCCGAACATCAGCAACAGCCCGCCGATGCCGATAAAGGCAACGAGCATGACTCCAAGAACGCGGATTCCGGTTGAACTCTCAGCATTTTCCATTAGCGCATCACCCCATACATACCCAGACCTGCAATCATGCTGCCGAAGAGCAGCATCGCGAGCACAGCCATAACGACCAACGAAAGAACGAACGTGACCAGCCAGACCATGACTGATTTGCCCAGCCCGACCTGATACTTGCTCCTGATCAGCCAGACCTCGAGAACGATGAGCACGGCGCCGCTGAAATAATTCAGGACGGGCACAAAGCCGAGGAGGAACGAGACGACGTACACGATTGCCGCGATGGACATCGGCGTGCCGAACGACTTGTCGCGCAAGTCAAAGATGCGCGCGCTCAGCCACAGGAAGAACGCGCCGACCGCGATGCTGAGCACCAGCATCACCAATCCCATGCTCACGCCCAATGCGCCCAACAATCCCGCCATTTTATACACCCATCATCGAGGCCATGTAGCCGCTGATGAAGATCGTGCTGATGAACAATGTCGCGATAAAGGACAGCGCGAAGTAGACCAGCCAGACAAGCACTGCCTTGCCCCAGTCAACGCGGTATTTGTCCTTAATCAGCCAAACCCCAAGCACGATGGTGAGCGGCAAGACAATATAATTCAGCAAGGGAATGAATCCCAGCACGTAACTTACCACGCTCACGATTGCAGAAATCAGCAACGGAGTGGTGAACGACTTGTTGTGAAGCTTGTAAATTTTTGCGCTCAGCCACAAAAACAATGCGCCAATAACGATGCTCACAAGAAGCAAGACAATACCAATGCCGCCGGTGGCGGTACCCATCATTCCTAATGCCATATCATTCACCTCAGAGTTTGATTTTCTGGCCGTAGTGGCCGATCAGCAGGACAGGCTTCTCCTTCCCGCTCAATGCGTTGATGATTCCGCCGACCCACGCGATGAAGAGGATGACCGAGCACACGATGCCGGCAATCCATCCCGCGACGGGCACGATGAACATCAGGCGGACAATAATCCACGCGACAAACAAGACCAGGCTCTGCTTGGCATGGTACATTGCGAACTTGTCTTTCCGCCGCACCAAGAACACGATCACGAAACCGAGAATGCCCAACAAGTAGGCGAGGAACGCGAACAGCTTGCTTTCACCGGATACTTTTGCCAATGCAATCACCTCTTTATTGACAAAAAAACGAAGGGGAAGTATAAAAGCGTTTCCTATAGACCGATTGACGCGAGCAACTTGTCCTTGTCGAACGGCTGGAGGTCCTTGTATTCCTGACCGACGCCCAGGTAAAGAATCGGCTTCTTGGTCACATAGCTCACCGAGATCGCCGCGCCGCCCTTTTCGTCGACATCGGCTTTTGCGAGGATGATGCCGTCGATGCCGACCGTCTCGTCGAACTGCTTTGCCTGCTCGACGCAGTCATTGCCCGTGATGCTTTCGCCGACGAAGAGCTTGAGGTCAGGCTTGGCGACGCGCATGATTTTCTTCATCTCGTCCATCAGGTTGGTGTTCGAGTGCAAACGGCCTGCTGTGTCAATGAGGACAACGTCTTTCTTGCTCGCTTCCGCGTGCTTGATGGCGTCGAACGCCACCGCGGCAGGGTCTGAGCCGTAATCGTGACGGATGAGCTTGATGCCGAGCTTGTCCGCGTGCAATTGCAATTGGTCGATGGCAGCGGCGCGGAACGTGTCTGCGGCCGCGAGGACAACGGAAAGACCGTTCTGCTTGAGCAGGTTCGCGACTTTCGCAATGCTTGTCGTCTTTCCCGAGCCATTGACGCCGACAAAGCAGATGACGAACGGCTTCTTCTGCTTGACCAGCTCGAGCAGGTCAGGAGGCTCGACCGGGAACAGGTTCGTGATGCTGGAACGCAAGGAATCGACAATCGTCTCCTGCACTTTCGCGCGCGGAATCGGCTTGTCGACCAAGTCATTCTTCAAGTCGCCCTTGATTTTTTCGATGACCTCGACCGCCGCGTTGTTTTCGAGCAAGGCGAGCTCCAAGTCCCAGAACATCTCGTCAAACTGCTGCTCCGAGATCTTCTTGGTCGTGATCGCTTCCTTGATCTTCGAGAAAAATCCCTTCTTTTCTTCCGGCTCTTCTTCTTTCGCCGGCGCTTCGACTTTCGGCGCTTCTTTGACTTCAGGAGCAGGCTTCTCTATTTTCGCGGGCTTTTCTGCTTTCGGCTTCTCAGCCTTCACCGGCGTCTCGACTTTCTGCTCTTCCTCGACTTTTTCCTCTTTCTTCCCGAAGAGCTTGGCGAAGAAGCCTGGCTTCTCGGCAGGCGCTTCGACTTTCGGTTCTTCTTTCTCGACTTCAGGAGCGGGAACTTCGCCTTTCTTTTCTTCTTTTTTCTCAGGAGCTTTCTCGACCTTCTTCTCAGGCTTCTTCTCTTCTTTTGCCGGCTTTTTCTCTTCCTTAACCGGCTTCTTTTCCTCTTTCTTCTCTTCCTTCTTTTTCTCCGGCTTCTTCTCTGCCTTGGCAGGCTTCTTTTCCTCTTTCTTCGCAGGCTTCTTTACTTCTTTCTCTACTTCAACAACTTCTTCCTTGCCTTCATCCTCGACTTTCTTGGTGAACTTCGAGACGAGGCCCTTGAGCTTGTCCTTGAGAAATCCGAACATCACGCACCTACGAGTTCCTGCAGCTCGGTTTGGAGCGACGCGGCACGCTCGGCCATCTTTTCAAACTGCTCGACCATGTCTGCCTGGAACTTACGCATCTCGACCGCCTGCTGTGCGAGCATCGCCTTGGTCGAAGCGATGTCTTTCTTGACCACGGTGCCGCCGCCGACATTGACGGCGAGAGTCTCAGTCTCTTCGAGCTTTGCCTTCAGGAAAATGCCATTGGTGATGGGAACGAACATGTCAGAACCTTTCTTGCTCTTGGCGAGCTCGTCCAGGCTGAGCTGGACGTCCTCGAGCTCGACGGCCTGTCGCTCGATGGCCTCGACCTGCTTTTGGACCTGCTTCATCTGCTGGTCGAGCATCTGAAGCTCCATGTACTTCTGCTGCACGCGTTGCTGCGACTCTTCCAGTTTCTTGTCGGTCTTGTCTGCCATTTACTTCAGCTTCTTGAGAAGCGCCTCGAGGAAATGTTGATACTCATGCTCGCCCTTTAAGAAGGTGGTGTCTACGTCGAACAACGTCACCTCTTCGCGCTTGAAATGCTCAAGCTCCTTCTCGATGAGCGATCTCACATACTTTGTTTCCATTGCGGTCAGCGTCATTCTTCTTTCACCCCAGGCTGCGAGATGTGAATCTCGCCAAAATGCTCCGCCTGCTCCAGCGCGACCTTCTGCTCGTTCGCGAGGTGCAGCAGCGGAATGAACGTGATGACTTTGTCTTCTTTGATGTTTCCGGGAACGAGCGAGGAGAACGTGAGCGTCTTCGCGCCGGTCGCGAAAATCGAGACGAGCTTGCCGTACAAGCTCGCCATCGCGGACGTGATGTCGAACTTCTTGTCCGGAATGACGACGTTGACGTCGTGCAATGCGTTGAACAAACGGCGTTTCTTTACTTCCAATGCTTTTTCCAATGCGCGGACCAAATCATAGACCGAGACCTTGCGCTTTCTTGGCTGCGGCAGGCGCGGAATCAGTTCCAAGCTTTGGTCGTGCATGCCGACCGCTTCGCCGTGCGCGAGCTCCTGCTCGAGATCGTCATAGAACTGCTGCTCGCTCACTTCGCTCGCCGCGATGAGGCGGTCGAACTCGTTGAGGTCCTCGCTGACCAAACGACGTGACTTGATTTTGAGAAGGATGGCCGCGGCGAGCAGGACCTTGCCCGACACTTTCAGATTCGTCCCTTTCAATTCCTTGATGCGGGCGATGTAGCGCTGCGTGAGCGCGCCGATGTCGATGTTCCACGGGTCCATCTGGTCGTCGTTCACCAGGTCGAGCAACAGGGCCTTCCAGCTGATGTCGTCATTCTCGGCAATCAGCTGGTAGAGCTTTTCCTGCATACGCCAAAGAACAGAGATTAGTTATATAAAGGTATTGCGATGAAATAAGTGCACGGACCCGTGGCGTAGTGGTAGCGCACCTCGTTTACACCGAGGTGGTCGTCGGTTCAAATCCGACCGGGTCCATATTTCATAATCTTTAAATAGAAACGGCAAGCGTATCGAGATACACGCGCCCATGGTTCAATGGTAGAACACGACCTTGCCAAGGTTGAGATGCGGGTTCGATTCCCGCTGGGCGCATTCTCTGATACTGCTGCTCGCGCATTCTCGCAGCATCCACAAAGATTATATACTCATCATCACGAAACAGGGATAAAAGTGAGGTGGTTATTCATGAAGAAAGCAGTTCAATTCCTGTTTGTGATCGCACTGTGCGCAGTTCTCGCGCAGTCCGTATTCGCCGAGGTCGTGCGCTCGCCCAAGCCGGTGGACACGAACCAGCCCGGCATCGGCAAATATCTCGAACTCTATCACACGACGTCCGACGAGCCCGGCAGCGCCAAGTATTACCTCGGCAGCGGAAACGTCGTGCACATCAATGACTACCTGAACCGCGGCTACGGCATGCACGCCACGCTCGGCGACAGGATTTACAACCAGCTCATCCAGGAGCGCGACGCGCGCCGCAAGGCGAGATACTCGCAGCCGCCCAAGAAATACCAGTGGGGCGTTTCTGCGCCCGCGCCGATGCCGTCGTTCAAGCGGCCCTTCCAGCCCGTGCCGCAGAACGCGCTTCCCCAGCAAGGCATGCCCTTGAATCCGGCCGCAGGCGGCGTCCCGCCGCCGGTACCGCCGGAAGGAATGCCGAACGTCTACTGAACTTTATGCACAACAACACAAGAATTGGAGGTGGATTGAATGAGTAAAACACTGCGAGTGATGCTTGCTGCAGTCTTCTGCATCATCTTCGCGCAATCGGTCTTCGCGGCGGTTATGACCAACACGCCGATGGGCAACCAGGCGACGTATTCGTCGCGCACACACACCGGCGTCGCGCCGACCTCGCTCAGCGCCCAGCGCTATCTCGGAACGGGCTCCTCAGCCATGGCGCTCTCGGAAACCGAACGCCAGCACGCGTACGACAAGGCGCCGCTGCAGGAAACATTGTATACCCGCCTGCTTGCGCAGCGCGCCGCAAAGAAGGGAACCTATCACGGATTCCGCGTCTACCAATGGGGCGTCACGGCAGCTCCGGCAAACCCCACGTACGGCGGCATCCCCGGGCCCAGGTCCGCAGTCGCGACCGCGGCAGGCAATGTCACCGCGCAGGTCTTCCCGACCCAGAACGCGATGAATCCGAATCCCTGAGCGTTTTCTTTTTTCTTTCTTTTCTTCTTTTTCGTAACTATTATATACCCGTTTCTCAGAAAATGCGCCATCAACGAGGTGATTGCATGAATCAATTCAAAACCGCAAGAATCCTGATCGCGCTCATCCTCTGCGCAGTATTGGCAGAGACGGCAGTCGCGATAAACTTCGCATCGGCATCGTCCCCCGACTACGGCTATCCCGCGCCGAGGACATTGCACCCGTCGCGCGTCATTCCCGAGCAGAACCGCACCGGCAGCTCGTTTGCGCAGCAGCCTGCGTTCGGCACGAAAGTCTCGCGCAAGGCCAAAAGCTACAACAACCTGATGGCGTTGAGAGCAGACAAGGCAATGACCAAGCAGGCGAAGCACGACTACCGCTTCAAGGTCACGCCGCCGCCCGCGTATGTTCCAGGCGTCTATGGCGGATTCGGACGCACGCCCGCGGTCGCGACCGCATCGGGCAACGACACCGCGATGACCATCCCGTCGCAGAACGCGCAGCCTGAAACGCAAATCATCTAAGAATTATTTTTTACTTTTTTATTTTCTTTTCTTCGTGCTCTTTCCGCTTCCGTTCCGGCTGCAATGCCAGCGCGAGCGCCATCGCGATCAATCCGATGTCGCGGACAGTGCTGTCGTTCAATCCGAAGCTCGCGACGACGCCGGCAAGAAACAGGACACACGCGAACGCGGCCAAGCGCGTGAACCTGTTCAGCAGCAGGAAAATCGCGGCGATGATTTCCAGCGAGCCGAGCGCGGCAAGGAACGGCAGTTGCGGTACCGAAAGCCAGACAGGAATCCAGCCGCTCCACAGCACGTTCAGCGGCCAGTGGAAGAGTTTATCGACACCGAACACGCCGAAAACGAACGCCAAACCGAGGCGGAGAAACAATTGGCTGTGCTTACTTAACGTCATGCGTTCATCGCGGTTTTCCCACTATAAATACTTTTATATACGACAGAACAGTCCGCAGGACCGATGGCCCCGTAGCTCAGCTCGGTTAGAGCACTCGTCTTATACGACACGCAAACCGACAACGCAAAAAAGGTTTGTGCGCACATCGCTCTGAGAACACGGGTGGTCCCAGGTTCAAATCCTGGCGGGGCCATTATTTTCACAAACATTTATATGGCAAGAATACGTAAGAAGACACATGGTTAAGACAGAATACCAGCACGTTATCAAAGAAAAAGGGTATCGTAGCGGTATGGCTCGTATTGAGGGTGCTGGTGTTACTGTTGCAGGCATCATCATCATGCGTAATGCAGGAGATGACCTTGACGCAATTGTTGCAGCCTATCCTGGCCTTACCAAAGAAAAGGCGCAGGAAGCACTCGCATATTATGGTGATCATGAAACAGAAATTGACCGCGATATTTACACACTCACAAACCCTCCGAAGGGATATAGCGTTGGTAAGTACGGAATTCTTCAAAAGAAGTGATTCTGTTGATTCTTAAAGTGTATCTCGATGAGGATATCTCACCAATTCTCGCAAAACTTTTGCGCAAAGAGGGCATTGATGCTCTTTGCGCACATGACGCGAAAATGATCCAGAAAGAGGACAAAGACCACCTTGCCTTTGCAACACAGGAAAAACGCGTTTTGATTTCTTGCAACGTGCGGGATTTTCCCGAAATTGCAAGCAAACAAGAACATGCAGGAATTATCTTGAGCCGACAACTCCCACTTGATGCATATGCTGTGCTCGCTGAGCAAATCATCGACAAACTCACTCTTATTGACGATTGGTCAAATCTTGTCGTGTGGGCATAAATCACGATAGCTTTTTAATCCCCCGCCGTTCTTCCAGCACTATTGCCCCTGTCGTCTAGCCCGGCCAAGGATCAAGGCCTTTCGAGCCTTTGACACGGGTTCAAATCCCGTCGGGGGCGTTTATATTAAGAAAGATTTAAAAGAAGCCACCAAAAACTGAAGAACAATGAAGAGAAGTTCCCGCCGCTGGAAGAAGAAAGGGCAAATGCGCTGGAAATGGCAGCGCAAGCGCATGAAGAAGGAGAAAAGAAAGCGTAAGCAGCGCGCGTCATCCTAAGGTTTTTCTTTTTTTCCCGTTTTTCTCGGTTTTATGCTCAGTATCGCTTTGTCTATATTCTCACCGCAACCTTTATAAATAACCTGAGTGGATTCGCTTGTATCAACACCAAGCGCCGGTAAATCACTCCGGCAACGCTTCTGTCCTCGGGAAACTGAGGATGTCTACCGTTATTGGTAGAAATGAGTGTCTCAGCCGTGACTGAGGCATGATGGAGAGCAACAAGCACGTGATACGCAAGCGCGTATCACGCTTCTCGTCAACATGTGTGTTGGCGAGAAATCCAAGCCAAATTTCAATTAAGTTTCGATAGTTTGATGCGACCACAAAGTGGAATGGTTTTATCGACGATGGCTCCAACATTTCGATGTTGGTTTTATTCGTCTCCTAACAAACCTTCCTCAGGATTAAGGACGCCGAACGATGTTCGGCGGCGCTGTTCAGCGAACAGATATTCCCTGTTTATCCTGCAGGAGGTTGCTGCTATCAGAATCCGGCTAAGACATGCAAGTCAATGTCGCAAGACATGGCAAACTGCTCAGTAACACGTCGATAACGTACCCTGAAGCCTGGGATAACCTTGGGAAACTGAGGATAATACCGGATCGGGAATGGGGTGTGGAATCCTCCCATTCTTCAAAGCTTCGGCACTTCAGGATCGGTCGGCGGTCCATCAGGTTGTTGGTGAGGTAATGGCTCACCAAGCCTATGACGGATAAGGGCCATGAGAGTGGTTGCCCTGAGAGGGACACTGAGATACTGGTCCCAGCCCCACGGGGTGCAGCAGTCGCGAAAACTCCGCAATGCGCGCAAGCGTGACGGGGGGATTCTGAGTGCTTCGGTCTAACCGAGGCTTTTCGTGAGGGTACAAACCTCGCGGAATAAGTGGTGGGCAAGACTGGTGCCAGCCGCCGCGGTAACCCCAGCGCCACAAGTGGGAACCACGTTTATTGGGTCTAAAGCATCCGTAGCCGGCTTGTTAAATGCCCTGTGAAATCGTTCTGCTCAACAGGACGGCGTGCAGGGTAGACTGGCAAGCTTGGAACCAGGAAAGGTATGCGGTATTCTGTGGGGAGCGGTAAAATGCTATAATCCACAGAGGACCACCGATGGCGAAGGCAGCATACTTGAATGGATTCGACGGTGAGGGATGAAAGCTAGGGGAGCGATCCGGATTAGATACCCGAGTAGTCCTAGCCGTAAACGCTGCGTGCAAGATGTTGCACAATCTTCGAGATTGTGCAGTGTCGTAACGAAGGTGTTAAGCACGCCACCTGGGAAGTACGGTCGCAAGGCTGAAACTTAAAGGAATTGGCGGGGGAGCACCACAAGGGGTGCGGCGTGCGGTTTAATTGAATTCAACGCCCGAAATCTCACCAGGGGCGACGGCAGGATGAAGGTCAGTCTAATGGGCTTACCCGACGAGCCGAGAGGTGGTGCATGGCCGGCGTCAGCTCGTGCCGTGAGGTGTCCTGTCAAGTCAGGCAACGAGCGAGACCTGCATTCTTATTTGCGAACGTGTCCGTAAGGATGAGCGAGCACAATAAGAAGACTGCTTCGGAAACGGAGAGGAAGGTGCAGGCTACGCCAGGTCTGTACGCCCCGAATCTCCTGGGCTACACGCGCGCAACAATGATTGGGACAATGGGATGCAACGCCGAAAGGCGAAGCGAAACCTCGAAACCCAATCCTAGTGCGGATTGAGGGTTGCAACTCACCCTCATGACGTCGGAATCCCTAGTAATCAGACGTTAGCATCGTCCGGTGAATATGTCCCTGCTCCTTGCACACACCGCCCGTCAAACCAACCGAGCAGGTTTTAGATGAGCCGCATTGCGTAAATGCGCCGAATCTAGAATCAGTGAGGTGGGTTAAGTCGTCACAAGGTATCCGTAGGGGAACCTGCGGATGGATCACCTCCTTTTACTTTTCATCTGTTGATTGGAAAGTAGAACATTCGATTTTGGTTTTGATGTTTGTTGCTCTCCGTTTTATATTCATAACGCGACCCAGTGCTCGGGTAGGAATGGAGTGCAAGACTTTCCGGGCCCGTAGCTCAACGGTAGAGCGCCCGCCTTGCACGCGGGAGGCTTCGGGTTCAAATCCCGACGGGTCCATTTTTCGCATCGGCGAAAATGACCCTAGCCGAACCAACGTTCGGCGTGGGTCCATTCAAAGAATATCACACAGATCACATTCATCGCATCAACGATGGAACTGTTGATCGCAATACTAACTTATTGCGATTGAAAGGCAGCAGGTTGTAGTAGTCGACTTAACGGTCGACGAACATTACCACATCAACTACACACTTATGACGCCGTGCAAAGTTTGAGATATCTGGTCCTACACTACCCTAACAGGTGGAAGACTTGGTTCGAGACGCCGATGAAGGACGCGGCTAACGGCGAAATGTTTCGGCGACGTGTATGCAACGGTTGAACCGAAAATGTCCGAATGGGACTTCCTCTACGAATCCGAAAGGATGGGGAACGCGGGGAATTGAAACGTCTTAGTACCCGCAGGAGAAGAAATCAATTGAGATTGGGCTAGTAAGAGCGACTGAAAACCCATCAGGGCAAACCGAATCTGGCGATGAAAGTTGTCAGAGATGTGGTGTTTGGGCCTCCTTTTACGTCTCGCTGGGAAATGCGAAGTCGCCTGGAATGGCGTGCGAAACAGGGTGACAGCCCCGTAGCAGCAACTCAGCAGATGGTGGAGAGTCCCCGAGTACTGTTCCTCGGAAATGGAGCAGGAATATGGGAGGCATCAACTTCCAACCCTAAATACGTCTCGAGTCCGATAGCAGACAAGTACCGTGAGGGAACGTTGAAAAGAACCCCTGACCGGGAGTTCAAAGATCCTGAAACCTGTTAGGTATGGATCGCTAGGGCATTAAGGTGTTCTAGCGTTCGTTTAGAATAACGAGCTGGGGAGTGTATGTCCGTGGCAAGGCTAACTCTGTAACGAGGAAGCCGAAGCGAAAGCAATAGGCCCGCAGGCAACGAGGGGCAAGGTGCTAATCCGCCTGGAGTCACGGGCATACAACCCGAAACCGCTCGATCTAATCCTGAGCATGGTGAAGTGGGGGTAAAACCCTGTGGAAGCCAGAAGAGGTTCTATGTGCAAGTGTTCTTCTGACTTGGGATTAGGGGTGAAAAGCCAATCGAGAGCGGTGATAGCTGGTTCCTATCGAAGTAGGCGTCAGTCTAGCGTGGGTCGAGCTGTCCTGCTGCTGTAGAGCGACGGATTGGGGATTAAGGCATCGAAAGGTGTCGGTCCCTTGTCCAACTCCGAAAGCGCAGGAAGCGTAGAAGCCCATAGGCGGGGTGTCGGCGTAAGGTTGACATCCGAGAGGGGAACAACCCTGACTTTGGTTAAGGTCCCAAAAGACGCATTCAGTGTGAACGGGCACAAGGGTATTTTCGTCCACAGACAGCGGGAAGGTTGGCTTAGAAGCAGCCACCCTTTAAAAAGTGCGTAACAGCTTACCCGTCAAGGATGAGAGTCCCTAAAATGGACGGGGCTAAATGCGTTACCGATACCAAAGACGTCCCAAAAGGACGGAGTAGATAGGCGTACGGCGTGGGCAGAAGCTTCTCCGTAAGGAGGGGTGGACCGCGTCGTAATGAAAATCCCAGCAGTAGTAGGATCATAGTCGTGTGAGAATCACGACCACCGTAAGGGCAAGGGTTCCTTGGCACTGTCGATCAGCCAAGGGTCAGTTGGTCCTAACAGAGCTCCTAACTGGAGCTAATGTGGAAAGGGAAACCGGTTAATATTCCGGTACTGCTTGTGTATGCGTGGCAACACAAGCCTTGCGTCAGACATTTTTGGCTAAATGGGCGCAGACTGTCGTCTGCGTTAACCCGAACACGTCGCGGAAGTATCATTATGATGAGAACGCGAGGAAATCGGGGAACAGCATTCCTTTGGAGTGTCCTGTTAATGCCTGGAGTCCGTGAAAATGGCGCAGGGAAAAATCGCAAGCATCCATACCCAGAACCAGCACTGGTGCCCCTAGGTGAGAAGCCTCAGGTGTGAAGGACGAACCTAGACAAGGGAACTCGGCATAATGGCCCCGTAGCTTCGGCTAAAGGGGTCCCTGCTCCTGTGCGCATATGCGTGGCGGGAGCAGGGCGCAGTGACTCGGGGGTCCCGACTGTTTAACAAAAACACAACTGGTTGCAAAGCCGTAAGGCCTAGTACAACCGGTGACGTCTGCCCAGTGTCGGTATCCAAAACTCGATTTCAATCGGGCTAAGGACCGATTAACGGCGGGAGTAACTATAACTCTCTTAAGGTAGCGTAATGCCTTGTCATTTGATTGGTGACGTGCATGAAGGGCGTAACGAGGTCCCCACTGTCCCTGTCTGGGAGCCTCCGAATAAATCCTTCTGGTGCAGAGACCAGAGATCTCCAGTGGGAAGCGAAGACCCCGTGAAACTTTACTGTAGCTTGTCGCTGCGGTACGAGTTGCGTTGTATAGAGTATGTGGGAGCTGTTCGAGCCCAGGGCCGTCAGGCTTTGGGTGAGGCACCGATGTAACACCACACTCCGCGACTTGTATTGCTTACCCCCTTCAATGGGGGGACACCGGCTGGCGGACAGTTCGGCTGGGGTGGCACGCTGTTGAAAAGATATCAATAGCGACCAAAGGTCGGCTCAACGCGGTCAGAAATCGCGTGTAGAGTTTAAGGGCAAAAGCCGGCCTGATGGGACACTTACTAAGATCGTGTTCCGAGGCGAAAGCCTGGCCTAGCGAACCTCAATGCCTTCTTGATGAGGGCTTGGGATGACCGAAAAGTTACTCCGGGGGTAACAGAGTCGTCGCGCCCGAGAGTTCACATCGACGGCGCGGCTTGCTACATCGACGTCGGCTCTTCCTATCCTGGGCGTGCAGAAGCGTCCAAGGGTGCGGGAGTTCACCGGTTAAAAGGGATCGTTAGCTGGGTTCACAACGCTGTGAGGCAGTTGGTTTGATATCTACTGGAGATGCGAGATGTCTGAGGGGAAGGAAGCTCTAGTACGAGAGGAACGAGCTTTCGACGCCACTGGTGTACCGGTTATCCGATAGGGTATTACGCCGGGCAGCTACGCGTTGAGGGATAAGTTCTGAAAGCATCTAAGAATGAAACCCTCCTCGAAACGAGACATCATAGGGCACGGATACAACATCCGTTCGATAGAAGCGGGGTGTACGGACGAAGGTAACGACGTCCTCAGCCTGCGCTCACTAACGTCTATTTAGGACTTGATATTGCCTATGGCAGAACGCATTATAAAATCGTTTCCCAAACTTTGCACGGCTCATTTTTTCTTTTTGATTAAATGAGACATACTGAGAAGTTTCTTTTTTACACACAAACAGACTGTAGGGTGACGGCTATTAATTAAAAAAATTAAAAATTTCTTGGAGTTTTGCAGCGTTTATTCCGTGCACTTCTTTAGCGACTAAATCCTTTTGAAGGGCATAACGTGCAGCAATGATCAAATAAATCGCAAAGGCGATAGCACCTTTATTATCGATATTTTGGTTAATGATTATTATGTACATTGCAAAAAAGACTAGACCTACTGACCCGACTACCCGCGCATAGCTGTTAAATTTATCAATTACCATCTCTAACGTCATTATCGACGTCTTTTTCTTTTTAGGTTTGGAGAATATTGCAAATGTATCGTCGCGCAACTCGTCAGTAACCCAGACTGCGGGCCCGACTAAGAATATAAATGCCAAGAAAGCTACGAGAAGCGCAAATATCAAGAAAATACACACTGCAACTGCAGTGAAAAATATTTTAAAAAATAATACAGTCGCCTGATAGGCACCTAATGTGGCGACATCTTTAAACGAATCAGCGTACTTTACTGAGATGAACCCACCTATCACCGAGGATAATGCTATGAGAAACACATGAATAACCCAATCAGGTATTTTTCGTTTTGGCATATGAATATTATTGATAATTAAACCAGCATAAATAACTTGGGATGCTAGAATGCATCTTTTATAGCCAAGTCCCTAACATAAACCCTACAATTGAGCAAACAATCGCAACGCCGAACGTCACCGCGTACGCGATGGTGATAAAATACGGCGAGCCTTGACTCAATGCGCGCGTTAGTACGTCCGTCGGCAGCCAGCCGAATGCCTGCGCGAGAAATCCGACGGCAAAACCGATGATTGCTCCGAGAATCGCGTTGCGCATCTTAGTTTTTCTGGCGTTCCAAGAGTTCGTCGAGCAGCTCGCCGAGGAACGCGCAGATCACGCCGCACAATGACGCGACGAACAGCGACGCGACGACCGAATAGCCGATGATTTTGTCCGAATTGCCGCCGAACGAGAGCGCGGCCATGCCTGTGGTGAAACCGTGCGACTGCAGCGCGTAGCCTCCGAGAAAACCGACAATCGCTCCGATCAGCATGCCTTTGCGCATGCGCATCACGTGCTCTGCAGATATATTAATGCTTGGGTCAGTCGTCGAGCTCGCAGAGCCCGTCCTGGATCTCGCGGTGCATGCGCGAGGTGCCGCGGCCTTTCTTCCTGCGCGGCTTCTCCCCTTCCACGGCGACGTACGCCTGCCCCTTGAGATCCGCGATCTTCGCGCGCAGCTTGGTGCAGACGTTCACGCGGGGCTTCCCGGGCTCGTTATCGAAATGGTCCGCGGCGCGCTTGTACAGCTCCATCGCCCGGTGCTTCCACGCGAGGTCGCCGGTGAGGTCGTAGAGCGCGTGCGCGAACTTGCCGATGTTTCCCGTGGTCATGGCCCAGTGCACCGGATTCTCCGCGCGGAGCATCTCGGCGCCCCGCTGCGCGATGCTTACCGCGTCCTCGAGCAGCGTGCGCTTCTGGGCAGAGTCCTCGGTGATGCCCGCGATCTCGTAGAAATGGTCGCCGGTGAACGTGTACTGGAACGCCGCGTGACGCGCGTTGAAATGCTCGGTGCGCCGCGCGGACTCGAGCGTGCTGTTCGCGGACTGCAGGAGCATCTTGCGCTTCTCCTCGCCCATGCAAATGTCTGCGAGGGAGCGCTCGGCGAGCGCCTTGAAGTTCAGCTGATATGCCGCGTGCTCGGAATCGTCCCGCTCGCAGATGCCGATGCCTTCCGCCGCATTGCGGATGGACGCCTCGAGCAAGCGGCGCTTGGCGTCGGGATTCTCCGTCATTCCCGCGAGCGCGCGCTCAAATTCAGAGATATTCGTGTAGAAGTGGCCGTGCATCTTGGTGAGGTCCAGCGGCAGGATGACGTCCTTCTCGCCCCTAAACCTCTGCGACGTGATGCGTTCGACTCCTGCCTTGCAGTAGCGCACCGCGCTCTCGAAGATTTCGGGAGCGTACTGGACGCCCAGCATCAGCTGCATTTCGTTATTCAGGGCGTGGCTCGCCATCTTGGTGATGATTTTGATGCGGCGCGTGGTCAGCGAACCGTCGATTTCCGCAGGGTCGGGAAACTGCAGGAAAAAATTGCCCGCGTCCACAAGCACCTGGCGGCCTTGCGGCTCATCATAGTTCGCCCCAAGATATGCCTCGAGTGTTTCGGTGAACATGGTAGTTGTGTGCGTTGAGTTATTTTAAAACTTCAGGCAGTCGCAACGACAAACAGCGACTGCGCCCAGCCGAGCGGCGTGTTTTCGTTGTGCTGCGACGTATTTCCGTAGTACAATTCAGGCAGTTCTCCCTTGGCGTTCATCGCCGTCTCGGCTTTCTCGACGAAAAACGCGTGCTTTGCCGGATTGAGCTGCTTGTAAATGATTGCGAGCCAGGCAAGGCCCATCGTCCATTCCGCAGGTTGGCCGTTACTGTAATACTTATCTCCAACATAACGAATGACACCCTTTTCGCGGAGCAGTTTTTCCTCGACGTTCTTCAAGATGGCATCGCGCTGCGTTTCCGAGACGATATTGTAGGGATAAATCAGCGAGAGCAAAGCCAAATCTGCGTCCTTCGTCAACGATTCGCGCGGCAGGAGCGCATTGAGCGCGTCGCGGCCCTTCGCGATAAGCGCGTCGGGAACGTTTGCAATCGTCGAAACAGCTTGCAGTCCTGCGACACACGCACCAATCGACGACGCGTGCACTTCCTCTGCCTCTTCCCACATGCCGTTGTCGGCGTCGTGCCAGTATTCAATTGCGGCCAAGTAATCGACGAGCTTTTGCACGATGCGCTTGTCAGCGTCATTGAGCGTGAACACATTCTTCGCAGTCAATTCGCCGATCTTAAACAACAGCGCGCCGACTGCGTCGTTCTGCTTGTTGCCCCATTCCTCGCTGATTTCATCGCCCGAAACCGGGTCGTAGCGCGCGTGGATATACCTGAAAGCAGCCTTGGGCTGCGGTTCCTTGATCATCCAGTCGATCTTGTATTCGTGCTTGGCAAGAATATCGAGGAGCGCGCGGTACGTTGCAATAACTTCAGCAGTGTTGCCCGTGGCCTCGAGGCCGAGGGCTGCGTAGATGTTGTCGCGGATCCACGCGCGGCTGTAGCCCGTCTTCACCGTCTGTGAAGCAGCGGCGAACAGCCCGTTGGGATAGCGCAACTGCCGCAAGAGCTGAATGCTGTGTGCAATCATTGTGACTCCCCCTGAAGCAGAATGAGAGACGTTTGAGTATATAAGCTTTTCTATTTGTAGCTACTCTTTAGTGACAATTAAAACAAGTATTTTCGAGGCTTTTAGCCCCTATAAGTCAATTCAACGCACTTCGTTCAGCTTCATCAATTGCTTCGTGAAGCCTTCGAGGTGCGGCACCCGGAGCTCGTTCAGGTCATGCGTCGAGGTCATCGCGAGCACCTTGTCCAACGCAGCATCGCCGTACTTCAGGAAGATGCTCGAGCCATACCATCCCGCGGCAGTATCAACGGTCTGCTTTTCCTCATTGTGCGCGGATTTGTGGATTTTGTGCGCGTACGTGATGGTAGTCGGCCACGAGTGGTCCTTCAGCAGACTGACAAAATACCCATACGTCATCGCGACATCAGAGAGCATCTTCAATTGGAAATCCTCGACGCTTGTTTTGTCCGAGGCGTCAAACATGTACTTGACCCGCGGATTGCGGTGATACTGCAGGAACAGCGTTCCGATGCGGCTCAGCGCCATCGTCTGGTCGCTGGAATCCTCGCGCGCAAGCGAAGCAGGCAGGAAGATTGAACGCGAACCGATGCAGGGAACGATGTCCTCGTCGGCAAGAACGATCTCAGGAACGACCGCGCGCGGGTCGTGCATCTTGCTCACCAAATGAGCGTACAGCTCGATGCATCGCTCGGCAAGCGCCGTGCGTGGGTCTGCCTCTGAGTATTGGTTGTCTTCGCTCACAATAAACAGAGGGCGCGAATCCTTTATAAAGCTTCAGACACATTTCTCAGCCATGAAATACTGCCTGGGCATCGAAAGCACGGCGCACACGTTCGGCTGCGGCATCGTGGATTTCGACGGAAACATCCTCGCGAACGCCAAGGACAGCTTCACGACCGACACCGGCGGGCTCATCCCCGCGGACGTCGCGAAGCACCACAACGCAGTCAAGGAAAAAGTCCTGGAAGACGCGCTCACGCAGGCAAAGCTCTCGCTTACTGACATCGCGCTCATCGCGTATTCGCGCGGCCCCGGACTCACGCCGCAGATTCTCCGCATCGGCCAGACGTTCGCGATCGAACTTGCAAAGAAAATCCGTGTTCCGCTGGTCGGCGCCAACCACTCGGTCGCGCATTTGAGCATCGGCAACCTCGTCACCGGTGTCAAAGACCCCGCCTATCTGTACGTCAGCGGTCCGAACACGCAAGTCATCGCGCTCGCAGGCAAGCGATTCCGCATTTTCGGCGAAACCGTCGATGCCGGACTGGGCAACATGTTCGACAAGTTCGCCCGCGACGCAGGACTGGGCTTTCCCGGCGGGCCGAAAATCGAGCAATTAGCCGTCGGAGGAGCCTATCTCGAGCTGCCGTACGCGGTCAAAGGCATGGACGTCTCGTTTTCAGGAGTCCTGACCAAGGCAAAACGCCTGCTCAAGGAAGGAATGCCGCTCAAGGACCTCTGTTTCTCGCTCCAAGAAACGTGTTTCGCGATGCTTGCCGAGGTCGCCGAGCGCGCCATGGCGCACACAGGCAAGAAAGAACTGCTGTTGATCGGCGGCGTTGCCGCAAACAAGCGCCTCGGCGAAATGCTGAACGCGATGTGCGCAGCACGAGGAGCAACATTCTACGCAGTTCCGCTGCAGTATTCCGGCGACCAAGGCGTCATGATCGCCTGGCAAGGCATTTTGCAGCACAAAGCAGGAGAATCGCGCACACCTGAACAGGCAGACATCGCGCAGCACGAGAGAACGGATGAAGTTCAGGTGACCTGGATATAAGCCGCAGTTATCGCGACACCGTGCTTTTTGCTGAATTCTTTCGCGAGCAATACCATCACGTCCTGATAGGACTTGTCGACGATATCAAGACGCCACATCGCATCCTTTCCGTCGCCCTGCTCGAAATGCAGCAGTCCCGCATATTTCGGCCTGACGAACGGCGCGAGAAATCCCTGCGGGATGAGAATGCGGATGCTCGTGTCGCCTGCTTGAATGCCATCGGCAGGCTTGCCGTCGCGATACCCTGCAGGAATCGTGCTCGCCATACACAACTCTTCCTGAAGACGGCGCGCCAAGGGCTTGGCACCGATGATATCGTCGAGAGAGCTCATACCGAAGAATCGCATGCAGGAAATTATAAAGCTTTGCGGAAGCGAAGCGTTCCCTCTCAGAAAACAGGCGTCGTCGGGCGCTTATTTGCGCTTCTTTTTCTTGGACGGCTTAGCCTTCTTTTTCGCCTTCTTCGCGGGCTTCTTTGCCTTGCCCTTCTTGGCAGGCACCGGCTTGACGGCTGCTGCGGGCGCAAGCGGCTCAAAGATGAGTCCGCAGTCGCGGCAGATGATCTGGTCGCGCATCATGCCGTGCACGATGTTCTGCGACGCGCAGTCCGGGCATTCCGTGATGTTTTCCAAGTGGTCGTCAGGAACCATAGTCGGAACGCTGCGACGCGCAGTATAAAAAGATTGTGTATTATCGATAAGGAACAAAAGCTTACTTCTTGAGCTTCTTCAGAATGCTTCCCTTGCCCTTCCAAACGAGGGCTTCCTCAAGCACCTGCGCGATGGTCTCGACGGGAATGACCTTGATTTTCTCGAGCTTTTTCTTGTCGATGACGATGTCCTGCACGTTGCTCTTCGGCACGAGCACGCGCTTGATGCCGACGTCGATTGCTGCCTCGATCTTCGCAGAAACGCCGCCGATAGGCAACACTTCGCCGCGCACGGACAATGAGCCCGTCATCGCGGTGTCCTGGCGGACAGGGACCTTGGTCAATGCAGAAATGATCGCGGTGGCGACAGCAATGCTCGCCGAATCGCCTTCCACGCCCTCATACGTCTGCAGGAACTGCACGTAAATGTCATAATTCTTGATATCTGCGCCAAAGCGCTTGCGGATAATCGCGGAAACGTTCTTGACGGCCTCCTTGGCGATTTCGCCCAGCTTTCCCGTCGCGATAATCTCCTTTTCCTTGCCGCCCGGCGTGACTTCCGCCTCAATCGGTAAAATAATTCCCGAATACGAGCCGCCCGAGCCGAGCACTGCAAGGCCATTGACGCGGCCGACTTCCTTGCCCTCGGTGACGATGACGTCGTATTCCTTCTTGCGCTCGATGAACTTGTCCGCGATCTGCTGTTCCAATGTTCTCGCGATTTTCTTGGCTTCCTTGACGTGCGACTCGTCGACGAGCTTTGCCTTCTGCTCGCGCGCGATATCGCCCGCGGCGCGGATGAGGCCGCCGAGCTCCCTGAGCCTCAGCGTCAACGAGCTCTTGCGGTTGGCCATCTTGCGCGCTTCCTCGACGATCTGGTCGACGGCGGCCTTGGTGAAATGTGAAATGCGCTTGTCCTTGAAGACTTCCTGCGCGACAAAACGGGCGATTTTGAGACGGTTCTCAGGAGTGTCCGGCATCGTGTCTTTCATGTAGACTTCGTAGCCATAGCCGCGGATGCGCGAGCGCAATGCAGGGTGCATATGTTGCAATGTCTCGATATTGCCTGCTGCGACAAGGATGAAATTGCACGGCACCGGCTCGGTGCGCACCATCGCGCCCGAACTCCTTTCCGATTGGCCGGTAATGGAATACTTGCCTTCCTGCAATGACGTCAGCAATTCCTGCTGCGTCGCGGGCTGCAATGTCGCAATCTCATCGACAAACAGCACGCCCAGGTGGGCCTTGTGGATCATTCCCGCGATGACTCGCTCGTGCGCAGGCGTGCCCAGGCCGCCGGACTGCAAGGGGTCGTGCAACACGTCGCCCAAAAGCGCCCCGGCGTGCGCGCCCGTGGCGTCCCAGAACGGCGCGTTCTTCTTGCCGAAATTATCGACGATAACCTTCGGGCTTTCGATGCGCTGCTGAGGCGCGATGCGCTTGCCCAGCGACAGGATGAGCACCACGCCGAGCACGAAAATCATGCCCGTAATCATCGAGGCCGCGTAAATAATAGGGCTGTCGAACGGGAAAATCTTGTGCGCGTATAAGTAATAGGGAATGAGCGAGATGATGATTGCGAGGACGAGCAAGATCAGATTAGTGCCGCGGAAGACGTTCGCCGACTGGAACCTGCCGCGCGCGACCAATTCACGGCCTTTGCCTGCGGCAGTCGTGCGGATGATGGGCTGGTTTTCGTCGTTCGGGTTCGGCAATGCAAGAATGTCGACCAGCTTCTCCTTCGGCAAAAGCTCTGCGAGCGCCAAACCAAGCATGGACTTTCCCGTGCCCGGCTCGCCGATAAGCAGCACGTGCCTTCTTTGCTGCGCAGCCTTGCGGATGACCTCAACGGCAGCTTCCTGGCCGACGACCTGCTCGACGATGGAATCAGGCACTTTCAGGTCAGCGGTCGTCTTGAACTCGTTTGCCACGGTTGGTTTCATCGTCTATTTGTTTATAAGCCTTGCGGGGACGCGAAAGAAGTATTCGTACCGCCAGAAGTCCTCGGGCTGCGTTTGCACGCGCTCCACAAAGCGCGCGGGATTTTGGCTCGCGTGCCTGTTCGCCGCGGCAATCTTGAGCTCGAGCACGGGCCCGATGTCCACGCGCTCAAGCTCGGCATCGACGTAGGGCACGGCAGGGATATCGTCGTGGTAATGGCCCTGCGTCTGCTTGCGCGTCGCGCGCTGCTGCAGGAACGCCTCGCGCGATGCCGCGGGGCGCGCAATCCAGTACAGCTCTTTGGGCCCGTTTTCCTTGACTGAAGCGCGCCGGAATGCCTCGGTTGCGAGCTTGTGAATAGCGACGTGGTCGCGGTGGCCGGTTCCGCCGTCGGGGCCGAACGTGACAATGCTGTGCGGCATGCAGTCGTCGATGACCTGCAGGATTTTCGCGATGATTTCTTCGGCGTTTGCCTGGTCCAGCCTGCCGTCGCCGTAATCCCAGACGATCGGCTTCCGGGCGCCGAGCAGGGCGAGCGCCTCGGCGAGTTCCCGCGTCCGCAGGCTTCCCAGCTCGTCAGGAGAAAGCGGCTGCGCAAGATTGAGCGCACCCTTCTCGCCGCGGGTCGCGCTGATGACCGTCACCGAGGCGCCTGCCCGTGCAGCCAGCGCGACCGTGCCGCCCAGCGCGAACGTTTCGTCGTCGGGGTGCGCCGTGACGACCAGAATAGGCTGCGTGAAATCCATACGTGCACGACTACCTGCCGAGATAAAAGCCTTGCGGACTCAAATATTTATCACTTCTTGGTGACTAAAAGCGAAAGCTTTAAATAAGAGATATACGTTACCACGCAGTAGTAACATTTATGGGGTGGAACCAATGAACCAAGATACCATGATCAACCGTCGCAATTTCCTCAGGTACGCCGCTGCAATCGCCGCGGCAACCACGATTCCGGCCTGTGGCAATCACGGCTCGGACGCTCCTGCAGCCCCGACGCTCTCGAGCAAGTTCACCCCGCAATATCTGACTATTGATAGCAACCTCTACGGCAACGGCAGCACGCCCGCAGTCGCGAGCGGCGCCCGCCACAACACGATGGCGACCTTCATCCCGAAGGAAGACATCACGGCCGCGATCGGCTACGTTCTCAAGGACCCGTCGGGCAAGACCGAATGGTCCTGGTATTCGCAGCCGATGGCGTTCGCAAAAGACACGCAGATCACGACCCCGTTCAAGAGCATCCCCATCAAGAGCTCGAACGGCGGACTCTATGACCTGGACTGCCGCATCCGCGCAGGCACCGACGAGGACAGCCTGCTCCGCGTCTCGCCGCAGGCCAGCATGGGCCCGACGGTCGCAAGCACCTACACGGTCAAAGAAGCCATTGACTGGTTGATTAACCAGTACAACGGCAACGCCAATCCCGGCGTCATCACGGTCGTCGGCGACACCGCGCCGGCAAACGACGTCGTGAGCGCAGCCGACATCAACGGCGGCATCCTCGCCGACGTCGCGAGCAAGTACGGCATCAGCGGCACGCTGAACGGCAAGCTCGTCAGCGAGCTCGCCTCGCTGGACAACGCCTCGGCGTTCCAGATCGGACAAAAGGCGAACAACGCCTACGTCAACACGCTGCTCGGAGCCACCGCGGTTCCCGCAGCCTCGGGATTCCTCAAGCCTTACGACCTCCGCAGCGGCAAGCTGCACCTGGTCGTGACGGGCATTGACGACCTCACCGTGCGCCAGGCGGCGCGCGTGATCGCGCAGCACGCGAACTACAATACCAATTACAACCAGGTCAAGGTCCAAGGCACGAGCCTCGCGGACATCACGACCTCGCAGGGCTAGGTGACACAATGAACAAACTGCTTACTATCTTCATCGCATTGCTCATCGCAGTACCTGCGGTGCTCGCCACTGACTTGTCGACGTATCCGTCGTTTTTCCACGACGTGAACATCGTCATCGCAGACGGCAACACCACGGACGTGCAGAGCGCGTTCCAGATCGGCAACGCCCTGCACACCGCAGGCATCCACTACCAGATCCGCATGGCAAGCGAAATCGCTTCGCCCGCAGGCCTGCAGATCATCAGCGTCGGCACCAATCCGGTCACGACCGCGATTGACGCCGCGAATACGCACGCGAACTACACGCTGCAGAACGGCCAGTCGCGCATCACGCTGTATGAAACCGGCGGCATCGTGCAGATGGTCGTGAAGGGCAACACCATCGCGGACACCGCGAAGGGCGCATACGTTCTCGCGCACACGCAGAGCTTCCCGCTCCAGTATACCGATACTATCGTGACGGGCACCTCTCCGAGCTTCAACCTGTCGCGCATCATGCCTTCGGTCGACTACTCGTGCGGCGGCAACCAAAGCTTCGGCGACGACGGCAGCTGGCCGCAGCCCTGCCTCGGCGCAGTCCTCGTGCAGTACTTCCCGGTTTCGGGACAGACCGGCGGAAACGGCAACGGCGGAACGGGTAACGGCGCGGATACCACTGCGCCCGCACTCACTGTTCCTGCATCGTTTAGCGTGCAGGGAACTGTCCCCACTGTCGTTACCTACACGGCGACCGCGACCGACAACGTTGACGGAGCAATCACTCCTGTCTGCGCCCCGGTCTCGGGCTCGACCTTCGCGCTCGGCGCGACCACGGTCACCTGCCATGCGACGGACGCCGCAGGCAATATCGGCACGGCATCCTTTGTCGTGACCGTCGCGACCACACCGCCCCCGATCGTCATTGTTCCGGGCGCATCGTTCACGTTCTCGGACGTGACGTTGGGCACGGACAGCACGGACCGCGGAAGCACCGTTACGACCACTGCGACGCTGACGAACACGGGCACGGCAACCTTGTCGGGCTTCACGTTCAGCGGCATCGACAGCAAGTACAAGATCGCATTGACGAACCTTCCGGCAACACTTGCCAGCGGGCAGTCTGCCACGGTGACGGTCGCGGGATTTGTTCCCTATGACCTCAGCGCGGTCGACAACTCGTGCAATAAGGCATCGCAGAGCATCGGCACGATGACCGTCCACGCCGCAGAAGGCGCAACCGCGTCTCCCGCGGTCAGGATGCAGGCCATCAACGAGCTCTTCATCGACAAGATCACCGCCGTCATCAACGGCGAGACCAAGGACATCTGGGGCAAGACCACTGACTTGATGCGCGGACAGCCGATGGAAGTCCACGTCAAGTACAAGAACCGCTTCAGCACGTCCTCGGACGAAGGCCAGGACCAGCAAATTACCGTCAGCACCGACATCAAGGGCGACACCAAGGAGCTCGACCTGAACGAGAAAGACTCGGTCGACGTTCCCGCCCGCGGCTCGGACGAAGCGGTTCTCACCGCGACGGTCGACGACTCGGCGCGCGGAAGCATCCGCCTGACCGTCACCGGCAACGGCCGCGACGAAAAGAACGCCAAGCACTGCTACAACACCATCCTGCGCTTCAACGTGCCGACGGACGAAATCTGGCACGGCACGCAGACGCAGCACACGGACACGCAGCCGACGTTCGTTCCGTTCATCGACACCCAGCCGGCAAAGCCCGCGGTCAAGCCGCAGGATGTTCCGCGCCAGGAAGACGTGACGGTCATCCAACCGGTCACGCCGGTGCAGAACAGCGGCTTCCGCGACAGCAAGGTGTATTCGAGCCTGCTCATCGGAATGATCGTGCTGATGCTCGCAGTCATCGCGGCAGAAGCGGCGTTCATCTTCAACAAGCGCCGCCAGAAGCTCGAGCCGCAGATTTACAAGTAATTTCTTTTTATTTTAGTATTTTTCTTTTTACGCAGGCCGCGCCCTGCGCTTCTTGAGAACTCCCTGAATCGCGTTCTGCAATGCGCTGCCAACTTCCGCCTCTTCCTCCTCGCTGAGCTGCGGCATCCCTTCAGCAGGCTGCTCCGCAGGCTTCTTCGTCTTCTTTTCCGCAGGCTGCGCCGCTTCGCCCGCAGGCTTTTCCTTCTTCAGCATGAAGTACGCGCTGCCGACGAGGAAAACGACGAGCATGAGTGGAATAAGCAAACGGTTGAGCACGTCGTCCGATATCGCGCCCGTGAACGCGAGCACTTCCAATAAAACAAAGATGATCAGCATCAATGCGACGAACATCAGCGTGTTCTTGTGGTGCTCGCGCACGCCGAGGAACGAGAAGATGATGCCGAGCAGGACAAACGCGACTAACAAGAGTGCGATGTAGCGCGTGAACCAGGTGATGACATTCAGCGTGCGCACCATGATAAGCACGAAGAACGCGAGCACGAACGCGACCATCGCGTTATAATTGCTCTTGGGCGCGCCTTTCGCGTTCACGCCCAGCACTTTGCTGCGCTGCAGCACGGCGAAAACGACCGTGAAGACCAGAATGAAGGGCAGGATGACATCGGTAAAGCCGATATGGTCCATCGCGATGAGCACATCCTTGAGCGCCATGACGCTGTGAGGCGCGCGCAGGTATAAAAATGCTCCCCTGAGGATACGTTTATATAGTGCCTTCCGCACGGCAACGGTACGATGCGTACGCGGCTTCGTGCGGGAATACTGCGAGCAGCGCCCTTTTTCTTGCTGTTCTTGTTGTGCGTTACAGAAGCTCTTGCGAACACCGCAGGACCGAACAGCCCGGGCACTGCAGCCAATAACAACACGTTCGGCACGCAGGCATGGAGCAACCCTGCCCGAGTCAAGCTTTCTGACGACAGCCGCGCAACCGCAACACTCAACAGCCTTGGAATCACCAACTACGTCAAGGCGACCAACTTCAGCTTTGCCATTCCCCTGAACGCGACGATTAACGGAATCGTTGTCGCGATCGAGCGCAGCGTGAACAGCGTCGCGGGCGGCAGCATCGTCCGCGACGCCGCGGCCAGGCTCGTGCGGAACGGCACCGTCCTCGCGACCGACCGCGCCACAAGCACGCCGTGGAACACCACCGACGTCATCGAGAGCCACGGCAATGCCACCGACCTCTGGGGAGCGTCCTGGACGCCCGCAAACGTGAACAACATCGGCTTCGGCGCCGCGGTCGCGGCAACCAAGGCGAACAACTTAAGCGGCAACCGCCAGGCCCGCATCGACCACATCAGCATCACGGTCTATTATTCGCTCCCGGACGCGATTCCGCCCAACATCACACTGATCGGCAGCAATGCCTGGCTTGAAGTCGGCACGGCATATACTGACGCGGGCGCGACCGCATCCGACAACCTCCAAGGCAACATCACCGGCGCCGTCAGCGCGCTCAGCACCGTCAACGCGTCCGTTCTCGGCAGCTACACCGTCACGTACCGAGTCAATGATTCTTACGGCAACAACGCGACACCCGTCGTCAGAAACGTCAGCGTCGTCGACACCACGGCGCCCGCCATCACTGTTCTCGGCACGAGCCCGGTCACGGTCAGCTTCGGCAGCGCGTATGCAGATGCGGGCGCAACTGCCGCAGACAATTACGACGGCAGCCTCACCGGCGCCATCAGCACCGTCAATCCTGTCACCACCGCCGTGCTCGGCACGTACACGGTCACGTACGACGTCAGCGATTCGTCAGGCAATCCCGCAACGCAGGCAACGCGCACCGTGAACGTCGTGGACACCGACATTCCCATTATCACTACCCTCGGCACGAACCCCGCAACAGTCAGCTTCGGCAGCGCGTACGCCGACGCGGGAGCGACCGCGCTCGATAATGCGGACGGCGACATCACTGCGAGCATCGTGACTGTCAACTCAGTGAACACGGCAGCGCTCGGCATGTACACCGTCACCTACACGGTCAACGACTCCACCGGCAACAACGCGACACCCGTCGTCAGAAACGTCAGCGTCGTCGACACCACGCAGCCCATCATCACGCCCGCAGGAAGCAATCCCGCCACTGCGGAACTCGGCACCGCGTATTCCGACGCGGGAGCGACCGCCACGGACAATCACGACGGCACCATCACCGGCGCAATCACCGCAGTCAGCACCGTGAACATGAGCGCGCTCGGCAATTACACCGTGACGTACTCGGTCAATGATTCCTCGGGCAATAACGCCACGGCCGCGCGCACGGTCAACGTCGTGGACACCACGCCGCCGGTGCTCACCCTGCTCGGCCCCAATCCCGCGGTGTTCGCGCGCTTCGCGCCCTATATCGAGTACGGCGTGCAGGCAAACGAGAACGGAACGATCACCATCACAGGCCAAGTAGACATGTCCGGCACGGCACAATATACCATCACCTACCGCATGGTCGACAATTCAGGAAACATCGCCGTGCCCGTCACCCGCATCGTGAACGTCGGGCCCAACCACGCAGGCCTCGGCACCAAGGAATTCTCGCACTTCGCGCCTGCCGCGCAGGGCGCCGCACCTGAAGGAACTGCAGCAGCCGCACCAGCCCCTGCCGCAGCAGGAACCCCTGGCGAGACCGCAGCCGGTGCGCCAGCGAGCGCGCCCGCAGCCGCAGCTCCCGCACCAGGAGAACAGCGCACGGCTGCAGAAGCGCCGCAAGCCGCTCCGCCCGCGCGCAACCCCCTGCCCGATGCGGCCGCAGCAACGGAACCGCGCTCCCCCATCACCGGCGCAGTGACCGGCGGCGGAAGCATGACGCCCTGGTACTGGCTCGGAGGCCTCCTGCTGCTCCTCGCATTATTTGGCGGCTACGCGTACTACAGAAACAGGCGGCGCTGATTACTTCAGCGCGAAACTTCTGACCGTCAGCCATTCGCCTTCTTTCTTCTTGACCAGCTCGAAGTCAAAAACGCTCCAGGCATACGCGGGGATTTTGTTCATCACGAGCTTCTTGTTCTGAATCAGATGCGGGTCTTTGAGAATGTTCGGGTTTAATTCCGCAAGGGAGATGTGCGGGTTATAGAAAGGACCGCAATACGGCGTGCCGTACGCGTGGAACACCTTTGCGCGCTCGGGCTGCGACTCGTACTGCGGCAAAAGACGGCCGGTCTCCGCCCAGTCGATGTGGTGCCGCATCCGCTCGATGACCTGCCTGTGCAGTTCGTGCAGCGCCGGCGAACGCTTGACGCGCGCGACCAATGCCATTCCGTCAAACAAGTCCAGCTCGCCGGTCAATTCCGCGGCAAACTGGCTTTGCGTGATGGTTTCCAAATCGCTGACGAGCTTGTCTTCGGCAGATTCGTTCAACTTGCTTACCATCAGCGTGCAATGATGGCCTATCGCGGGCTCTTTCTCGGCATATTTCCCGTATCTCCTGCCGATATTGAGCGTGTAGTTTTGGAAATCATCCAGCGGCCGGATAAGCGCGACGTATTTCATGGGGAAGAATGCACGAATGCTGCATAAAAAGCTTAGGAGTTATGCGCTTTCTGGATCAGTTCCTGCTCGGAAACAAACTTTTCCTCAGGGTGCGGGTCAAACGGCTTGCAGACTTCGAAGAAATCGCATTGTCCGGTGCTCCACTTGCACAGCTTGGTGGGCGTGCGGACGTAATCCTTCAACTGGCTGGACTGCGTGTGCTTGTGGATGAGCTCGATTTCGCGGCGCGCAAGCTCCAGCAATGACGCGTCGGCCTCGATGAACTTCGGGCGATCTTTCAAAAAGTAAATGCCAACCTTGTCCGGCAGCTTGCCGTGCTTTTCGTGATACAGCAGCGTGTAAATGGCGAGCTGAAGTCGGTACTCTTCCTCGTCGCTGTGGTTGCTTGTCTTGTAGTCCATGATGCGCACTTGGCCGTCGTAGTTCTCGATGGCGTCGATAATACCGCGGGCCTGCAATTCCTCGTTCATGATCATCTCTTCGCGGATGGGCGTGAGCTTGAGGAACCGTTCCGGGAACGAGCCCACCATCGTGTAGATCTTGCGCACGAAATGGTTGAGCCAGTTGAACAGCATCAATAATGTCTCCTCGAAATAGAACTGAAGCTGGGCCTGCGTCAGTTTGAGCACTTTCAACTGGTTCGCCGAGCCGTTCCATTCTTTCAGCAGCAATTCCTGCATGATTTCCATCAAACCGAGCTCGAACGCGTCAAGCGTGAGCTTGCTGACGTCCTGGTCAAAGAACAATTCAAGCACCTTGTGCGCGATATTGCCGCGCACCTGGTGCACGTTCGGCTTGGTCCTGAGCTGCGCGATGTATTGATAATAATATTTTCGCGGGCACTGCTTGAAGCAGCCGATAGAACTGGGACTTTGCACGCGAGGCATAATCGAAGGCTCGCGCAGTGCTTTATATGCTTTGTTGTGGTCTGACCAGTGTTACAAATACGGCAGAATCGCGTCGGGATTCAGCAGCAAGAACCGGACAAGCAGGACGGCAAGCGTGCCGAAGAGCAAAATCAGCAAGATAGCCCAGAACAGCCGCACAGATTGAACGCGCCGCACGCGCGCGACGTCCCTACGCGTGACGAGACGATAGATTGCGATGGGCTTGTTCAATCCCTTGAAGCGGTGCCTGCCCAGCGAGACCCACGTGAACTCATCTTGGCTCAATGCCTGCTTGACCGCGTCGCTGAACACCACGTGGCCGCCCGCGGCAGCGCTCTCGATGCGCGACGTCGCGTTCACGGTGTCGCCATAGATGTCCTCGTGGCGGTGCACGACCTCTCCTGCGTGGATCGCGACGCGGATTTGGAGCGGAAGCCGGATGTGCGATTGATTGTTGTAGCGCTGGAACACTGCCTGCAGTTCTGCGCCGCAACGAACGGCTGAAACAGGCGTCAGGAACGTGACGAGAAACGCGTCGCCGATTTTCTTCACGACGCGGCCTCCGGAGGACGCGAACACGGGCAGGCAGAGCGCGTCAAACGCGGTGTGCAACCGATGCAAGTCCTCGCGCGTCAGGTTCGCCGTGGTGCTCGTGTAGCCGACGATGTCGACAAACATGACTGCAAGCTCCCTGACCTGCATTTCCTGCAGAAGGCGCTGATGATTGTGCATGGCGCTGACGCTGCAGAACGGCTATATATGCTTTGCTGAGGCTTATCCGCCGAAGATAATCGAGAAGAAATCAGTATAGAGCCAGAGGTAGCGGAACACCAGCACGAGCAGGACCGCGAGCACGCCGATCACGAGGAACCGGCTGAACATGCTCTGGAACGCGTTCCAGCGGATCCTGCGCTCGTCTTCCAGCGTCTTGACGCGGAAGATGCGGATCGGGAACGGCAGGCCTTTCAGGTGCTTCATGCCGAGATACAGCGCGGGAACCTCGTTCTTGTTCATCGCGAGGAACACTGCCTCGCTGAACACGACCTGGTCTGCGTTCGCGACGCCCTCGATGCGCGATGCCGTGTTGACGGCGTCGCCGTACACGTCATTGTCGCGGATGAGGACTTCGCCCGTGTGGATTGCCACGCGGATGCGCACCGGCTGCTGCGACTGGACGCGGTAGCGCTTGAACGTGCGCTGCAAATCAATGCCGCACAGGACTGCATCAGTGGGAGACTTGAACGTCACCAAGTACGCGTCGCCGATTTTCTTGACGACGTGGCCCTGGTGCTTGTCGAAAACAGGAATGGAGAGTTTTTCGAAGACGTCCAGAAGATCGGTAAAATCAGCGCGGTTGAGCGAGGCGGTCGCGCTCGTGTAGCCGACCATATCCGTGAACATGACGGTCTGAATCTCAGACGCGATATGCTTGCGGCCCTGCGGGTCCTGTCGCTGTGGAAGAGGTTTCTGCATAGGAAGTATACGACGGAGCCCTTTATAAAGGTACGGGTAGTGAAAAGAATTCGTTGTCGTCGGAGATTTTAGGTGAAACGCACTTAAAGAAACAAAAGCGATTTTCCTGCATGCTCGCAGCATTTGCGCTTGGCATTCTCCTCGGCGTGGTTGCCGGGCTCGTTCCCGGCGTGCACATCAACCTGATCGCGTCGCTTGTCGCGGCGAGCAGTTCTGCATTATTGGACATCTTCTCGACGTCGGACGTCGCCGTGTTCATTGTCGCGATGGGCGTGACGCACGCGTTCCTCGAGCTCGTGCCGTCGATATTCCTCGGCGCTCCCGACGACAGCTCGGCGCTCGTGATGCTGCCCGGCCACCGCATGCTGCACGACGGGCTCGGCTATGACGCGGTCCGGTTTGCCGTGGTCGGCTCGCTCGGCTGTTTGGTGTGCACGCTCGCGCTGTTTCCCGTGCTGATCTGGGCATTTCCTTTCCTGTCACGCCTGCTGAAGCCCGTGCTCGGCTGGCTGCTGCTTGCATTAGTCGCCGTGCTCATCGGCAAAGAAGGAAAAGACTGGTGGAAAGCCGCGATTGTTTTCTCGACGGCAGGAGCGCTCGGATACATCGTGTTGAACAAGCTGACGCTCGAGCAACCGTTATTGCCGCTGCTTTCCGGACTGTTCGGCGCGAGCTCTCTTGCGCTCGCGCTGTTCGAGCGCGCAGAAATACCGACGCAGATCGGGAGGTTCGCGAAACTCAAGCACGCCGACGCAGGCAAAGGCATCTGCGGCGGGCTCTTGGGCGGCACGCTCGTCACGCTGTTTCCCGGGCTCGGGCCCGGCCACGCCGGCGCGCTTGCGACCGTGCTTTTCTCGACGACAAGCGAGTCCTATCTGGTGCTCGCGGGCGGGCTGCATACCGCAGACTTCCTGTCATCGCTCGTCACGTTGGTCGTCTTAGGTAAGGCGCGCAATGGCGCGCTCGCGACGCTGCAGCAAATCGTTCCCGTCGGGCAAAGCGACCTCTGGCTGCTCGGCGGCGTGGCGCTCGCGGCAGGCGTGCTCGCAGCGGCGCTGGCATTGCTGAGCGCGAAAGCGTTCAGCGCGCTCGTCGAGCGGGTGAACTATCCGCTGATTTCGGGCTGCGTGCTCGCGTTTCTCGTCGTGCTCGTCGCCGTGCTGAGCGGGTGGAAAGGCCTCGCGCTGCTCGCGGTGAGCGCGCTGGTGGGACTTCTTGCACCCCGGCTCAAGGTCAGCAGGTCGCACGCGATGGGCTGTTTGCTCGTTCCGACGTTATTCTATTATTTGTAGAATATTCCGAAAGATTAATAAATAATGGAATATTATTCCACTTTAATGCCTAAAATAGATAAAAACGACCAAGAAATCATCGACCTCTTGGTTGAGGACAGCAAGCGCACGGTACAGCAGATCGCCCAGCGCTTGAAGCTTCCGCCCACCACGGTGCACAACCGCATCAAGCGTTTGGAGCAGCTCGGCGTCATCACGCAGTACGCCGCGCTCATCGACTGGAACAAGGTCGGCAAGTCGCTCAAGGCATTCGTCCTCGTCTCCGTCGAGTACATTTTACCGACGGGCGGACGGGTCGCGCAGGAGGACGTCGCGCGCGAAATCAAAGGCCTGCGCGGCGTCGAGGAAGTTGACACGCTCACCGGGGTTTCAGACTTGCTTGTCAAGGTGCGCGTCAAGGACATCGCCGAACTCAACGAATTCATCGTCAAGAAACTCCGCGGCCTCGCCGGCGTCGACAAGACGCAGACGATGATCGTCCTCAGCACGTTCTAGAAATACCACCCCCGCGCCAGCAGGCCTTCGGGCTTGCTGGCGCACCTTTTTTACTCTTTGGCGCAAGCTTTTTAAACGCGCCACTATCCCTGAACGTTATGGAAGGACGTATCAGCGCATTCAGGGGAAGCTTCCGCCGCAAGAGCGGCAATCAGATGATTGTCCTCGTAGAAGGCGTCTCGGATAAGGTCAAGGCGCAGGCATTGGTCGGCAAGACCGTCGTCTGGGTCGCACCGGGCAAGGACAAGAAGCAGCTGAAGGGCAAAGTCTCTGCCGCGCACGGCGGCAAGGGCGCAGTCCGCGCCATCTTCGAGACAGGCATGCCCGGCCAGTCGCTCGGCAGCGTCGTCAAGATTGAATAAATTCGTTCTTTAATTTCTCCATACTCAGCTTAAACCAAAACGCGTACGCGTCAGGATTCTGTGCAATATCAGCATATATTTTCTTGACCGGCACCCATTTCCAACCGTCGATTTCCGCGGGATTCGGAACCGGCGCGATAGCGTCGGCAGTGCCGACAAAAACGTGCAGGAATTCGTGCTCGTTCAGGCCGTTCTCAAACGCGACCTTGTAGACGTAGGTGAGCTTTTCCGCGAACGGCGCGTCAAAGCCAAATTCTTCTTTGATCCTGCGGTGCGCCGCTTTCTCGACGGTCTCGCCCGGCCGCGGGTGGCCGCAGCACGTGTTCGCCCACAAGCCAGGACAGTGATATTTCACTTTCGCGCGCTGCTGGAGAAGCATCTCGTTCTTGGAATTAAGAATGAACACTGAGAACGCGCGGTGGAGCTTTGCCTGCTTATGCGTCTCGATTTTCTCGCCGACGCCGATCTGGTTGTCGTTCTCGTCGACAAGGATAACCTGCTCCATACACGGAAACAAAAGAAGGCTGTTTTTTAATCTATTGCGCCCAGCTCGGCATCACGGGCTGGAGGAACGGCCAGGCATACGGCGCGGCGACGATGAGCACGCCGATAAGCACGCTGTGGAACCAGGTCTCTCTCAAACCGATGGAGATGCCGCCGATCGATGTCTTGATTGCGGCAGAAACGCCGTGAATCTTGATCATGGCGATAATGCCGACGATAATTTGGAAGATGAGCGGCGTGACGTACGGAATCGTGCTCAGCGCAGGGAACATCTCGAACACCCAAGGGGTATTCATCGTGCAGAACGTCGCGATGATCGCGAAGATGACCGCGTGGATGCCGTGGCCGAAGCGGTGCGTCGGCACGGTCACGTCGCGGTGCAAAAGAATGATTTCGTAGATGCCGATGATGGCGCCCAGGATGACGGGCGGCACGAGCATAAAGTCAGCCATGGCCGCACGGGCGACGGGTAGGTATATAAATATTTCTTAAAAGAAAAAATCACTTGGTGAAGTAGTATCCCTTGGTGTTCGGCTTCGCGAGGTTCTGCAGGAGGAACTCGCTGCGCTTCTCGTCCGAGTCAATCTTGCCTGCCTCGGTGAAGATGCGGGTGATATCGTCCTGCTTTCCCGGGAACGCGTCCATCGCGGCTTCCAGCTTCGAGCGTTCATCCTTGAGCACCTGCAGTTCGCATTCCTTGCCGTCGAGGCTGCGGTAGTGGATCTGCTCGTACTTGGAGTGCTTGTGCATGCCGTACGCGCCGTCCACGACGAGGTCTTTGCCGAATCCTGCGACAATCTTGGTGCCGTTCCAAAGCGTTTCCGCAGTGCGAGGAACGCCGAAGATGAGCGGAATGGAGATGACTCCTGCAAGTACTTTCTTCTTGTTCCGCTTGACTTTTGCGGCTGCAGCGTTGAACTTGTCTTTGAAGGTCATGGTGTGTTTCCTCAGTCCTTGGTAAACCAGTACACTCCCGTCGGAATCTTCTTTTCGCCGGGCTTTTGTGCAGGCTCTGCAATCACTTTCTGCTCGAGCTGCGACGGCTGCGTTTGTGCGGCTTGCGGCTTCGGCGCGCGGTAGCCGAGGTGGCGCGGCGCTGCAACGAGAGCCATATAGCCGAGCGTTGCGGCGAACGCGGTCCAGGTCACGAACTTCATGACCGGACCATAAGTCTCGTATTCTTTTGCGACGTCGCCGAGATAGGTCTCGGCGGTCGGCCGTGCAGGCCTGACGGTAGCCTGCGCGTCGATAATGTGCTCAGGTTGGTCAGTCATATTACTACTACTTAGTAGTTACTACTATATAAGCTTTTCGGTGAACCCTTCACGGCTGAAGCACCGCCACAATGTTTATATACACGGCAATGCAGAATTGACGCAAAAGAGTTGACAGCTTATGGTCGTACGCCCCGGTCTCACCAGTATCCCCATTCTGAGTTCGTTGCCCGACATCCCGCTCCTCTATCACAGCAATCCCGCGTTGAGCTTCTTGGTCGATGCGATGGCGCTTTCGGCGCTGTTCGGCACGCTGCTTGCGCCGTTGGGCGCGCAGGTGCTTGGCAGGCATGGTGATGCGAACGGCCAAAAGGCAGGCAAGAAGTTCGGAGCGATTCTCGGCGTCATTCTCGGACTCTCGTCCGCGTTCGCGCTGCGTCGCGCAGGCGTCACGCTGTTTGAATACTGGCTGACGACCGTCATCGCCGCGCTATTGATCGGCGGCACGCTGTACATGTTCCTCAACAAGCTGCTTGCGGGCAAGTACAAAATCATCACCGGCCTCATCTCGTTCCTCATCGCATGGATGGTCTTAGACTTCTGGTTCGTCGCCACCGGCTCGGAAACGACGCGCAATATCTTCGGATTCGTCTCATTGCTCACGCCAATGATTGTGCTGCTCTATTTCCTCTACATCATGCTCAAAATACGAGGCGGACCCGGCGGAGGAGGTGGAGGCGGCGGTGGCGGAGGAAGAGGCGGAGGAGGCCCTGCACCCGCGCCAGCACCGACACCCGGCGCCACAGAAGGCGTCCTTGAAGTCACTTCCGGCGATCCCTTCGAATCCGCAGGACCGGTCGGGGGGCCTTTCTCGCCGAGCACTATGAAGTACCAGTTACGCAACATCGGGAATGCCACGCTCGACTTCAGCGTGACCCGGAATGAATTGTGGCTGAATGTGACGCCCTCCCGCGGCGCGCTCACGCCCGGCAGGAGAACAACCGTCGTCGTCACGCTCACCTCGGTCGCGAACACGCTTCCCAAAGGAGTCTATACTGATGTCATCACGTTCACGAACGCCACCAACAGCCGCGGCGACACCACGCGCGACGCCACGCTCATCACGGACGGAAAGATAACGCCGAAGAGCACATGGTACAAGCCGTGGACGTGGAAAAGCGTCAGAGGCCTCAAAGACTGGTGGGACAACCTCGACAAGCAGCAGCAGGTCGCGTGGAAGTCCATCGAGGAAGCCGGCAACGCGGTCGCGACCGTCGAGGCAGACCTGGACGCAATCGTCAAGAGCTGGGAAAAGCTCGAAGATGAAACAAAGAACGCGTCCGCAGGGCTCGGATTCGCGCTCGAGGAAGGCGACAAGCTGAAGATCCAGCTCGGCAGAGGCCGAACCATCAACACGACCGCGTACAAGGACGCAATCACGGTCCAGCTCGCCCAGATCGACCAGAAAATCCTCAAGCCCGCGCAAAAGACCATCACGCTCATCGGCAACGTGCTCAAGCTCAAGGTGAAAATCGAGAGCGCGATGCAGGACTTCAAGACCCTCAAGAAGATGATCGACATCAGCGAAGTCCGCGCGCAGGTCGAGCAGCTGCCGGACGGCCCGCGCAAGGAAGAAGTGCGCAAGGCGTTCAAGCAGGTGATCGACGAAATCGCCAGGCTCGACACGACCCTGACCCGCCTCGACAGCATCGTCAACAGCCTCGAAGCGCAGCGCCTGCCGTTCTTCGTCAACAGGGCAACGGAATTCGAGACGTTCGCCGCAGACGTCAAGAAGCGCCTGGAAACCGTAAGCCAGCACCGCAACGCGCTCACCGCATCCGTTCCCGCGCTCGACAAGGACCAGACGGTCGACCAACGAACGCAGGCGATCGACGCCACGCAGCAGCTCATCCAATCGTTCATCAGCGCGCTCGCGCAGCTCGAGCACGTTTGGGCAGACATCGAGCAAAACACCAAAGTCATCCAAGAAGTCCGCAAAGGTATCGACCTCGACCTCCGACAATGGAAGAAGATCTACAGCGAGCTCGTGAGGCCCGCAATCGCGGCAATCGCGGAGCTCAAGGAAACGCTCAAGAAGGCGCTCGAGCGCGCACAAGCCCCGCCGCCCAAGCCGCCGACTCCTCCGCCCGCGCCTGTTGCGCCCGCAGCCCCTGCAGCGCGGCCGCAGCCGCCCACGCCGCCTCCGGCAGCGCCCGAGGAAGACATCCCCACGCTCGCAATCATCATCCAGTCCATCAAAGAGCAGAAGCAGGTGCTCGTCGTCCTGCAGACCATCATGACCAAATTCGTCTCGGAAATCGAGTTCACGTTCAAGAAGCCCCTGCAGCGGAAAATCCTCAAGGGCAGCGAAAAGCAGCAGGAAGAACTGAAGGAGACTGCGTCCAAGGCGATGGAAGAAGCGGCACAGGTCGCGAAATTCGACGAAGCGGCCGTGCAGAAGGCCAAAGACCTCGCTGCCGAGCTGCACGCGGCCGCCGGAGACATCGCAAACAGGCTCGTCCTGCCCAATGTTCCGCAGCCGGAAATCAAGCAATTGCAGGCGATTCAGGCAAACCTGGCCAATTTCGAGAAATTCGAGCAGGGCGTGCTCGTTCCGATGATCGCCAATCTCGAAGAAACCATGCAGGACAAGGCAGTGGATGCCGTGCTGAAGGGCAAAACCGAGATGGTGAACGCGGAACAGCTCACCAAGCGCGTGCAGGACCAGCTTGGCAAGCTCCTCAAGCAGTTCAAACAGGCAATTGAGTGGCTGACATTCGAAGAAGCGACCCTGACACGCGCGCTGAAGAAGCCGCCGCGCGCGCGGCCCTCAGGAATGATTTAAGCGGTTTTCTGCGCAGTGATCGATTTCTTGACGTAATTCGTGCGCGCGCGCGACTCGCGATCGTTTGCGACCATGCCCCAGCTCAGGACATGCGCAGCGGCGCCCAAGTTGCCGTCGGTAAACTGGTTGTAGTACCAGCCGTTCAGGTCCTTCGCGAGGATGTCCTGCGCGGGCTCTATGATAGGCATAAACGGCGACTCCGGGTGCTCCTGAACATATGTCTTGAGCATATCGTGCGCCTGCTTCCAGTAGAACGGCGTGTCCTTCTTTCCCGGCTCGGCGTCGTAGACCTTGACGCCATCCTGGTAGAGCTCGCGCATGTCCGGATACATCTTTACGAACGCGCGGACTTCGTCGTCCAATGCGCTCTTTTCCGCGTTCAGCACGCCTTCAGCAGTATTTGCGAGTTTGAACAATCCAAGGTAGACGCGGGTGTTCTCTGCGAAATTGGAAAGGAGCGTATAGGCTTCGCGCTCTTCCTTCTTTTCCGACTTCGCCATCGACTTCACCGACGCGGCGTAGAGCTCGACAAACTGCGCGGCGTGCTGCAAGGCTTTGCCCGAGAGCGAAGAAGCGTTGCTCTTCAGCTCGCCGAGCACCGCCTGGACGCGTTCGTACTTGCTCTTCGGCCCGTCTTCGCCGACGAGCGATTCGCGGATGGTTTCGAGCGCTTCCTGCTTGGCAACGCTCATCTTCTTCCAGTCGGACTGCTCGAGCGAATACCATGCGTTGTACAACTGAGCCTCAATGCCGCTCTTGGGCATGAAGTCCTTGATGAACGAGTACGGAGGAAGCTCATCGGCAGGCTCAGGAGCGACTGCAGGCTCAATCTGCGTCGTCTTGCGGACGCGCTTCTTCGCTTTCTTCGCGGCAGGAGCCGCAGGCACCGCGCCCTCTGCGCCGAAATCTTCGAAGACGAAAGGTTTTACATCAAGAGCTGCAGGCGTTCCCGGCACGACGCCTTCGACGATAACGACCTTCTCCTGGATCATCGCGCGGTAGTGGACCGGATCGCCGTGCTTGACGTCAGGGACCTTACCCTGCGGCGAGGATTCGCTCGCAGGCTCTGCAGGAATGAAGACTTCCTCCTGTTCGGCAGGAGCCGCAGCGACAGGCGTAACCGTGGTCGGCTTGCGCGGAACTTCCGTGATCGGCGACAAGCGCGTGCGCGTCGCGGGATTGGTGTTCTCCTGAGTATTGTCGATGACGACGTGCGGCTTGAGCGTCAGGCGCTGGCCGTTCAGGCCCATGGCGCGGTAGTGCACGACTCCGGCGGTTGCGTCGTAGTCGATCATGCTCGCGCGCGTCTGGTTTTCCTGGCGCAGCGTGCCCGCGCTCGCGATCGCGTGCGAGTAGTCGGCGCCGTCGGCGCGCTTGCCGTTCAATTTGAAGACGATTCCGTTGAGGCCCTTGGGACGGGCCGCGGTCAGCGCGATCTTGGACTTGTCCGAGGCGGCATTGGGCGCCCAGTCGTCAACGACGAATTTGCGCAGCGCGCTGACGGGAATGCGGTTCGCGCCCGTCTCGTTGCCGGCGACTTCCGGGTCGGCGAATCCCGACACGACGTCCGAGACGACGATGTCCGCGTCCTTGTTCGCGGCGAAGAGGTCCATGTAGTGCATTGCGTCATCGATGAGCGTCGGCTTGATGCGTAAATCGTACGCGACCTCGCAGGACGGGCTGTCCAGCGACGGCAGGCCGAGAATCTTGACGCCGTCGATGACGACCGAGCGTCCGTCGAGAATGTCTTCTTTCTTGAAGACCTTGTAGATTTGGTTGGTGTCGTTCTTTCCCGGAACGTAGAGGATTTTGAGGTTCGGAGCGGCGACTTTCTTGGCCTTCTTGATCTGGCGCATCGCTTCCTCGTAGTGCTTCACGGCAGTCTCTTCCTGCTCGGAAACCCAGTTGATGTATTCCTTGTCTTCCACGAGGTCGACCAGGTCCTTTTCGTGGAGCTGGTCCGCGTACTCGGCGCGCGCCGTCGATTCGCGCGCGTAGAAATCCGCGCGGTCGCCCGGCTTGCGGAGCAGCGGCTGGTCGATCAGGCCGTGCACCAGAAGCAGGTCGACCGGGTCGGTCGACTCAAAGAGCGGCTGCTTCGTGATCTTGAGCACTTCCTCCAGCTTTGAGAGGCCTCCGCCCCAGTGTAAGACGCGCATAGTATGATTTTCGATGTTGTTCGAGTATAAAAACCTTTCTATTATTCACTACTTCTTGGTAGTTACGTTCTTCGGCAGGTAGCGCAGAATCTCCTTGTTGTTCGGCATCCCCTGCACCGCCTCGGCGATGATTCTGCGCGCCTCGTCGATTTTGCCCGAATAGAGGTAGTTGACGCCCTGCACGAGCTTCCAGGAGATATCGCCCATATCGTGGCCGTTCGGCGCCTGCTGCGCGAGCGCGGTGTGCGACTCCGCCAGCTTGTGGAACTTCAGCTTCAGGTCCGCCAGCTGGGTCTCGTACTGCGCCTGCTGCTGCGCAAGCGCTTCGTTCTTCTCGCCCTCGCGGCGGTCGCGGGCGAGCCTCAGCGTGCGCTCCATCTCGACGATGCGCGCGTGGGAATGGTCAAGCTCGCGCTGCTGCTGGGCGACGATGGTCTTGTAGTTCGCGTCCTGCTTGTCGAACTTGTCCTGCATCAGATGCTCGATTTCCTTCTCGCGCAGGAGCGCGGTATCGCGCTGGCGCTCGATATCCGCCTTCTCGTGCGCGAAGTCCTCCTTGCGCTTCTCCAGCTTGCGCTCGAGATCGGAAATCTGCTGCTTCGCCTCGGTCAGCGCCGCGGGATTTTCGCTGTACTGCAGAAGCTGCGTCTCGTACGTCTGCTTGTCCCGCGTATACGCGTCCGTCGCGGCCTTGAGCTCCTCGACGTACCGCTCTTTGACATCGCGCAATTCCTCGTTCTTTCTCAAGAGCTTGCTGGTGAACTCGTTGAACTGCTGGTCGGCGGAGAATTCCGCGCGCTCAGCGCGTCTGCGCTCGACGTCCAGCGCGTCCTCGTGCTCTGCGCCGAGCTCCTTGAGCGTCTTGTCGATCTCCGCGTCCCGCGCCTGTTTCTGCTCTTCGTGATTGCGATCCTTCGCCAAAAGCTGGCGCTCGTATTCAATCTGCTGCATGCGCAGCTTTTCCGCGTTTTCGGCGTCCTTCTGCTTCATGCCTTCCATGTAGGCGATGTTTTCCGTCTCGAGGCGCTCCTCGAGCGAGGTTATCGTGATGTTGAGTCTGCTCTGTACGGAATCTTTGTCCGTCATCTGCTGCAGGTAGAGCTTGCTCTCCCCTTCCATACGCTCGATGGCTCCCTTGAACTCGGTGAGCTGGACGGTCATGTCCTCGACGCGCTTCTGCAAGTCTTTGTTGTCCTTCTCGAGCTGCTCGCGGATTCCCGCCTCGCGCTCGGCCCGCTTGGCGTCCATGTCGCGGCGCTGCTTGAAGTCCGTCTGCAGGGCAGTGATGACATTGGTCAATGCCTGCTCGCCGGCCTGCTGCTCGGTGAAGATTCCCGCAGTGACCTGCTTCGCGAGATCGTTTTTCACGTCGACGTACCAATCGGCCATTCCGCTGTCCTTCGCGAGGCGCTCGACGAATTCCGCGACGTTCGCAGTATACTGGCGGAGCGGCTCGACCTGGTCCTCGAGCTTTTTCAGGTGCTCCAAAATCTTCGCAGGCGTGTCGACGCCTTTGTCGGCGAGGTGGGCAAACCTTGCCATCGCCTGCGCCATCTCCCTCAATTCGCGGTAGGCGACGACGTCCTTTTTCATCTCCTCGGTCGCGCGCACCTGCTCAGGGAATGCCAACGCGAGGTCCTCGATAGCGATCTCGCTGGCGCGCACGAACTGGAGCTTCTTCTTTTTCGCCTCGTCCGCGTCCCAGCGGTACTGCGTGCGCGTGCCGTTCTTTCCGTCGAGCGTGAGGAAGTCGACGCGGCCCTTGGGCTGGCGGATGACCATGTTGTTCAGGAACGGCACGTCGTGCTCGGTCTGCTGCCCGATGACGACGATGTTGCCCTTGGCATTCGTCAGGCGGGCGGAAAGCTCAGGCTCCATCTTGCTCGCGACCGTGAGATACGCGGAATCTGCAGCGAACTTCGCGATATCGACGAGCGCTTTGCCGCGCTGCCTGCGCGGAATCGCGTACTCAGGAATGATACCTTTGACCTCGTGATTGCCCCAGACCTTGACGCGCTTGTCCGCGAGCGTGAAATCCCGCCAGTGGAGCCAGTGCGGCTCGGGGATCTCGTTCTCGAGCATGAACGTGTCCGCGGCGAAAAAGACAGGGATGTCGTATTTCTGCTCGCATTTCTTCGCGGCGATGAGCATCTGGCCGTAGCGCACCTTGGCGCGGTCGTGCGCGACGCCCATCTTCTGCCAATTCCTCTTAAGCTTGCGGCCAATGAGCCTGCCATACGTCTCGATTTCCTTGTTGAACGCCATCGCCTTGCTGGAGTGCATCAATTCCTCGACGAGCGCGGTAAGGTCGAGCACATCCTGCCCCAAGTAGCCTTCCTTGTCGCGCGCGTATTCCGCGTCGAGCTTCTTGCGCGCGTCGGCGAGCTCGGTTTCCTCTTCCTTGCTCAGCAGGGTGCCGACAAGGTTTCCGATGACCATGATTGCATCGAGTTTAGCGTCGGGAGAGCGCGCCGCGAATTCCGAAGGAAGCTTCCAGAGCGCTTTCTCTAAGTACGACACGTTGCCGTTTTCCGGAATGAACAATCCGGGATTCGAGATTACCGCGACACTCAACGAATCTGCCATTATGCCGGAGAACAAGCGCGGCTGTTTTAAAGGTGTTGAACGGAAGGTATTTAAATCCGAACGACCGCGGTGAGCGCATGCCGGAAAAAGAGATTGCGAATCGACCGCAACCCAAGCACGCCAAAATCGTGCTGACGAAAAAGCCGAAAGGGGCGACCGTCATCGAGGGCTTTCCCGGGCTCGGCCTCGTCGGAACCATCGCGACCGGATTCTTGCTCGACCATTTGAAATGCGAAAAGATCGGCAGCACGTACTTTGAGGAGCCGCCCGCGACGCTCGCCGTGCACAACTGCTCCATCATCGAGCCCATCGGCATCTACTACAACAAAGAATACAACCTCGTCATCGTCCACGCGATCACGTCCGCGGCAGGCATCGAGTTCGCCGCCGCAGACCTCATCCTCGACCTGTGCAAGCAGCTGAACGCCAGCGAGCTCATCACGCTCGAAGGCGTCGGAAGCACGGACGGCGCGGAAACGCGCGGATTCTTCTACACCAGCCACGCGACGCTCCGCAAAAACATGGAAAACATCGGCGTGGACTGCCTCGGCGAAGGAATCATCGTCGGAGTGACTGCAGCGCTGACGATGCGCGGCGGCCTGCCGACGCTCTCGCTCTTCGCGGAAACACATTCCAAGCTGCCCGACAGCAAGGCGGCAGCAAAGCTCGTCGAAATCCTCGACAAATCGCTCGGCCTGAAAGTCGACTACGACCCCCTGCTCAAGCAGGCGCAAGAGTTCGAGAAAAAGCTCAAAGGCATGCTCGGCCAGGCGATGAAAGCCCAGCAAATGCAGGAAAAGAAGCAAGTCGGATACATCGGCTAATGGAACCGCGCGACGCGTACCGCAAAATCAACCTTCTTCGCTGGAGAGGACCGCTTCTCCCCGTACACGACGAGCCTGCAGTCTTGCACGAGCAGCAGCGCACGTCACCCATCTTCTACAAGTATCCTATGTTGCGCGCGATGTACCTGCACGTGCAGCAGATCGAATACCACATCCGGTGACTTCTACGCGCACGACGTCGACGCGATAATCTCAGTCGTAGGATACGGCGGAGGATTTATCGTAAGCGCGCAGTCCCTGCAGAACGACGAGGGCGACAATTGCCGCACGCAGTACGCGTGCGCCAAATCATCCGACCAGCAGTTCTTCGCGAAGCAATATCCCGTCGTGGACGGCGTCACGCACCGGCACACGTAATCCTGGCGCGCAGGCGGGCTCGCAGTGTAGGAGCGCTCAAGCCACCACGGCTGCGCGGCATTGCCCGTCGGAGAATGGACCGCGAGGAGCGTTCCCGCTCCTGCGAGAAAAACAACGAAAAGAAAAATCAACAGCGCCGAGCGCATCAGCCAACACACGCGCCGTTATCGCAGCCGCCCGGGCACGAGACAATGGAGCTCGAAATGCCCTTGGACGTGCAGTAATACTCGACGAGGTTGCCGTTCATCAGGCAGGTGTCTTCGCTGCGCGTGATGATGCCGCCAGACATGTCGCGGAGCGTGGCGTGGCCGGCTATCGCAGGGTCAAACCCGGTGCTTTCGCGGCACGTGAACTGCGTGTTCGGCGCGGGCGACACGCTGGAATACTGCAGTGCGGCATTGCCGGTCGCGCTGCCCGAAAAGAGCAGCACCATGCCGGAAACCGCGAAGATTGCAATAATGCCCAGCGTAATCAACGACGCGCTTGCTTTCGTGTTCATGGCTTAACCCCACGTGTTGCACACGGCAAGGTCGATGACGTGGACGCCGGTGGTCGCGAGCTGCAAGGAGCCCATGCCGATGCATTGCTGGCACGTGGTTCCCTTCGGAAGCGTGCTGATGCAGCGGTCAAACGCCGATGCATCGTCGAAGCAGCCGGAAACAGCGCACGTTCCCTGGTCGAGCGGAGTCTTGCACACGCAAGCGAATGCCTGGCGGTCAGGCGGCGCGGTCCACGGGTTCGAGACCGGGGCTGCCGTGTGGCTCGTGTGCGTCTGCGGAATGGAGCTCGGCGGGGCCTGGTTGTTAATCCACCAGTCCGTGCCGACATAATTGCCCGTGGGCGTCGCTACCGACGTCCAGAGCAGGCCGCCGAGGGCGAGAATCGCGATGGCGCCGAAAATGGCCATGATTGTGCTGTTTGCTTGTTTGTTCATAATCGATCACCTCTTCTTAAACGGTGCACGACGCGGTTTTGAGCGTGTGCACATTGGACGTTGCCTTTTGCAGGGTTCCTGCAGGCTTGCAGACCTGACAGCTTGAGCCGGAAGGAAGCGCCGCGACGCAGAACGCCTTGGCGGTGTCCGCATCAAGGCAGTTCGCGATACCGCAGACGCCCGCGTCCTTATGCGTGACGCAGATGCACTGGAATGCCGTGCGGTGCGCAGGAGCGGGAACACCCACAGGAGTCTGCGACCAAGACGCGGGAGGAATGTAATGCACTTGCGTCGCGGCATACTGGCCGGTCGCCGACGGGTTTTCCGTCAAAGCGAGCTTCCAGCCGATGCCGACGACTGCGAAAACAAGGATTGCGAGAAAAACGAACAGCGCAGCATTGGCACGCTTGCCTACTTGCATGCGCCGGACCCCACGATGTGCAGGTTTTTGGTTGCGTCTTGGAAGTTGCTGAACAGATCGCACTTGCCGCAGGTCGAGCCGGGCGAAAGCGACTTCAGGCACGTATCCCTTGCGTCGCCGTCGAGCACGCAGTTGCCCGCGATGCAGTAACCCGCGTCGCGAGGCGTGATGCACTCGCACTGGTATGCGACGCGCGTGAGCGCGACCGGATACACGACGACCGCGCGCGAATACCACGGCCAGTTGACTCCGGGCGTGTATAAGAATGACGGGCGGTACCAGTTTCCGGTCGGGGTCGCGGGCGAGTTCGTGAACCACACCATGCCGCCGACGGCAAGCGCCGCGAAGAGGAGAACTACGACGAGTTCTGCCTTACCTCTTTTTTGCATAGCAGGCTGATGAACAAACCAGTATAAAAGCGTTGTGTTGCCGCACCGTCAGAGGCAGGAAACCGTCGCCTTGGTCGCGACCAGCAACGGGTTGGTCAGGCGGTTGCAGTTGCACAGCTGCCAGGCAAACTTGAGCTGTTTTCCGCACTTCTTCGCCGCCTGCAGTTCGGTCATACAGTCCGTGACCAAACAAGAGCCGCGCGGGCACCAGCACGAGTAATTGCCTGCAACCCTGGGCGCGAACGAGATGCCGTAATGAGGAACGTTGATCGGCTGCTGCGGCACGCGCAGGGCTACTTCTCCCGACGGCGAAGCAGTCCAGAACAGGCCTGCGAGGGCAAGCAGGGCGATGATGAGAACTATAGCTAATTCTGCCTTGCCTCTTTTCTCCATAATCCCTGAACTGCACTGCGGACTTTAACTTTTTTGCGTTCCTGAAGCGTCCACTCACCTACCCTCACTTTCATTCTTCGTGCGGCGTCACTTCCTCATGTTTTGTCAGACAGTTTTGCTGGTGCCTAAGATATTTTCTGCCCTTGAGGCAGCCTCTCGGCGGAACAGGCTGGATCGCGCTGAACCTTCCAGAAAGTTAGGCACTTTCTTCTTCTGCGCGCCATTCATGACTACCCTCACTTTTGTTTGTGACCTTCTCTTATTTTTTATATGTTGAAAAATATAGAAGAAAATATAGTTTAAGAAATGAATGTTTAGAAACAACTTCTCTGACAAATAGTTAGTAAAACAATATTCTTTGAAACACTTTTCCGAAAAACGATGTTCTGCCACAAGTGTCACGACAAATAAGTACATTTTCTGCCCTCCGTCGGAAAAATAGCGAAATCGCGCAACCGCGTTAAAATGAATTTTGCGCAGGCGCCGCAGGAGGGCAGACCCCTTGGTTTTTACGGTGCCCAGAAATGTCAGGGAAAATGCCAGAATTACTCATAATCAGGCCTCGATCGGTGTTTTTTGGCGCAGAACCACGGGTCTGCGGCAACCCCACCGTGACCCCGTTTGTCGGGAAAATCAGGAAAAGTCCGCATTTCTGCCGACCACGACTGGATTTTCGCGGAAACCGCGATTTTTGCGTCCGCGATTTGAGGCCAGGTTGCTCAAATCCGTCGGGATTTTTAGCGAATTTGAGGCAGGATGGCTCAAAAATGCATTGGGAAGCCTTACTCTGTGTTGTCTTCGCGAAAAAGTCTGTCCTGAAGCGGTTTAAACGCGAAATCGCCTAAAAATCGCATTTTTCTGACAGTCGTGTCGGCGTTTCACTGGACACTGGTCGGGATTTCGCAGGGTTTTTAAACAGAAAGGTTTCACCAGCGTTTGCAATGAAGATTCAACTGGAACACAACGAGGTTCCCGAACAGGCGGTTCCCGAGGATATCGCCAAGACGATTCTGGCCCGCTTCGGCCTTCTCCCGAGGAAAAAGGACGGCAATGCCCAGATGCACAAGCTCCTGCTCGAGCTCTCGGAGCGCAAGAAGTCCGCAAACAAGGAGAAAAAGCCCGAAATGGCAGTCATGCCCGTCGAGCATATGGGCTCGTTTGCCGGCATCAAGCGCCAGACGATGTACGAGTACCTCCACCGCTGGCTCGACCTGAACATCCTCAAAAAGACGAGTTTCGTGAGCGGCGGAAAGGTCGTGATCGGTTATGAGCTGAACGGCACCAATTTGGAAGGCGCGTTCAGAAAGGCAGAATCGACGATAAAAACGCATTTGGACGATTCTTTCAAGCTCATCGAGCTGCTGCAGAACGAAATCAAGAAGGAAAAGCTCAGGGCTGGCTCTTCGGAACCTGAGGAGCCGGCATCCAGTGCGACAGAAGAGAATTCAGGCCAATAACGACGTCTTTTGCCTGTTTCTGACGGAATTTCTGCTCCAATTGCACGAACGCCTGTCCTGCGTCGTACTTCTTCATCACGGGAACGCCTTTCTCGACGATGTTCGTGATGAATCCTGAAATCAACGCCTCGCTCCAGCCGAGCTTGCGCGCGAGCTGCTTGTAGCTCACGAACGGAACGCCTTCTCCGACGAGATACAACGCCTGGAACACTTCCTGCTCCTTCTTCGTGAGCGGCTGGATCTCGACCTTCTGTTCTGTCGACGTTCCGGTGACGATGAGGAACAATTCCTCGAGCCTTGCCTGGAGCTTGTCCATCTTCTCCTCGACGGTGCGGATATACTCGTGACTGGACTGCAGTTCGTTCGTGTTCTCGTTAATGGCATCGCGGTGATCGTCGAGCTCCTCTCTCAATCCTTCGAGCACCGACTGCATCGCCTCAGCGGCAGTCTGGTCGACCAAGCGCGATTGGACGGGCTTCATCGACGATAGCCCTCCTTGACGTGCTTCGCGACGCCTGAAGGCGCGAGCACCTTCTCCTTGCCGTCGCTCACGACGGTGACTGAGTGCTCGTCCTCGAGCTCTTCGATCAGACGATAGAAGCTGCTCTTGCTGGCAAGGCCCTGTTCTTCGACGATCATTTCGCGGAGCTGCAGAGCGGAGATTTTGCCGTACTTCGTGATCATGCTCATGATGAGGCCCTTGAGGTATTCCTTCGAGTTTCTCGTGATGCGCTGGACGATTTTGTCCTTGAACGCAGGCATCGTTCTCGTGTGCTCTTCGTGCGGCTGGGCGACGTGCGGCAGGGCGGCTTCACGATGCACCGGAGCCGGAGCCTGCTTCATATGCTCGATTTTGGTCAGTTTCGCCTCAGTCTGCCTGATGCGGTCCATCATGCCGTCGAAATCGTAATACGCGTCGATAACGCGCTTGATTGTCTCAGAATCCTTCGGAACAGAACGCAAATCAGCCTGCAGGCGCTCAATAAGCTGCCTTTGTCTTGCAATTTCCTCTTCGTGCTTCGCGATAATCTCCGCGGCATCGTCGAGGTCGTGCTGCTGGGCCTCGATGAACTGCTGGTGCTGCGCGCCCGTCTGCTGGAGGTAAGAAATCCACTGGTAGATCGCGTCGGTGTCCTGGCGCACGCGGTCAAAGCTGTCTTTGAGCGTGCGGTCAAGAGCCTCGACTTTATCGTCGACCTCTTTTCCAAATATCCACCCCATGCCGTTTTCAAAACGCGGGCTGGTATAAAAAGTTTTCCAACCACTCGGAAACGCTTCACGCGCGCGTTTCGGGATGGTCTGGGATGGTCCCAGGACATTCCCAAGACGGTCCCAGGACTGTTTTGGGACTATCTGGGACTATCGAAAACGCATTTTATCGACGATAAACGTCATTCCCACTCATTCCCAATTGGGACTATCTGGGAATGAGTTGGGACTGTCTCGAGAATAACTTGGGACTATTTGGGAATGAGTTGGGACTATCTGGGACTATCGGAATATTTGCGTGACGATAAGTCATTCCCACTCATTCCCAGCAGGGACTATCGGAAACATTGTGGGAACACCGGAAGCAGTACGGAGTGAGAACTGCTGCGAGAAAGTTGGGAATGTCCTAGCTGAGAACGAGCTGATTTGGGAACGTCCTGGCCAGGAACAGGACTTTCTGGGAACGTCCCAGCAGGACCGGGAATGATGATGGGACGGTCCCAGTTGGGACTGGGACCGGGAACGGGCCATATAATAATAGTCCGCGATCGCGCCAAAGGGCCTGTTTGGGGCGCGGAGGCCAGGGCTGAGGCAAGGCCAGGAAGGGTCAGAAAAGACCTTCAAAGAGGGCAACTGGTGCCTAAAGAATAAGAATTCTAATAGTGCCTAAGCACGTCAAAGTGAGCCTCCCTGAAGGCCCAAGAGTAGCAGGGAAAGGGCAACCTTATGAGTAAAAAGTGAGCATTCCGGAAGAGTCAAAAGACATTAGGCACCATCTAAACAAAGGCATTTGGGAGCCTCAGAAGGAGCCAAAAGGGTTAAATAGAAGGGTTTTATTCAGTAAAAGTGAGTAAGAGCAGAAGAACACGCACTATGACTCAAATAACCGATCAATCATGGTTTTATGCACCAGAGCTGCCCAAACAAGGAGAGGCAGCCCTGGATGCCGAAGAAACCCGTCATACAAAGGCCCAAAGGCTTGAACCCCAGGCAAAAGTGAGCTTGTTCAATGGAAAGGGCCAAGTTGCCATCGGAAGCCTTATTGGCGAGGGCAAGGTCACAATCCTGGAGACTCACGAGGTGCCCAGAAGTGAGTTTTCCCTTATTGTAGCCGTCGCAGTGCCGAAAGGCGACCGCGCAGACTGGATGCTCCAGAAGCTCGCCGAGCTGGGCGCCACAACCATCATCCCGCTCAAAACCCAACATTCTGTCGTCCTGCCGCGCGAAACAAAGCAGGAACGCTGGCAGCGCATTCTCGTCGAGGCATGCAAGCAAAGCAAGCAGGCCTGGCTGCCCGAACTGAAGCCTTTGTCGACGATAACTGAAGCATTGCAGCACAAGGCAGACCTCAAACTCCTCCTCGACCAAAACGGCAAGCCGCTCGCAGGACTGCTGCAGGACCGTCCCAAGACCGTCCTGGGATTCATCGGTCCCGAAGGCGGGTTTACCGACGATGAAAAGAAGCAGCTGGAGACCGCAGGATGCGTGCAGGCATCGCTCGGCAAGCCAATCCTCCGCATCGAGACCGCCGCGATCGCGCTCGCCGCCGCCCACAACCTTTTTAAATAACCTGCCTCCACACAACACCATGGACGTCAAGATTCTCGAAGAAAAGAAGAACCGCATGGTCTTCACCATCGAAGGCGACGGCAGCACGCTCGCAAACCTGCTCAAGAAGGAGCTGTGGAACGACGAGCACGTCAAGGCCGCCGGCTACAACGTCGAGCACCCGCTCATCAACATCCCGACCTTTGTCGTCGAGACCGACGGCGCAGACCCCAAGAAGACCGTGTCCGCCGCCGCCAAGCGCATCGCCAAGACCGTCGAGAAGTTCAAGGACGAAGCCAAGGCGCTGAAGTAATTCTCGCATTTTGCCAGTAGCCATTTCTCTATACTAAACATTTTTATAGTGCCTAAGAGTTGCTTCTTGCTATGGGTGGATTCGTCAGAATCAAAAAAATCAAAGGCTCGGAATACGGCTATCTCGTCGAGAATACCTGGACTGCCAAAGGCTCGCGCCAGAAAGTCAAGGCATACCTCGGCAAGATCATCAAGCCCGCCAAGGCAGCCGAGCATCCGATTCCCGACCTGAAAGAGCTCTCGTACGCCGACGCCGTCAAGGCGGTCGCGAAATGGACGCTCAAACAGCACGGCTTCCAGGAAGGAAGCAACAGCATGCTGATGCAGGGCACGGTTCTTACCGATCTCGGCGAGCTCAAGGTCATCAACAAGACCAATCCTGCGGTCGTCGCGATGCACGAAGGCTTCCTCTGCCAGCACACACTCCAGGACGCCATCGGCTTCATTCCCTCGTCGAATATCGAGGAAACCATCGGCAAAGAGCTCGCAGGCGTGCTCCTTGAGGCGGGTCTTTCTGTCCCGCAGGACGTGTTCGTGCAGCTATTCGACAAAATCCATAATACTTATAAATCGAATATGAATTCCCCAACACCATGAATTTCGAGAAAGTTCCCCGGCATCTCGGCATTATCCTCGACGGCAACAGACGCTTCGCGAAGAAGCTGATGCTCAAGCCCTGGATGGGCCACGAATGGGGCGCCAAAAAGTTCCGCCAATTCCTCGACTGGTGCCGCGAGCTCGGCGTGCAGGAAGTCACCGCGTACACCTTCTCCGTGCAGAACTTCAACCGGCCCAAGGAAGAGTTCGACTACCTGATGAAAGTCTTTGAAAACGAGTTCGCGGCCCTTTCCACGACGGAAGAAGTCGCCAATTTGAAGAAGAACGGCGTCCGCATCAACTACATCGGCCGCACCGCCATGTTCCCGCAACAGGTCCAGGACGGCATGAAGAAGCTGATGGAATTAACGAAGGACAACAAGCCGTTTGTCGTCAATTTCGCCATGGCGTACGGCGGCCGCGAAGAAGTCATCGACGCCGTCAAAAAGCTCGGAAACGACATCAAAACCGGCAAAGTCGACGTTTCGCAGCTGAACGAAGAGATGTTCGGCAACTACCTCTACCTGAATTCCGATCCCGAGCTCATCATCCGCACCGGCGGCGAGCAGCGCACGAGCAACTTCCTGCCCTGGCAGGGCATCTACAGCGAATGGTTCTTCCTCGAGAAAACCTGGCCCGAGGTCGAGAAGGCAGACCTCGTGCAGGTCCTGAGCGAGTTCTCGCAGCGCGAACGCAGGTTTGGAAAGTAAGAAAAAAGAAAATCAGAACTGTTTCTTGCTGGACGCAGTGCACTTGGCCTTGCAGTCACGGAGCGTGTTCGTCGCGCTGCTCACGCACTTGCCGATCGACGCAAACGCCAATGCTTGCCCGGCCGTCGCATTCCTGAGCCGCATGCTCCGGAACGCGCTGCCCATCGCGTTGCACGTGTCGACAGCAAGCTTGTGCATGTTCGTGCAGTCGCGCGTGCACCAGACCAGCGCGCGCTGGTCGATGCGCGTCACATTTGCCTTGAGGCTGACGAGCGGCGTGGGACCGTGCTTGGTCACCATTGCCGTCGCAGACGTCGCGACGAGCGACAACACCAGCGCAACCATCACTGCCATACGAAGAGAGCTGTTCATGCCCTTCCCGTCGCCCGCACACCTATAAATATTTTTCCTAAACGAAATCTATTTATACATGTCCCCACTCCTCAAGAGTATATGAGCAAAGTGATTATCGCGACAGTGATTGCATTGCTGGTTCTTCTGGCAGCGTGCGGCGGCAAGCAGATGGCGGCAAAGCCGCTCACCAGCTCGACGCCGACCGCAAACGTCGTGCACTTCACGACCCCTGCAGCGGCGCCGAAGCCCGTGACGCCTCCCGCGAAGACCGCGGCAGAAGCGCTGAAGGAATTGCAGTCCCAGCAGTTGCAATCGGTCGCCGCATCGGCAGTCAAGTCGGGAACCACCACGTTCTACGGCCCGGCAAACGCGACCGCGAAGAACAAGGGAGACGCGCGCAAGCTGCTCATCGCGCGCACCCGCGCAGCATTCCAGGCAGGCCAGAACGTCAGCATGGACGTCAAGGCGTCCACGACCATCGGCGCGCACTTCTACTCGAACTCGGGCTCGCCCATCAACCTGCCCAAGGACTACCGCACCGCGTCGCACAACGAGTAAACAGGTTCTCCACAAACTTTATAAACAGCCCCCTGTCAGCACTCTCATAGTCTTCCCGTAAACTACGCAAGACGTAGGAGGGTCGAATGGTTAGCAAAGAAGAATTCAAAAACACGCTGCAACAGTTGAAGGCGAGTTCTCCGAAACGCAAGTTCGCGCAAAGCGTCGACCTCATCATCAATCTCAAAGAGCTCGACCTCAAGAAGCCCGAAGAACAGGTTGACGTCTGGGTCCCGCTCACGTTCTCGCGCGGCAAGGTCACCAAGATCGCCGCATTGGTCGGCCCGGAAATGGCGGAACAGGCGAAGACCGCCTGCGAAACCGTCATCGCCCAGGACGAATTCAAGCGCTACGAAGGCCAGAAAAAGGCCATCAAGAAGCTCGCCAAGACGCACGAATACTTCATCGCGCAGGCAAACATCATGCCGGACGTCGCGAAGTACTTCGGTCGCGTCCTCGGACCGCGAGGGAAGATGCCGAACCCCAAGGGCGGCTGCGTCGTTCCTCCCAACGCCAACCTCAAGGCATTGACCGAGAAGCTCAAGCGCACGCTCCACGTGGTCGCGAAGACCCAGCTTTCCGCAAAGTGCTCGGTCGGCAAGGAAGACATGCCTGAAGACCAGCTGTTGGAAAACATCATGTCCGTGTACAACGCGGTTTTGCACGCGCTGCCGCAGGAACAGAACAACATCAAGTCCATCCTGCTCAAATTCTCGATGGGACCGCCGCTGAAAGTCGGCGCGACCGCGGAAGAAAAGGCCTCGAAGAAGCGCGGCGCCGCTCCCGCAGCAAAGCCTGCCGAAGCGCCCAAGGCCGCCGCTCCTGCAGCAGCTCCTGCCCCCGTTGAGAAAAAGCCCGCCGCCAAGAAGGCAGCCAAGCCCAAAGCCGCAAAGGCAGGTGAAACAGCATGAGCAGCCGCAAGGACCGTGGCAAAAAGACGTCGAACGCGGCCCCCGAGAAGAAGGCAGTCATCAAGAAAATCCAAGACCTCTCGAAGAAGTTCCCCATCATCGGCGTCCTCAACATGCACTCGCTGCCCGCGGCGCAGCTCGCGCGCATGCGCAGCCAGCTCCGCGCGAACGTCGAAATGCTTATGTGCAAGAAATCATTGATCCTGCTCGCGCTCCAGAAGCTCAAGGAGAACTACAAGGGCATTGAAAACCTCGAAAAGTCGCTGCCCGAGATGCCCGCGCTCATTTTCACCAAGGATAACCCGTTCGCGCTCTACAAAACCATCAAGAAGAACAAGAGCAAGGCGCCCGCAAAGGCAGGCCAGCTTGCCCCCTTCGACTTGATCGTTCCCGCAGGACCGACGCCGTTCGCGCCTGGACCCGTGCTGTCCGAACTTGCGATGCTCGGCATCAAGGCAGGAGTGGAAGCCGGCAAGGTCGCGATCAAGCAGGACGCGGTCGTCTGCAAGGAAGGCCAGCCCATCAAGGCCGCGCTTGCGTCCATGCTCGCGCGCCTCAGCATCGAGCCGATGGAAATCGGCCTCGACCTCGTCGCCGTCTACGAAGGCGGAACGATTTACCCCAAGACGGTCCTCGACATCGACGAAACCAAGTTCATGGCCAATTTGACGTCCGCGGCAAGCGGCGCGTTCAACCTCGCCATGGAAATCACGTACTCGACCAAGGACACGGCAGAGCCGCTGCTCCAGAAGGCGTTCCGCGAAGCAAAGGCGGTCGCGTTGGAAGGCGGCGTCATGGAGCCCGAACTCGTCGAGGAAATCATCGCGGCAGCCGAGCGCGAAGCGCAGGCGGTCCAATCAGAATTACCACAGCAATAATGATTATCGGAGGTACAAGACCATGGAATACATCTATGCGGCCATGCTGATTCACAAGGCAGGCGGCAAGGTGGACGAAGCAACGGTCAAGAAAGTGCTCGAAGCCGCAGGCGTCAAGACTGACGAAGCGCGCATCAAAGCACTCGTCGCTTCATTGCAAGGCGTCAACATTGACGAAGCAGTGAAGAAGGCAGCCGTCGCTCCCGTCGCTGTTGCTGCTGCGCCCGCAGGTGGCGAAGCAAAGGCAGAGAAGAAGGACGACAAGAAGTCCGCAGCCGATGAAAAGAAGCAGGAAGAAGCTGCAGCTGCAGGCCTCAGCGCGCTCTTCGGATAAGTCGAAGACGCCTGAGCGCTTGTAGTTTTACGTCTGTAGCGGCTACAAGCGCATACAACGAGCTATGGACTCCGCACTATGCTGACACAGGATGAACGCAAGGCCGCACAAGCACAGCTGGACGAGCTTCAGCCGCGCATCAAGGCGCTGAAGCAGCGACTGAACGAGTTAAACGACCAAAAAGAGAAGGCATTCCAGCAGCGCAATCCCGTCGGCAAAGAGATTTCTCAGCACATCCAGCGCGTCAAACAGCTCAAGCAGGAGCGCGACCAGCTCACGGACGACGTCAAGAAGCTCAAGGACAACCGCACCGGCCTCAACGACATCATCAAGAATAAGATTGACGACGCCAAGAAGCTGAACGCCGAAAAAAAGAAATCTTCTGACAAGCCCGGACCGAAAGAGAACCCCGCATTCTTGAGAATGCAGATGGACAAGCTCGAGCAGCGCATCGAGACCGAAATGATCCCTTTCGAAAAAGAAAAAGCGATCATGAAGGAAATCAAGGACCTGAAAAAGCGCTTTGACGCCGCCAAGCAGGCCAACACCGTCTGGGGAGCATCGCACCAGCTCAGCAAGGACATCGACACGATGCGCGCGCAAGCGGATGACATCCACAAGCAGATGCAGCAGAAGGCGAAACTGAGCCAGGAAAAGCACGAGCAGCTCGTCACGGAAAGCAGAAAGATCGACGGGCTGCGCGGCAAGGGCGACACGTTCACGCACGACATCACCGAGCGCAAGGGCGAAATGGCCAAGATCGGCCCTGAACTTGATGCATTGGTCAAGCAGGCGAACGAGCTGCGCACGAAACTCAACGCCGAACGCGAAGAGAAGGAAGCCGAGCAGACGCAGCAGCGCGCCAAGAAGTTCTCGGAGAAATTGGCGGAAGTCAAGGCGAAATTGGCCTCGGGCAAGAAGCTCACGACCGAAGACATCATCGTCATGCAGGGCGAGCAGTAATTCTCAAGCACAGAAATGCTTTTATAGCATGCTTCGCTTCTTCTTTTTTTCGTGGGGATCGAAAAAGAGGTTGCGGAACGTATCAGCATTCTTGAAGAGCTAAAAACAGAGCATATCACCCACATTGCGCGGTTCGCGATCAAAGACGAGATGCCGCGCCTTGCAGACGACGATCCTGATGTGGTCGCGGGCGGAGAAAACACCGATGACCACGTGTATGTCTCCGAGGGCCTTACTACCAGGTACAAGGTCACCTACGTGCCCATAACCACCTATAACGCCCAAGGCACCGTCGTGAAGACGCTCGACAAGCTCACCATCGAATACGACACGCCGATGATGTACGCCCGCACCATCTTCAAGCCCGTCGAGCTCAACGGAAGCAGGTTTGTGCCTGCCCCGACCATCAAAATCGAGGACGGAAAAATCATCGAGCCGTATGGAAGAAAGCACATTCATGTGGGCGAGCTTGACGAACTGGTAGTCAAAGCCCTCAAGACCATCACCTCCCCGGACATCCAGGAAGCGCTGGGCTTATACATCGCGGCCTACGCGCAGAACGGAAACGGCTAAGCGTCAGACTCGGGCTTGTTCTCGTACAGAATTTTAGCTATTCCGCTGCTTATTTTCGGCTGCAGTCGCTCGCGCATTGACGCGTACGCGTCAGCGTGCAGAACTTGCGTGTCAAACGCAAGCTTGCCGTTGTACGCGTGAGTAATTTCCTGGCATCTGCCGTTGATTTCCTCATGGCGCCGGGGGTTCCCGAACAGAATATAGACCGGCGTGTCTCCGCGAAGCACGCGGACCAATGCATGGACGTCTGCGCGCTTGGTGACGTGAACGGTCCAGGCCGCGTCAAGCGCTGCCAGAAGTCCGTTTACTTTCGTATCCCCCATTACGAGGAAAGAATGCCTTGCGCCTTATAAGAATTACTTCTTGACGGGCTTGGCTTCCACGGCAGGCGCGGCTGCCTTGGTGAATTCCGTGTAGTTGCACGCGCCGCACGTGAGGCGGTCCTTGTGGCCGGCAAGCGAGAATCCCGAGCCGCACTTGGGGCAGGACTTGTTCTTCTTGACGACAGAATCGCCCTTCTTTTCGTACGTGTTCCAGATACCCTTGAGCTTGCCCTTCTTTTCCGCAGGCTTCTTGTCTGCCATTATGCCTTGACCTCAGCTTTCGCGGGAGCTTCCTTCTTGGCTTCAGCCGCTGCAGGCTTCTTTTCCTCAGCGGGCTTAGGAGTTTCCTTCTTGACTTCAGGCTTGGGAGCCTCGGCTGCAGGCGCGGCCGCAGCAGGAGCCGCAGCTGCAGCAGCGGGCGCTGCGCCAGCGGCCTTCGCGATCTTCTCCTTGGCCTTCTTGCCGAGCTTGACAACCTTGTCCAAGGCTTCCTTGTTCGTGTAAACGTGCGCTTCGAACGTTCCGGCCTGCGCGCCGAACGTCGTGCTGATGTTACGGACCGAGATCGTGTCGACCTTGACTCCGAGCTTGGTCGCCAATGCGTCCGCGAGCTGCTTGTTCGACGGCGTCGCGCCCTGGAAGCTTACCTTGCCGTGCACTTCCTTGCGCTGGAGATACATGTTCTCGTTGGTTTTCTCAATCGTAATGTCCATATTCAAGTCACCTTAATCGCGTATTCGCCCTTGACATCGATGCCCATCTTCTTGGCGATGTCGCTCTTCTTGGAATCGAGGATGTGAATGCGTCCCTTCCAGTTCAGCACGGACTGCGCGCTGTGACAGTTGGGGCATTCCTCGCCCTCGAAAAAGATCTTGCACTTTTTGCATGCTTTCTTTTTGCTCATGGTTTCATTTCTCCTTCTTTGCCTTCTTTTCCTTCTTCTCCTCGACGACCGCGGCAACGGCCTGCGCGGCGGCCCAGCTCGTGTTGCCCATGCCCTGCTGGCGCATCGTCAATCCGATCTTCGGGTTGGTCGGGTCCTTGAACGACACCGCGATGACTCGCGCGCGGCAGATGTCGCCGACCTTCAGGATGCGCTTGCTGTCGCGTCCCGTCAGGACTTTCTCCTTCGCGAAGCTCACGAAGTCGTCCATGGTCTGCGAGATGTGGATCATGCCGTCGATCGGCCCGAGCGTGAGGAACGCGCCGAAGTCCGCGATGTCCTTGATGCGGCCAACGACGACTTCCTGCAATTCGGGCTTGTACGTGATGATTTCGAACGTGGTCTCGTAATAGCTGGCGCCGTCGCCAGGGATAATGACGCCCTCTCCGACTTCCGTGACGTCCGTGACGTCAATCACGACGCCGAGCGTCTGGTCGATGAGTCCGTCATACTTGAGCTTGATTCCCGCCTTGACCGCGTCCTTCAAGTCCTTGCCGAAAAAGCGAGGCGAGACACGGATGTGGTCCTGCAGTTGGATTTTGTAGTACATGGTTAAAGCACTCGGTTTGCATCAATGCCAACGGTCATAAGAACCGAAGCATCTCATTATAGACGGAAAGACAGAGGGGGATTTTTAAAGCTTTGGGTCGATAAGCTGCAAATACTTCTTCTGGCGGATGATGATGACCGGAACGTTCTTGGCTTTCAGGCGGCGCTTCAGGTCCTGGTCCTGCGTCGCCACGATTGAGTCCTTGTCCGCGAGAGTGAGGATAATCGTGTCCGTGTAGCCCTTCTTGTCGGTCGCGATGACGCCGATGCGGCCCTTGGCGATGAGCTGCTTGGCGAGCTTCGCGCCTGTTTTCGCGGGCTCCTTGGCCGCAACGACCGTCTCCAGCTCGTCCAGCGTCTTGTCGACCACGACCAGTTTATACGTGAAGAGGCAGATGCGCTCGAGCTCGCGGAAGAAGTCGACCTTCCACGAGAGGCAGTCCACGAGGAAATTCGTGTCCAAGATGATTGTTTTCATAGACGAAAGAACGCGATGAGGGTAATTAAAGCTTATCCTCCGCTCCACGGACCGGCAAGCGCCTTGTCATAGCTGTTCGCGCGCGGCATGGCATTGAGAATCTTATCGCAGTCCTTGGCGCAGCCGGCGTTCTCGTCGTAGCAGGCGCTGCGCGTCTGGCCGTCGTACACGCCCGCGGCGCCGACGCAGCCGTCGATGTCGTCATTGCACGCCTGGATGCACTGGCCGAACGAGTACAGCGCGAGGTCGCTGGGCTTCTGCTGCGGCTGACCCAGACGCTCGGACGTATACACATTGCCGCCGCCGTTCTGCGGGTTCGACAAGCCGATGCAGGTGTGCGTCGACCACGAGCAGCGGCCGCACACTGCGCCGCAATCCGTATCGAGATAGCACGCCCGCATCTGGCAGGAATTTCCGAAGTCAGGCCGGTCCCACGGCCGGGCAGGATTCATGCCGAAATGGTCGAGAACCGCATTGCCCGTCGGACGTGGAACCGCAAAGAGCATGAACACGCCGACGGCTGCAACGAGCACGACGACAAGCAACACCGCGGCCTGTCCTTTAGAGCATTTCATTGTTGCACTTCCCTGCCTCGAAGGGCTGGACAATCGGGTCGGTGGAGAGGCAGCGCGGATTGCACTTGCCCGTACAGCGTTCGAGCATGGCCTGCGCGCAGACTTCCACGCAGGAATCGAACGCGTGGCGCGGCTGGCCCAGATTCTGCACGCACGCGCGGCGGCACGAGTCCATGTTGTTGAGAATGACCGCCTTGCATTCCTGGCCGATCTTGACGCACGACGTCTGCCAGATAACTCTGCCTGTCATGCTGGTCACGAGCAAAAAGCCTGCGACAACCGCTACAAGAAGTACAATCAAAAGGATTGCCGCCTGGCCGCGTCTCATAAGCGTTCAGTACCTGCACGACTCGGAATAGTCATCCCACGTGGCGCCGGTCATCTGGCACAGCTCCTTCTCGTCGTAGCCGACGCACTGGCGGTTGACGTCGCGCCAGGTGCCGCCTGCGTTCGCGCAGAGCTTGGGCGTGATGGCGCAGCCGTACATCTGGTACCAGTAGCCGCCCCAGGACTCGCACTTGTAGGGATTTGCATTGATCGCCATTCCGGTCGAGTTTGTCGATTGCACGATGACGAACGCGCCGACTCCTGCGACGAGGAGGACTGCGATCAACACCGCGATGCTGTTTGATTCCATAAGCTTCACCTCTTTATTCACTACTGATGACGCCCGTGATGCAGGACTGCGAGAGCCTGTTCCACGTGCCGCCGCTCAGCGAACACACCTTGACGTGGTCATAATTGACGCACTGGTTGTCGCGGATGCGCCAGGTGCCGCCCGCGGCCCTGCACAAGTGCTGGGTCATCAGGCAGCCGTACGGGGCATACCATTGGCCGCCCGCGGCGGTGCAATCATAAGGCGCGTTGCCCGCGACCATACCGGTCTGCGCAGGCGCCGAAAAAATGACAAAAGCTCCGACAGCAGCAACTAAAAGCACTGCGGCGAGTACTGCAAAATGGCTTGATTCCATGAACTTCACCTCTTTTGTTCGTATTCTGACTTAAGAGTATAAAAACATTTCCCCCCATACATTTTTATACCGCCGTGCGTGTTGCGCAGGCGTGGCAAATCTCAAAACACTGCTTGCAAGCGTGCTCGCGGACAGCACGCCGGATGCTTCCGAGCGCCAGGCAACGGTGAAACGGGTCCAAGAATTCCTCTCCGCATTAAATGCCTCGCTCAAGAAGAACAAGTGCGCGGCAAAAGCCATGCTGGGCGGCAGCTATGCCAAAGATACCTGGCTCAAGGGCGACTACGACGTCGACGTGTTCGTGCAGTTCGCGCCCAAGCACCGCAAAGACAGCCTCAGCGACCTGCTCGGCAAGGCATTGAAGCCCTGGAAGGCCGAGCGCGTGCACGGCTCGCGCGATTATTTCTGGGTGCGCGAAAAACAGTTCAAGTTCGAGATTATTCCGGTATTGGCCATCAAGAAGTCTTCTGATGCCGAGAACGTGACCGACTTTTCGCCGCTGCACGTCGCGTGGGTCAACAAGAACGGCGCAAAATACAAAGGAGACATCAGGCTGTTCAAGAAATTCTGCAAAGCGCAGGGCGTGTACGGCGCCGAAAGCTACATCCGCGGCTTTTCCGGGCACGTTGTCGATATCTTGGTCATTTATTCCAAAGGATTTTTGCCGTTGCTGAAGGCAGCGTCCGGGTGGAAGCCCAAAACCATCATCGATTACTACCACCACTACGACAAAAAAGCATTGTTCACGCTCAACGAAAGCAAAATCCAAGGACCGCTGATTGTCGTCGACCCGGTGCAGAAGGACCGCAATGCTTCTGCTGCGTTGAGCGAGGACAAATATGCCCTCTTGGTCGCCGCCGCGCAGAAGTTCTTGAAAAAACCGAGCGCAGAAGCGTTTGTCGAAACCGAAGTCGACCTCGGCAAACTAGCCAAGAAAGGCCACCTGCTGCTGATGCGCGTCAAGGCGCCGAACGGCAAGGAAGACGTGGTCGGCACGAAATTATTGCACGTCTTCGAGTACGTGAAACGCTACCTCGAAGACTTCACGCTCATCGCGTCCGGCTGGCGCTGGGACAAGGAATCAAAAGCAACCTACTGGTACGTCGTCAAAGAGCAGAAATTGCCTGCGATGATCGTGCACCCCGGCCCGCCGCTTGAATACGAGGACGCTGTTGCCGCATTCAAGAAAGCGCACAAGAAAACATTTATCAAAAACAACCGCGTCATGGCGGAAATCACGCGCGACCACCGCACGCCCGAACAGGCAC
>Ga0334722_10000452_pt1 | contig 61262 bp, 56 predicted proteins | sample C3_bottom_MG_FD_207210 | JGI IMG/M metagenome (GOLD analysis project Ga0334722, IMG submission 207210) | Sediment microbial communities from Yellowstone Lake, YNP, Wyoming, USA - C3_bottom | ecosystem: Environmental > Aquatic > Freshwater > Lake > Sediment | place: USA: Wyoming | collected... | reverse complement strand
AATCCAGACCGGTAACCCGCCCGACCGGATCGGTGATGCTGGTCAGTTGCTCGCCGGTGTAGGCGAACTGCAGGGCGCTGCCGTTGCGGTCGGTGATGGTGGTCAGCAGCCCGGCGGCGCTGAAGAGATAGCGCTGCCCGTCACTCTTGGTCAGGCTGTAGGTGTTGTCTGGGTTGAGGCTGAGGCTGGAGTAATCACCCTGAGGGGCCAGATAGACCCCGCCGAGATATTTATAGTACCGGTAAGAATCACTGCCGGTGCGGATCAGCACATCGCCGTTGGCTTGGGCGGTGAGGGTGAGATCGTAACTGTGACTCCACCCGGCGCCAAGATGGCCAGGGTAAGGGTCGGTGCTGTCGTAGTAGAGCGTAAGATCGGTGGATAGGCCGGTGCCGGGTAGCGAGAATAGACCACGGCTATCCGAGAGGCCACCGCTGGCGAGGTTGACCGAGGAACCGAGATTGGACTTGAGGGCGCAGGTGTTGGGGGTTTTTGTCACCTCGACGGTGACGGTCTCGGTGTCTTCACAATTCGGGATGGCGCTGTTCTTGGCAGTTAAGATGGCGGTATAGAAACCCGGAGTGACCACCTGACCTGATGCGTCTTTGCCGTCCCAGGTGGTGCCGGTGAGGGTACGGCCAGCTACGGTGATTACACCTGGGGAATCGTAGGTGCCTGTGATACTGCTGCTGAAACTGATGCTATCCCCGGATCCCGGGTTAAATTTGGGCTTATTACTGGTGAAGCTGGTGATATTCAGGTTGCAACTGCCTTCCACCGTGACGGTGACCACCCTGGTAGCTTCACATTGTACAGGTGTGCCGTCCGTCACGTCGAGAATAACGAGATAGTCACCAGGAGGGACCACTTGCCCAGCGGCGTTTTTGCCGTCCCAGGTATTGCCGTCAAGCGCGCAATCAACCGCAAACAAGACAAAGGTACGATCGACAACTTTTAATACTACTCGATCATGGTTACCGGTGATAAAACTGGAGAAGCTGACGGTACCGCCAGCGCTTGGATTAAAGGAGGGGACGCTGGGGGTGAAGCTAGTGATGTTTAGGTCGCACGGAGCACAGCCCCGACAATAGACGTATCTTTCTTGGAGATACACGCAGGTTTGATTGCAACATGGGTATTTGAAATCGCCACTTGGCAGCCCGGTAAACGTGGCGCAGTTGCCGCCAAGCCATATATCGCAGCGTGCCGGGAAGGGGGCACATTTGTTTGTGCACTCGGTATAGCCCATGCCGCCAAAGGATTTACATCCCATTGAGGGAGTGTAATCTTCATAATATTCTTCAACCTTGTAGCTCACCCCCTCCGCCGCCAGGTGCCAATTACCACCGCCATCGTCAATTCTGACGGCGGCGCCCACTGAGAACCCAGCGGGCCTGACAAAATTAGGCTCATTAGAGAACTGATTTATCAATTCCCAGTCGTTTGCGGCAAAAACTTGCGCCTGCAAAAACAGACAAAGCGCGACAAGACAACAAGTTAGCAGAAAAATGTCTTTGGCTTTTTTAGCACTATTGTTCACCTTGTTTACCTACACTAGACAGTTAGTTGCTGCAATCATTGGCATTCTGGTTATTACAAACATCATCAGTGTTTTTAGCCAGCAATATGATGGATGAATGAGTTTGGCGACTTTCCGGATAATTGTCGTCAAACTTTGCCACCACTTGGCCATCAGGGAGCATTAGTCGAGATGACGGATGTTAAATTCCCAACTGCATCATATTGATATTCAACATGAACACTATCTCCATAGGAGACTACTATGAGGCGGTTCAGGTCATCATAGGTATAGGTTACCGGCGGGGCGACGGCGGTTATGTAAACTTTGGCTGATGAACTGTTCTCTTTTCCATCGTTAACCACCAGACTGATTACATAAGTACCAGGCTGGTATGCCGTAAAACTGGGACTTACTGTGGTTGAACCTGAAAGAGCAGCGTTGGCGCCACTGGGAAAAGTGACCAACGACCAAATATAAATTAGCGGATCGCCATCCGCATCAGAACTCCCGGAGCCGTTCAAGTTTACTAGCTGGCCAGTAGCCACACTCTGGTCTGGACCAGCATTGGACACTGGTGCGTGGTTGGGCGCGACGGCGGTTATAACAACCAGGTCGGTGGCACTGTTTGCCTTACCATCATTAACCACCAGACTAACCACATACGTTCCAGCCACATCCGCCGTGAAGGTGGGGCCAACGGTGGTGGCCCCGGCTAGCGCCGCGCTGCTGCCGCCGGGCCGGGAGGTGAACGTCCAGCTATAGCTCAGCAGGTCGCCGTTGGCATCGCTGCTACCGCTGCCGTTCAGGGTGACCAAAGAGCCGGTGGCCACGTTTTGGTCTGCCCCGCCATTGGCCGTTGGCGCGGAGTTGGCGTGGCCACCGGTGAGGACATCATGGCAACTGCCACAATTAGTGTTGGGATAATGGTCACCGGCGGAGCCATCTTTCCGCCAGAAGTCGGTGGCGGTATGGCAGACCTGGCAAAGCCCCACCGGCTTGGTGATGTTTGGCGTGAGATCGACATAACCACCGCAGGTGCCTGGTTTCAGCTCCGGCACGAAATACTTCACGTCACGCAAACTGGCATACGAATTGCCGCCGTTGGGCATAACATTTGACCGAATCGACTGCCCGTAGATTACCCCAAAGATCCCGGTGTTAAACGCCTCCGTGGCGTCCATATTGCCCTTGACCTTGAGCACCAGATAACCTGAGGCATTGGCGCTTACATCAATGATCTCATAGGTCTGGTCGTGAAAGTCCACGCTGGGGATCAGGATCAGACCGCGGCTGCCGTCAGCCGCCCGGCTACCATCCATCCGGCCACCTTTGGCCTTCCAGTTGGCAACGTTGCTCCAGGTACTGTCCCGGGCGGTAATGGTGGAACTGATGCCGATGGTGGTGTAGTTACTGGCCGCATTATAGACAGAAAGGTCGCGGTCATTGGAGGTCTCAAATTCACCGGTGGCGAGGTAGATTGGATTGGTTTCGTAAGAGGTGGTCGTAATCCAGTCCAACTGACCCTGGAAATGCGAGTCATGGCATTGGGTGCAGTTGGTGGACCAGGTGGTCGTGGCGGAGCCGGTGGTCCGGCTGCTGTGCACCAGCTTGGCCGGACCCTTCTGGGGATTGCTCGAACCCTCACCATGACACTCCAGGCAGACAGTATTGGCCAGGGTGTCCTCAGGGTTTTCGGCGCTCCTGGTGGTCCAATCCTTACCGATGGGGTCAGTGGAGCTGCCGTGATAATCCGGATTGTAATTTGGGATCGAGAACGCCGCTAAACTATGACAGGTCGTGCAATCCATGCCATTGGACCCATTGTGCGGCGTGTCCAGGTAGTACGACGCTGCAACCACCGACGCCGACAACAGCCAGATTAGCAGAGTGCAGAGCAGAATCGGATAGCGCATAACTTTCCCTCTTGCGAATTGGGTTACCGGAAACAGCCGCTGAACTGACCACTATGTTCAGCTTGTGTGTCAGGCTAACCTAACTCTTTTAGCGGCCTTGGTGCAAGAGAAAATACATGCTAGGAATGACAAGCAATAGCAGCCTTGGTGATGAGGTAAGGGACCCGCAGAATAGCAACTGCGTTATCCGCCAACGCGATCGGCGCGGTCGTCCCTCATCCCCAGCCTACACGGCATGATGGCAGGCGCATCTTCAGACTTATAGGGCAACCCGGCACCCTCGTCGGAGAAAGGTCGGCACCGCCAGGTAGTTTTCCAGGGACAGTGCCCGCCTGCCTTGGAAAAGCTGCGGCACATCCGCATAATCCCCAACTTTTGCCGCCAGACCATTGGGCCACCGGCCCCGATTTTCCTTGTTCCAGCATTGGGCAACGATCTGCCAGTAATCACTCCGTTCCATAAGCACCCTCCGTTATTTTGTTTTGACCAGATGTTGGCTATAGGATAACTTAATGGGTAGGACATCCGTGGTCCTATGGTGAAAATTATTTTTGGTGGGGCGATATTTTAGCGAGGGGGAAGAAGAGAATGACCATGACCGGCAACCGGGGGCAGCTCCAGCGCCTGATTTTCATCGACCGCATGATCCGGGAGGGCATGCAAAGCGGCAAACTGGCCAACTGCGCTACCATTGCCGCCGCCTATGAGGTCAGCACCAAGAGCATCATGCGGGACATCGACTACCTCAAAAACCAGGGCGGCGCCCCCATCGAATATGTCCGGCGCTACCACGGCTTCCGCTACACCGAGGAGAGCTATCAACTGCCGGCCCTGCAGATCAGCGAGAGCGATCTCTTTGCCCTTTCTCTGGCCCGCAAAACCATGCGGCAGTACGAGAATACCCCGATTTACCAAAAGCTGGTCACGGTGTTCAAAAAAATTGAGGAATCCCTGCCGGAGCGCGTTTCGGTGGATCCGGCCTGGGTGGACGAGCGGATGTCGGTGGTTCCCGAGAGTCGCACCGCCATCGCCCCGGCGGTTTGGGAGAACGTTGCCGAGGGACTGCGGCAATGCCGACGGCTGGAGATCCACTACCTCAAGCCCGGCACGGACACCGCCGAGATTCGGCTGGTTGATCCCTATCACTCCGTGAGTTTCCAGGGCGAATGGTATCTCATTGGCCACTGTCACCGCCGTCGAGAGCTCCGGACCTTCGCCATCTCGCGAATTCGCGCGGTTCGCCCAACTACCGCGACCTTCACCATTCCGGCCGATTTTTCCGCCGAGCAGTTCTCGGGCCGCCAATTCGGGATCTTTCGCGGGGCAGGTGATTACCGGGTTGAGCTGCTTTTTTCCCCGCAAAACCGGCCCTACGTCGAGGAGCGGGAATGGCACCGGGAGCAACAAGTGGACAGAGGGAAGGATGGCACCCTCAAGCTTTCCTTCACCACCACGCACCTCTTCGAGGTGCAAAGATGGGTGCTTTCCTGGGGGAGCGGAGTCAAGGTGCTGGCGCCGCCGGAATTGGCGGGCAACGTGCGCGAAGAATTAAGGAAGGCCTTGCAGGCTTACAAGTAATCAGGCAAGATACAGCGAAATGAGGGACAGCCGGACCGTCTTTCCTCTGTTGATAACGCTTTCTGAAACGCACACCCATGACCAAAAAAAATAGTCCTATATGGTCGAGCATCTTTCGGCGTGGCCACCACAGCGAGACCCGGGAGGTGCTCGATTTTCTGGGCGCCTCGCCTTTGTTTAGCTCCCTGGCCAAAAAAGAACTGCGCCATCTTGTGGCGATCGTCCACCGGCGCAACTATCAGGAAGGTGAGTTTGTCTTCCGTAAAGGTCAGCCTGGCGCCGCCATGTTCATCATCAAGAGCGGCGCGGTCGATATTGTCGATTATGATGCGGCAAACAGCAGTACCGTGGTTGCCACCCTGCATAAGGGCGATTTTTTCGGTGAGTTGGCCTTGCTCGATGATTTGCCCCGTTCCGCTTCTGCCCTGGTGACAGGCCAGGCCGAAATCCACGCCTTTTCCCGTTCCGACCTGGAAAACCTGCAGAACAATTTTCCCCGGATGGGCATGCGGATATACCAATCCCTGGCCATCATCATCGGCACCCGTCTGAAGGCCGCCAATGCCCAATTATTTGACCAGTGAGGAAAACCGGCAGCGTCAGCGGAGGGCCATCCAGCTTAATCTGGTGGTGGCACTGCTGGCGGCAACGGCAGGGCTGGGTCTGCTCTGGGCCTTAAAGGGGATGATTCTGCCGGTGGCCATCGGTATGGTCATGGCCTATCTCTTTCTGCCGCTGGTCGGCTATCTGAAAAACCGGGGATTCTCCCGCTTCTGGGCGATTATCTTCCTCTTTGGGCTTTTCTGCCTGCTGCTGTTCTCGGCCCTGAGCCTGGCCTCCACCCTGGTTCCGGACCAAAAGACCGAGCTCGAATTGCAGGTCCGGGCCCGCTACAAACTCAGAGAAAAATTTCAGGAGCTGATGGGGCTCGATGCCGATGGACGGGGCGGCAACTGGTTGTCTGGTGCAATCGGCCAGGACCTGGAACCATTACGCCAGAACATCGATGCGTTTCTGGCCCTTTCTGTCGAGGAGCAGCGAGAATTCACCCGGATTTATCAGGCAAAGAGCGAGGTGCAACAACTGACCCCGGCGGCGGAGAAGTATTGGCGGTATTTCTTGTCATTCCAAGCCCGTGACCAGGCTGAACTCCAGACGGACCAGCCGGGGCAGCCGGGAGCGGATGACCGCAAGGATGCTGCTGGCCTTTTGCGCCAGAACGGAGAGAAACACGGATCACTGCTGCGAACCATCTTTAACCTCATCTCGCTCTGGCTGGTTACGCCACTGGTCTTTCTGACCCTGCTGTTCGATGACGGGCGGTTGAAACGTGGTCTGCTGCAGAGCGTGCCGAACCGCTATTTTGAGTTGACGCTCACGCTCCTCGACAATGTTAATCTTGCTCTGGGCCGGTACCTCCGCGGTACATCACTGCAATGTTTCCTGGTGGGCATGAGTTTTACCCTCTGCCTGTTGCTGCTCGGCTTTGATCCCCGCTGGGCGTTGGTGATCGGCGCCGTTTCCGGTCTGGCTAACGCCGTTCCTTTGCTTGGCACGGTTACCGGCCTGGTGCTGGGCCTCCTGTACGCCATCATGGCCGAGGAGATTACTCCGATCCTGCCCTTCATCAACGGCGCCAACCTGGCGCTTGGGGTTGTCGCATCGGTCTTCCTCGTGCATCTCGCCGATAACGCCATCTTCCAGCCCTACGTTCTGGGTAGCGTGGTTGATCTACACCCCCTGGCCATCGTCTTGGGGGTGATGAGCGGCACGACGCTCTTCGGTTTTGCCGGCCTGCTGTTTGCCATTCCGGCCATTATTGTCATCAAGGTTGTTCTGACCACCACCTTTCGCCAACTGCGCGCCTATTACATTACCTGAAAAGGCGCCGGCACATTTCGGCGCGGACTGGTCATAAACAATGGGCGCTGCTCGGTTTCTCGCGGCGCCCATTTTGCGTTTGCAGAGAAAGCAAGGGGTCAGGTCTACATTCCACACAAATCAGCAATTTTTAGTACCAATTCCTCAACAATAATTTCCCTTGTATCCTTCGCTGCCGTTCTCCGTCAATGTCGGTGTGAACCCTGATCAGGCAACTGACAGCAACGGAATACCAGACAGAAGAGGAGGAATTCCAAACATGAACGTTACGTCGTGGCGCTTGCTTTTTAAGAACCAGAATGGGGCTCAATGGTTAATTGACCGGGGCGGGATAAGGAAAAATTCCCGGTGGCAAGGGTTGTGCGACGTTTTTAAGGCAAATTTGGCGCTGAACGGTGGTGCGGGCGAAGTTGGTCAGAAATTTGTGGTTGACTGACCGCAGGGAAGCCGATTAAATGGTCGTGTTCGGTAAAAACGGTGTACAATTTTGGGGCGATTTAGACGAATCACCCCAAAATTGGCAAACCCGCAAAAAGCGATGTCTTATCACCTCACCCACCATCACCTATCGCCCTCGCCTAGCCACCTGACACCCTAAAACAAATGGCCAAAAATAATAGATCCAGCAGATCACAGTCGGCACCGGAAATAGGTATGGAGCCCCAAAAACCCAGGTATAATATATACCTGGCCGCCGGTTTTATCTTCCTTGTGACAGCCGCTATTTACTGTAATTCCGTCAGGTCGCCCTTCATCTTCGACGACATACGCAAGATAGTCAAGAATCCCGATATAAAATCGCTGGATAATATAGCCCAAAAACTGGTGTACCCCTACAGGGAATACAAGGTTTTTGAGAGGAACGATCCTTCCCGGCCGCTCACCTACCTGACGTTCGCCCTGAACTACCGTTTCGGGAAACTTGATCCTGCAGGTTACCGCTGGGTCAACATTTTCATCCACGGGCTGAATTCCATCCTTGTCTTTTTCCTCGTGAGAATAATAATACTGCGCGTCTATAAAACAGGCGGCCTGGCCTTCCCGTTGTTCACTGCGCTCTTTTATGCCGTCCATCCCGCCAATGCCGTCGTCGTGGACTATGTTTTCGCGCGTTCAAACGGGCTCGCGGTGCTTTTCTACGTCCTGGCCCTCATACTTTTCTCGAAGGCCTCCGGAGACCGCAAGGCATTCTATTCGCTGTCTCTTTTTTCGTTCTTCCTGGCCCTCTCCTCGAAACCGACAGCCGTCACGCTGCCTGCCGCAGTACTGCTTTTCGACTATATAATACTCAGCGGTTATGACATCGGCAAAGTCAGGGAGAAGAAGTATTACCACGCTGGCTTCTGGGCCGTCCTGGCCGCTTACCTGGCATACAGGTATTATTACCTGGGAGGGCTGGGGGACGTAGAAACGGACGCGCCCTCTGAAATCTCGGGCTATTATTATTTCATCACACAGCTCTATGTAATGGTAAGATACCTGAAACTGCTTATTATCCCGGCCGACTACAGCATCTACCACATGGTGACGCTCGCAAAAACAGTATTCGAACCCAGGATACTGCTTTCGCTGCTATTCCACTCGGGAGCGGCTTATGCCGCATGGAGACTTTATAAAACCAGAAGCGACGCGTCTAAAATATTCCTGTTCTGCATACTGTGGTTCTATATCACGATCTCCCCGACTTCCAGCATTTTTCCGACAGCGGTCAACATGGACGAAAAACACTCCTACCTCCCGGGTTTTGGCTTCTGCCTGGCGGTGGTGTTCGCGTATTTCCTTGTTTTTTCCGGCGGCAGGCCTTTCAGCCCCGGCAAAAGGACCGCGCTGTATATCCTGCTTTGCGCCCATCTCCTCATTCTCGGCACTGCTACCGCCAACAGGAACCGGCTGTTCGCGGATCCCGTGCTCCTCTGGCAAGATGTTGCTTTAAGGTATCCAGGCAACACCTCCGCCTTCAACAGTCTTGGCGTTATATACATGGAGCGGGGGGATTATGACAGGGCCATCGCTGAATTCAGGAAAGCTGTGGAGATAAACCCGGAGCATTTTGACGGGCACGACAACCTCGGGGTCATATATAGCATCCGGAAAGAGTACGACAAGGCAACACAGGAATTCCAGAAGGCGCTGGCACTGGAGCCAAACCATGCCGACGCGCATTATAACCTGGGCCTCACGTACTCCAAACTCATGCAATACGACAGGGCGGAGGGGGAATTCCGGAAAGCGCTGGAAATAAACCCTGACTATGCCGAGGTATATTATGACCTGGGCATCCTTTACGATGACCTGAACCGGTGCGACATGGCGGCACAGCAATACCTGAAAGCAATAGCTATCAACCCTGATTATACGGATGCCCAGAACAACCTCGGTGCCCTGTATTACCGGCAAAAGGATTATAACGGGGCGATCAGGGAATTCAACAAAGTCCTTTCAATACAGCCGAACCGCCCGGACGCGCGCAACAACCTCGCCGCCTCATATTTTTCCCTGCAGGATTACCCAAAAGCCCTACAGGAATTCGAATACCTCCTGACCTTAACCCCCAACGACGCAACCCTGAAGGCCAAAATCAATCTAGTCAAAGAAAAACTGACAACAACGTAGAATATCCTTTCTATCCTCCCCTTTACCCCTCCCCCTCCCCCTTCGAGGGGAGTAGTAGTTGTAGTAGCCTCTCAGTTTGGCTTTGGCTGTTTCCCAGAGTTCCTTGGTCTTTGTCGGTTCTACCTCAAGTCCAAATTTGCCCAGCCGCTTTTCCAGTTCCACCCGGAACCGTTCCGCGTCGGCCTTGTGCTGAAAGCAGACGACGAAGTCATCGGCATAGCGGATCATCCGGGCAAACCCGGTACAGCTCTTGCGGTAGATTCTCTCGAACCAGAGATCGAGAGCATAGTGAAGATAGAGGTTCGCCAGCAGCGGCGAAATCACCCCACCTTGCCATTAGCGGTGACACCTATTGCGACCTTGCCCGGCCGCACCTGATGGGCAGCCCTGATTTCGCACAGTAACTTTTTGACGGAAATTTCTCAGACGCTGGCGCGCTGGCATAAACCACGTTGTTGCCGTTGCCGATAACCTCCCTGGCCTTGGCGAATCAATGAGCTTACAAATTGCGCCGGATGAGTTTTAGAACGCCGAGAGCCGCTGTATACTATCTCTTTAGCACCCAACCTGCAAACTCCTGCTCACTTCCGATAAGCCCGATCATGCTGGGTGTAAAGACACACCAATACAATGGTTGGACCTTGCAGCAGGCAGGTGATGGCGCGGGCTGAACCGGTAACCCGCAGTGAGTAAAGCTGCTGCCCGGTTGTCGGTTCGATCATGCCTTGGAGTTTTTCGAAGTTGAGGCCTGGATGGCTCCAGAGTTGCGGCAGGTCAAGGGATTGCAAGATTTGCAGCATCTTGGCGGCTGCCTTCCGCACCGGCAGTTCGGCGCCCATGATTGCTTCCTCAAAGGCCGGGAGGATCTCAACCCTCACCGGTCCACCTTTTTGCGGTTTCCTTTGCCTGTTTGGTGGTCTCGACCACGGCGGACGGTCGAGGATCAGCCAGTGCTGCGGTTATGGCCGCCTTGGATTCGGTGGTCCAGGCCCAGAGCTGGTGCCGGGGAACCGGCTCAATCGGCACTAAAACGATCCGACCATCTTCCAAAACCTCCAAATCAAGGGCGTCTCCGGCTTTGATCTCCAGAGACGCGGGCAGCGTTATCCGACGCCGGGAATCAGTTTGCACAAGCATAGTTGCTGGCCTCCTTTTCACCCATGATAGCCATTGTGGTAATAATGGGCAATACCCATTTAGGGGAAAATGTTTTGTGAAAGTGGGGGCATACCGAGAGCAGAGGGTCGCTGCAGGCCGCCTAACCACTCAGCTCAACTATCCAAACATCGCAAACTTCATCCCAAAGGCAGACGCTGAACCTGATATTCAGGAATGTCTTTGTCCACTGGAGGTAATCAACTATGACCAAAACTGAAAACTACTGCCTGAGGTGGGTCAATTTTGGACACCGATGGTGGGTCAATTTTCAATGCCGATTGACAGGCTTGGGCAAGATGGACACCTTCTAAATATTTCGCTTGCCAAATAAACCTAACGACCTTACTTTCAGAGGGAGCATTTAACCCAAAGGAGAAATCTATGAAGATGACGAAGATTTTGGCGATGGCAGGGGCAGTTGTGCTGCTCTCAGGGCTGCCGGTCCTGGCCGGGGAGAAGACCTCGGTGGAGCTGGGCAAGAAACTCTTTACCAGCCCGGGACTGGGCGGCTCCACCAATGGCAAGAGTTGCAGTAGCTGTCATCCGGGTGGAGCTAAGCTGGAAAAGGCGGCCGGGAACAAAAACCTGGGCAAGCTGATCAATCACTGTATCACCGACACCCTGGGCGGCAATAAAATCGATGGGCGCGGGGTGGAGATGAAATCACTGAAACTGTACATTGAGTCACTGAACCAGAAAAAGAAATAGCCCGCCCAGCACAATTGTCGGCGGGGAGCTACCCCGCCGACAACCACACAAGTGCAGGTCCACCCCTCAACACCCTATAAGCCAAAGCCAACCTCGGCAAAAGGCCCGGAGAAATCAACCGCAGCCTGGATGCCATTTTCAGTAAACTCGATCTTCTGATAGCGCCATCCACCGGCCAGAAAAAGCGGCCCCGGCAAATCGAAGTGGACCCGCCCCACCAGATCATAGTAGTGGTCACCCCTATAGGTAAGACCGCAAAGCTCGGCCTCAAGAGAGATCTTCCGCAGCAACCGGACCTGCGCTGCCAGATATCCCATGGGCAGGTAATAGGTTTCAGCGAACCGGGCGAATTGCCCAGTCTCCGCCTGCGACAACTCGGCCCGCACCTCCTGACGCCGGACGATAATGCCGAAATCAACGTTAACTGTCTTCAGGGTGGCGGTTTCCAGCAGTGGCACGCCGAAAATCAGCCCCAAATCATAATGGTCCAAGACCAGCTTGGCCTTGACCGGGACACCGGCAGCAAAAGTTTGCCCGCCAAAACTAAACCCGTTATCCTTGCTGCCGTTTCCGGAAAAGGCCAAGGGGGTCCCCTGGAAATACAGGTCCGGCAGGATCGGCAGATCTACCTTGATCCGCCCGCCCCAATTGGGCTCTCGGGCCAGCCCGGCCTCATGCGCCAAATCGAAATTATCCGTAGCGGTCAAGGAATGGTAGGCCAGTGAGCCATTGGCCGTCGGCCCCCAGGCCCCGACCGCCGCCTCCACGCCCAGCGCCAATACATTGCCCGTCCAGACCAGGGAGATCAACAGCAAAACAGACAACCTAGAAATAATCCGCATAAAAATACCCCAAATTAATTAATTGCCGCGCCACCCGCCGGTGAAATCTTGCTGGAAATGGGCGTAGGTGTTAACATGCCCGAGTTTAACAAATCGAGCCTGCAATGGCACCCGAAACATCTCGACGGTCAGAGCTCATCCTGTTAACGAGGAACCGGTATTAATGAAAAACATCCCGATGATCATTCCCAACTGGCTGCTCGGTCTGTTCCTTGCCATCATCATCCTCATTGCGATGGTCTGGAGTTCATCCCCGCTGAACAAGGCCGAGTTGGCGATCTGTGACACCCTATCCCAAATGCGGCAACGTGACACCCCCAGTCCAGTTGTCATCGTCGAGATTGATTCCCGCAGCATCCGAGAACTTGGCCCCTGGCCTTGGCCCCGCTCCTATGTGGCAGAGGTGATCCGCAAAATCACCACCGCCAAGGCCAAGGCCATTGGTCTGCACATTCTCTACCCCGCCGAAGACCTCAACCCGGCCTTGAAGCAAATCCGAGCCATCCGCAAGATCAGCAGTATTGACCCCTCTTTTAAGAGGATCGACGATCTGCTGAAGGAAAGCGAACAGGTTGCCGATTCCGACACCGCCCTGATCACCGCGGTAAAATCCGCCAGAAACACCGTGGCGCCCCTGACCTTCGAATGGGATTACGCCCCGGAAACAGCCACCAACTTCCCACCTTGGCTGGCCAAAAGCGCCTTGACCCAAGACATGCCGCCCCCGACGGCCTGGCAGTACCTCGCCGATCTGCGGAACCCCTTCCTGGTATTACACACCAGCCCCAGACCGCTCGACGTCTATCCTTCCTTCGCCGCCCTGGCCACGGCGGCACCCCGCAGCGGCCACCTGGAGTACAGTCTTGATTCAGACGGACTCCTCCGTCGGCAAAAATTACTGATCCCCTATCAGGGGCACCTCCTGCCCTCAATGTCGCTGCAAATGGCCATGGCCTACAATGAGAAAAACTTCTCCGACCTCACTTTGATCAGCAGCCATGACCTGCCCAAGGCCGTGCAGTATGAAGGCAAGCGTATCCCGGTGGACTTGAACTGCGCCATGCTGATCGATTTCGATAACAATCCCGTGGTCATTCCCCGCTACTCGTTCGTTGATGTCAGCAAAGACCGGATCAGCAGCGATACGCTGGAAGGCAAGCTGGTCTTGATCGGGGTCACCGACCCTGACTTGACCCGAAATTTCCGGACCCCGCTGGGCCACGAAATGACCCCCGTGGAGGTAAGCGCCAACGGCCTGGAAAACATCATCAACAGTAGCTATTTGCAACGTCCGGGCTGGATATGGTTCCTGGAGATTGCCGCCCTCCTTTACTTCGGTGCCCTGCTCTTCTATCTCTCCAGCAAACTGAGTGCCCGCCTGGGGATCGTGATCCTGGCAAGTTTTCTCCTTACCTGGTATGCCTTGGCCCTCTTTCTGTTCATGAGCAACGGCCTCTGGTTGTACGTACTGCCCCAGACCCTGACGGTGGTAATCGGTTTCTCCCTGCAACAGGCCAACCTCTTTCTGGCTGCCCCTCGTAAGAAAAAAGATGAACAGACCGAAATGAACAAAGTACTCGGGCTCTCCTTCCAGGGCCAGGGGCTGTTTGACGTGGCCTTCGACAGCTTCCGCAAATGCAATCTGACCGACGAATCGGTCAAGGAGGCCCTCTACAACCTCGGTCTGGACTTTGAGCGCAAACGCATGTTCAACAAGGCTGTCTCGGTCTACGAGTATCTCCTGAAAGAGGGCGCCTTTAAAGACGCCAACGACCGCCGCTGGCGAATCAGACGGGCCGAGAGCAAGAGCCAGGGCGGGGTGACGTTGGATGGCAAAACTGAAAACACCCTCCTCTTCGGCGATGAAACCAAGACCCTGCCCACCCTGGGCCGCTACGAGGTAATCAAGGAGATCGGCAAGGGCGCCATCGGCACGGTTTATCTGGGGCGCGACCCGAAGATCAACCGCAAGGTGGCCATCAAGACCCTGCGCTATGATGAGGTGGACAGCGAGCAGCTAAAGGAAATCAAGGAGCGCTTCTTCCGGGAGGCGGAGGCTGCCGGCCGCTTGAGCCATCCTAATATCGTCACCATCTTCGATGTCGGCGAGGATTACGACACCACCTACATGGCTATGGAGTATCTCGACGGTCACGACCTGAGCAGTCATTGCCGCAAGGATACCCTCTTACCCCCCAAGGTCGCCCTGAATATCATCATCCGGGTGGCCTTCGCCCTGGACTACGCCCATAAGCACAACGTGGTCCACCGCGACATCAAGCCGGCCAACATCATGCTCACCGAAAAGGGCCACGTCAAGGTAACCGATTTCGGGATCGCCCGGCTCACCGGGGGCGACTCCACCCAGACCGGGGTCATCCTCGGCACCCCCAATTACATGTCGCCGGAACAGGTTCTGGGTAAGAAACTGGACGGCCGTTCCGATATCTTCTCTCTGGGGGCGGTATTCTACGAACTACTGACCGGCGACAAACCATTCAAGAGCAACAATATTGGTAATCTCATGCACAATATTGCCAGCGCCAAGTTCAGGCCGATCAAAGAGGTCCGGCCGGACATTACCGATTGCTGTGCCGAACTGGTTACCAAGATGATGGCCAAGAGTCGCGCCCAACGCTTCTCCAGCGCCGGAGAAATCGTCATTGCCGCCCAGCAATGCCTGGAAAAGGTCCAGGGGTAACCCCCGAACCATTACCATCATGACCACACGCCTCGCACCACAGGGAGTTAGTCGGTGAACTATAAAGTCCACGGCCTTTCAGATACCGGCAAAAAACGAACCAACAACGAAGACAACTTCGGCATCGACCAGGAGTTGGGGTTGTTTATCGTGGCCGACGGCATGGGCGGGCACGCGGCGGGCGAGGTAGCCAGCCGCATGGCCATCGAACTGATTTTGGACTATACCGGCCGCACGGCCAACAGCGACGAGCCGTACCTCACTGGCTTCAACAGCCGCTATTCCCGGGCCGGGAACCGGCTATGTTCGGCCATCATTCTCGCCAACCAAGTCATCTCGGACTCCGCCGCCAATCGTGATGAATGGCAGGGCATGGGTACCACCGTGGTGGCGGCCTGGATCAACACCGAAACCTCCCGGCTGACCATCGCCCATGTGGGTGACAGCCGGGTCTATCTGGTGCGCCACGGCCAGATCAAGCAACTGACTGTTGACCATTCCCTCATTGAAGAGCATATCCGCGAAGGCTTGATCAGCCGGGAGGAGGCGCAGAATTCGTTTTTCCGCAACATGATCACCCGGGCCTTGGGCTACCGGGAACGGGTCACCCCGGACATCATTGAACTCACCATCGACCCCGGGGACAAGCTCCTGCTCTGTTCTGACGGGCTCAACACCATGCTCTCGGACCAGGAGATCCTCCAGATCATCCGCCCGACCGCCAATCTGCCCCAGGCCTGTCAGCAGCTAATCAACGCCGCCAACGAACGGGGCGGGAAGGACAACGTCACCGTGATTATTGCTAGCTTTCTATGAGCACATCCACCAATTCCCTGTCTCATATAGTCCAGGCCGATATAATCATGGACCAGGAAGCCTTAGAGGCTTGCTATTTATGACCAACTGGTAACGGGCATGCAACGATTCCACATTCACGTCGCCACCACCTTAGAGGCAGTGGTGATTTCCCTTGGATTCTGGGCCATCTATGCCCAACTGTGCATACTTGCGCGAGTGTCCTTTACGACACTTCGCGCCTTTTCATTTCTGCCTCTCCTGGCCACGGCTTTTGTGTTGTGGCTTAGTGCACGAGAGAGAACTCCGGCAGCGTTAAAAACATCAGTAGCACGCCATACCGCTGGGTGGTCGCATCGCTGGCGCTGGTTACGTATCGGCGGACCATTTATAATCAGCGCTCTTTACGCCATTGCGAGGCTCCTGATCCGTGTCCGCTACGCCCCCACGGTGCTGGACTTGCTTTTCTGGCTGCTGGCAATTGTTTATTTGACCGTAGAAACTCGGCGTGGCCAAAAGGTTGAGGCCGCGCCGGTGGAGACTGAAAACCTTGATTCAAGGTTCCACGTCGGCGCTCTGCTCGGAATGTGCCTTCTGGCTGCACTACTGACATCTGGCTCCCGCCTGCCTAACGCGGACGACTCTTATTATTTGAATATTGCCAACGCCGCACTCGAATTTCCTGATGTTGCACCGCAGAGTTTTGATGCCCTCCACCGTAGCGGACTGCCTCCGGTAGAACAGGCTCTTCACTTGCCACAGGTCTACGAAATTTTGCTCGCCTTGCTTGCGAGTATTTCCGGCGCATCCGTGCAAGTGCTCTATTACAATACCCTGCCTCCGTTCTGGGCAATCCTGGCAATCCTGGCAAACTGGCTCATCCTGCGGCACTTTCTGCGACCACGCGAGGCAATTTGGGGGACTGTAATCTTTGTGTTTATTCTCGCTTTCTGGGGCGATGGCATTAGAACATTCGGCAATTTCAGCTTCGTCCGTCTCTTCCAGGGTAAAGCCGTCTATATTTCGGTGGTCCTTCCGCTTATCGTCCTTGCCGCAATCCGACACCTGGAAAAGCCCGGTCTGGCGACCTGGGCCAATTTAGCACTGAGTCAATGTGCGGCAGCAGGACTCACGACCAGCGGTGTGGTTGTCGCACCAATAGCGGCCGTGTTGGCGCTCTTTGCCGGGGGGTGTTCAGATTCACGATCCGTCCGGACAATTTTTACCGGGGTTTCCGGGAGTATACCGCTGGTGATCATCTCGGCAGCGATGTACTTTCGCATGGCGCCGTTCCTAGCAGCCGTGAGTATTGACGGTATTTCTCTACGATATGAGACGATGCTGGGCTCAGACCGGACGCCACTGGTGCTGCTCGCCCTCACACTGCTTCCCGTACTCGCCGCGCTTTCAGGCGTAAAATCCGCCGGATGGATCAGAAACTACGTTTGGCTTGCCGTTTTAACTATATTTATGCCAGCAGTATGGCTCATGGCGGCCGTTGTCCTAGGCAACATTTATAGCTGGCGACTTTTTTGGGCGGTGCCAGTGCCCTTTCTACTGAGCCTCGCTGGTGGCATCGCAATCAGCAAGCGCCATTATTGGGCAACCGGAATTTTAGCGGCATGGGCCATGGCCTTTGCGTTTGTGGGACCTGCCTCAGTATCAAGCGCCCTCTTCTCCGTAAACAATATCGGCCTGCCAAAGGTCATTGATGCGCCATTCGCCGTCGCCAAAGAAACCATTTCGCTTGCCCGGCTGGACGCTCCAGCACTAGCACCAGAAGCCGTGGCGGTATATATCACCTGTTTCCCGGGTTCACCGCCACTGATTGGTGTACGCGATTTACTTCTTAACCGGTTACAGGGCTTCATCCCAGCCGACCAACTGGCGGCACGGTTTGCGTTATTTCGATATGCTGAAGGTGTAAATACGGCCATGCCCTTCAGCGAAGCAATCACGGCCATTGAAACCCAAGGCATTGCCACGGTCGTGATTCCCGCAGACCACCGCGACGCAGCCATGCTCATGCCGACCCTTGCAGAACGTGGTTTTGTGATCCACCCGGTTAAAGGATACCTGATCGCAGCACGCCCCAAACAGCCTGGCGCCAATTGAGCCCTTTTGGAGCGATTCGTACTTCAGCTTACCCACTTGAGCATTGACCATAAAGGCCATGCGCGCCAATATAAGCGGCTACCGCCGGCGCGACCAAGGGGCCAAAAATTTCACCAGATTCGACAGCCCTCCGGATCATGGTTGAGGAGATTTCCACCGGCGGCATGGAGAGGAGAAAGATGCGCCCCGACAGCCCGGGAGCAGTCCAAGTGGAAGCCGCCGCATCGTAGCGATAGTCACCCAGCTTGGCCACCACCGCGCCGACCGGCGCGACTGGATAGGCGGCGCGATTGATTACCACCAGGTCGGCCAGCCTCGGTAACCGGGCAAAATCCTTCCAGGTATCAACCTCCAAGAAGGCATCCAGACCGATCACGAAATACAGCCGCCCCCCGGGGCCGTTTTGGCGACGCAGCTCTTCCAAGGTATCCACCGAGTAAGACGGCCCATGCCGGGCCGCTTCGAGATCAGACGCCTTAAACAGCGGGAAATTTGCCAGGGCTAACTGGAGCATGGCCAGACGGTCGGGGAAAGGTGTCAGGCTGGTGTGCAATTTGTGGGGCGGTCGGGCGGCGGGGATAAAGAGGACTTCATCTAGTTGCAGCTGTTTCAGGACAAAATCGGCCACGGCCAAGTGACCGCGATGGACCGGATCGAAGGTGCCGCCCAGCACCCCGACCTTTTTCTCTGCCCCGCCACTGCTCATCGGACATTTCCATTATTTAGAGTTCTCAGCCCCGCACCTGCCCCTGCCCGTACACGATAAACTTCCGGGCCGTCAGTTCCTTCAGGCCCATGGGACCATAAGCGTGCAGCTTGCTGGTGCTGATGCCGATCTCGGCGCCCAGGCCAAACTGACCGCCATCGGAAAACCGGGGCGAGGCGTTGACCATCACTGCCGAGGCGTCGACCTCCCGCAGGAAGCGCTGGGCATGGCTGTAGTTTTCGGTGATGATAACCTCGGTGTGCTGGGAGCCATAGGAAACGATATGGTCCATGGCTTCATCCAAATCAGCGACCACTCGCACCGCCAGGATCAGATCAAGGAACTCATACCCCCAATCGGTGGGTTGGGCTGCCACAGCCCCCTGCAATATATTGCAGGTTTCCGGACAACCGCGGATCTCGACCCCGGCAGCACCCAGTGCCGCTCCCACCAGGGGCAGAAAGGTCGCGGCCAGCGAACGGTGTACCAAAAGCGCCTCCAGGGAATTACAGACCCCGGGCCGCTGGGTCTTGCCATTCATGATGATTTCCACCGCCATTTCCGGCTGGGCGTCGGCGTCGACAAAGGCATGGCAGACCCCCTTGTAGTGCTTCAGCACCGGAATCCGCGAATTCTGGGCAACAAAGCGGATCAGGCTTTCGCCGCCCCGGGGGATGATCAGATCTAGATACTGCTCCATTTCGAGCATCACGTTGACCGCCTCGCGGTCAGCCATCGGCACCACCTGCACCGCGCCGCCGTTGACGCCCTCGCGGAGCAAGGCCTTCTGGAGGACCAGGGCCAGGGCGAGGTTGGAATGAATGGCCTCGGAGCCACCCCGAAGGAACACGGCGTTTCCGGCCTTGAGGCAAAGGACGGCAGCATCCACCGTCACGTTGGGCCGCGATTCGTAGATCATCCCCACCACCCCCAGAGGAATGCGCATCCGGCCGACGGTGATGCCGCTGGGCCGCCGGACCATCTCAGAAATTTCCCCCACCGGGTCGGGCAGGGCAATCACCTCGCGCACTCCTGAAACCATGGCGTTGATCACCTTGTCGGACAGCTCCAAACGATCAAGCATGGCCGGGGCAAGACCCTTAGCGCGCCCCTCCTCAAGGTCCTTGCGGTTTTCCTGCTGAATGAAGTCTTTCTCAGCCAGCAACAGCTCCGCCAGGTGTTCCAGAACCCGGTTCTTGACGGCGGTTGGCAAGGCCGCCATCTGCCGGGCGGCATTCTTGGCGGTGGCCGCCATCTCGGTGATCTGTTCCCGAATTGTCATACGATCTGCCTCTGAAAATAATTCCGATTGACCGCCAGGGGCGGCAAGAAGGGAGAAAGATAAAGTACTTGCGTCAGAGTACCACCAAATTGTCGCGATGGATAACCTCATCGCTATCAATGTAACCGAGGATTTCCTCAATGCGGCTGCTATGTGCCCCCTTAATCAGCTCGATCTCGGCGGCGCGATAGTTGACCAGCCCCACCGCCACCGGCTGCCCTTCACGGTTGAGGCACTGGACCGGCGCGCCCACCCCGAAACTGCCGCGGACCACGACAATCCCCGATGGCAACAGGCTCTTGCCACTGCTCAGGGCCCGGCAGGCACCTTCATCCAATACCATTTCGCCCTTGGGCTTGAGGGTGAAGGCGATCCAATGTTTGCGGCTCTGGAGCTTGGCGGCGGCGGGCAGAAAGAAGGTGCCCACCGGCTCGCCGGCGAACAGCTCTTCCAGGACATTGCCCTGCCGACCCGGCCCGATGAAGGAACAACCGCCCCGGGCGGCCACCGTTTTGGCGGCGCTAATTTTGCTGCGCATCCCCCCGGTGCCCAAAGCGCTGCCGGCATGGCCAGCCATGGCCTCAACCTCAGCGCTTACCTGGCTGATGGTCGCTACCTTGACAGCGCTGGGATCGCTGGCCGGATTGCCGGTATAGAGCCCGCCCACATCGGTAAGGACCACAAAGAGGTCGGCCTCAATCAGATTGGTGATCATGGCCCCCAAGGTATCGTTATCGCCGAAGCGCAACTCCTCCACAGAAACCGTGTCATTTTCGTTGATGATGGGAATCAACCCCCATTCCAGAAGGGTCAAGAGGGTATTGCGGACATTGAGATAGCGGCCGCGATGAGAGAGATCGTCGCGGGTAAGCAGCACCTGGGCGACCTTTTGGTCGAACCCGGCGAAAATGTCTTCATAGCAGCGCATCAGATGGCACTGCCCGGCGGCGGCGGTGGCCTGTTTTTCCCGCAACTCCAAGTTCTTTCTGGTCAGACCCAGCTTACGCCGTCCAGCCGCCACTGCCCCGGAACTAACCAAGATAACCTCGCGGCCACCCTGCCTGAGCGCCGCGAGCTGGCGGGCCAAATTTTCCATGGTGGGACGGTCCAGGCCGGCGCTGCCGGTCAACACGGCGCTGCCCACCTTGACCACCACCCGCCTGGACTTGGCCAGATAGCTCTGGCGCAGGGCCAGACCTTCCGCCAGGGAGAGCTGGATGGTCATATCCGCATCGCGTCGAGCAGCTCCGCCAGACGCGCCACCAATTCCGCCAGCCCCTTACCTGTCAGGCCGGATACCGCCATGATCTCACGGCCCTTGCCACCCCCGATGGCCTTGACCAACTTCTTCAAGGTTGCCGGGGTCAACAGATCAACCTTATTGATCAGCACTAGATGGTAGCGGTCAGACAACTCCTCACTATACAGACGCAGCTCCTCTTCCAAGGTGCGGAAGGCAACCAGCGGCTCAATCCCGTCGCTGCCTGAGCCATCGACCACATGGACAATGATCCGGGTCCGCTCGACATGGCGGAGAAACTTGTGCCCCAAACCAGCCCCGGCATGCGCCCCTTCAATCAAACCAGGAATGTCGGCAATGACGCAGACACTGTGGTCGGGGAAATTAAGCACGCCCAACTGCGGCTCAATGGTGGTAAAGAGATAGGCAGCAACCTTGGGATTAGCGGCGGAAAGCCGGGAGAGCAAAGTCGACTTGCCGGCGTTGGGCAGACCGACCAGGCCGACATCGGCCATAAGCTTCAACTCAATGCGCAACCAGCGCTCGACGCCGATCTCGCCCTTACCGGCCTGCCGGGGTACCCGGTTATAGGCCGTGGCAAAGTGGACATTGCCGTTACCGCCGCGGCCGCCCTCGGCGGCGAGGAAACGGTCACCGGCTTTTGCCAGGTCAATCAGGGGGGTAGCGGAATCATCGTCCTTGATAATTGAGCCAACCGGCACATAGATAACGCGGTCCTCGCCTTTATGGCCATGCTTGCTACTCCCTTGGCCATTGGTGCCGCTACCGGCTTTGAAGTGGGAACGGTACTTGAAATCCAACAGGGAGGTGAGGCGCGTGGAGGCCTCAAGATATACCGAACCGCCGCGGCCACCGTCGCCACCGTCAGGTCCGCCCTTGGGGACGAACTTTTCGCGGCGGAAACTGACGCAGCCATTACCGCCGTCTCCGGCTTTCACATAAAATCTGGCCTCATCGACAAATGCCATTGGCGGGTCCGGAAGATTGCTGGTATGCCAAAAATAGGAGAGGGGCCACCGCCCAATCTGGATGGCGACCCCTCGTAAGTGAATCCTATTTCAACTGCAAATCACCAGGCACTTAGCCGGAGAGGAAGCCACTCCAGCAATACCTTGGCGAGTATTGGAAAAATTACTGGGCAGCCACAACCTCGACCGGATAAACACTTACCCGTTTGCGGTCCTGACCGAAATCCTCATAGGTCACAACCCCATCCACCTTGGCGAACAGGGTATAATCACGGCCGAGGCCGACGTTGGTACCGGGATGGATCTTGGTGCCAACCTGGCGGACCAGGATATTGCCGGCCCGTACTACCTGCCCGCCAAAGCGCTTTACCCCGCGCCGTTGCCCCGCGCTGTCACGACCGTTTCTCGAACTACCGCCTGCCTTTTTATGGGCCATAACTACACCTCATTAACTCGAATAATACTGTTATTAGTGACCGCAGCCGACTCTTACGCGCTGATCCCGTCAATCCTCAGGGCCGTGTACTCCTGCCGGTGACCGTGCATTTTCTGATAGCTCTGGGTCCGCTTTTTCTTGAAGACCAGGACCTTCTTGCCCTTGCCATGGGCCATGATGGTGGCGGTGACCTTGGCGCCCGCAACCTGGGGCTGACCAATCTTGACCTGCTCACCGTCGGCAACAAAAAGGACCTCGGGCAGCTCGATGGTGTCACCGACATTGCCGGCAAGTTTTTCCACCCGTAGCTGATCACCCTGGGCAATCTGATATTGTTTGCCGCCGGTACGAACGATAGCGTACATATTCTCCTCCAACTTCAATAATTCCAACGATCACAGTCCGACCACCGGCCGTACTGTCCAATCCCGTCAAATATTAGGCAAGACCCGCGCCTCGCCCGCGAAACGGAGATAAATAACAGAAAGCACCAAATTGTCAACCGAAAACACCAAAAACCACGCCAGGTAATTTTTCCTGCGCAACAAATCCTACCGCAACTGCCCCCAGACAATTTCATACTTCTCCATATGCAGCTCCTTGTCCGGCACCACCGTAATCCGTTTGCCGGTCTGCTCCTCGATATCGTGCACGGTGGACGATTCCTCCCGCGACATGATCGCCGCCACCTGGGGATTAACCCGCACCGTCACGTTATCCCCACCCATCTTCCAGGCATTGGTCAGAATCCGCCGCAGAATCTCATAACAGATGGTATCCCGGGACTTCAGAATCCCATCGCCATGGCAATAAAAGCACGGCTCACAGAGGGCGTTGAACAGGGATTCCGAACTGCGCTTCCGGGTCATCTGCACCAGACCGAACTCCGAAACCTTGAGGATATTGACCCGGCTCTTGTCCTTTTTGGCCGCCTCCTTCAAGGCCCTGACCAGCTCGTCGCGGTGGCTCTCCACCTCCATGTCGATGAAATCGACGATGATGATCCCGCCGATATTACGGAGCCGTAGCTGGTAGGCGATTTCCTTGACCGCTTCCATGTTGGTCTTGAAGATGGTTTCCTCCAGATCGTTCTTGCCTACGTAACGGCCGGTGTTGACATCGACCACCGTCAGGGCCTCGGTGGCTTCGATGATAATATACCCGCCGCAGCGCAACCAGATCCGCTTATCCAGGGCGCGATTGATGTCCACCTCGATACCATAGACATCGAAGATTGGCGCCCGATCCTCGTATAGCTGGACCCGATTGAGCAGGTGGGGGGCGAAGGTTTCGACAAACTTAATAATCCGCTCGTACACCTCCCGACTGTCGACAATCAGCCGATCTACCTCAGGGGAAAAGATGTCCCGCACCGTCCGCAGGGTAATGTCTAGATCCTCATGGACCAGATTGGGCGCCGTCACCTTGGTGGCGTGATCACGGATCTCGTCCCAGAGGTGGAGCAAAAACTCCATGTCGGCCTCTAAGTCGCTGTGCGAGGCATTCTCTCCCACCGTCCGGACAATGAAGCCGGTCCCGGCCGGGCGGAGGTCCTCAATGATCTCCTTCAGCAACTGGCGGGTTTCTTCATCCTCGATCTTGCGAGAAATCCCGATATGGTCGGTCATCGGCATAAAGACCACATTGCGACAGGGCAAGGTGATGTTGCAGGTCAGCCGGGCCCCCTTGGTGCCGATGGGGTCCTTGCAGATCTGCACCATGATCTCCTGCCCCTCGGTGAGCAGCTCTTCGATGTGCAGGCCGTGCGAGCGGACCGTCATGGTCTCGGCCAGGGTGGCGCCGCAGCAACTCCCGGCCTCATCATCGTGTTCGCAGGCGATCATCTCCCGGTTCTCACCGCCATTACCATTGCCATTACCATTGCCGTTGCTGTTACGATGCACATTAACATCGTCCACATAGAGGAAGCCGGTGCGGTCCAGGCCGATGTCGACAAAGGCCGCCTGCATGCCAGGCAGAACCCTTTTCACGATCCCCTTGTAGATATTGCTGATCAACCCCTTCTCGGCCGGGCGTTCCAGATAAAACTCCACCAGATTGCCATATTCGACCAGGGCGATTCGGATCTCGAAGGAGGTGGCATTGACGATCAAATCGGTAGCCATACTTAAAACACCTCTAATTTCCCGGGTGCGGCCCCATCCCAGCGAAACCCCGGCCGGAGAGGACTTGCACCCGCATCATTTTATTCAATTGCCGACAGGCCCACTCGCCTCGGCTTCCTCACGCCACCACAGCTTGGTAATGCGCATCCCAACAGACTCGGCCTCGCTTAAACCCAGGACCGCCCGGACCAGTTCGGCCGGTTTCAATACTGGCTGACTGGGGGCGCTGACCAACTGCAACTCTAGTCGGCCGGAGTCGTCCAGCCGCAGCTCCCGCACCAGCTCCCGGGCCGCCACCAGCCGTTCCCGGCCCTTGCGGAGCACCCTGACCTCATAGCTCTCTGCCGCCAGAAAGGCCGCCAGGACCTCGGGCAATACCGGGACCTTTATTTCGACAGAGTAGCAGCTCACCACCCGCATCTCGACCCGGCCGGAATCCAAGGCAATCCCTTGGACGACAAAGCCGGTCGGGAGTTGCCGGTTAAAATCCGCCCGCAGCTCTTCCAGATCAGCCAGGGGCTTGGTCACCTCGACGATCAGGTACTCGGCCAGGCTCTCGGTACCCAGCGGCAGGGCTGGGCTGAAGGTCACCTTGGGGGTGGGATTGAACCCCTGAGAGTAACAGACCGGCAGGTCCACCCGGCGCAGCACCCGGAAGAAGACCTGCAATACCTCCAAGTGCCCCAGGAAACGGGTGGCCCCGGTGCGGCTGTAAGTCAAGCGATAATGATAGCGGGGCGACTGCCCGTTATCTTTAGGACTTTCATCTGGGGCAGTGACGCTGGACGCCGGGAGCACCGCCCCGTCCCGGGGGCAGACCCGCGGACGGATGGTCTTGAAATCGCAGAGCCCGCACTTCTGGCAGCCGTGGTAGCGACAGTCTGGGGTATAGATCTCGGCCCAGGCCCGCTCGGCCTCGGCCTCAATGAACTCAACATCGACCCCGCAATCCAGGTGCTCCCAGGGCAAGGCCTCCCCACGTCCCCGCTCCCGGAGATAACTGTCCAAATCAATACCGCATTCGGCCGCGGCCGCCCGCCAGGTATCGAGCCGGAAATAGTCGCTCCAGGCATCGAGCCGCGCCCCCCGGCGCCAGGCCTTTTCGATGACCTGGGCAAGACGCCGGTCGCCCCGAGACATGGCCCCTTCCAGATAACTCTGGCGGGGGTCGTGCCACTTGAGCTGGAAATGTTTGCCCCGCAGGGCGCGCTTGAGATAATCAACCCGGGCCACCCCCTCGTCAATCCCCAATTGCCGCGCCCGCTGAAAAGGGGTATGCGGTTTGGGCACGAAGGTGGCGGCGCTGACATTGATCTGTCGCCCCGGCATGCCGCTGACGGTGGCAAAGGCGCGCCCGACCAGGGCAGGAATGGCGGCCAGATCCTCGTCGGTTTCGGTGGGCAGCCCGAACATGAAGTAAAACTTCAGGAGTTTCCAGCCCAATTCGAAGGCCGACCGACTGGCCGAGAGCAGATCCTCTTCGGTAATCCCCTTGTTGATCACCCGCCGCAACCGGTCGGTGCCGGCCTCGGGCGCCAGGGTGAAGCCGGTCTTGCGCACCCGGCGAATCTGGGCCATGATCTCCGGGGTCAGGGTGCCAACCCGCATGGAGGGCATCGACACCGAGATCCGCTCGCCGACGAACCGGTTCATCAGGGCGACCATCAGCTCGGTGATACAGGAATAATCGCCGGTGCTTAAAGACAACAGGGCCAGCTCGTCAAAGCCGGAATCGCCAATCCCCATCTCGGCCAGATCCATGATCCGGGCCGGGCTCCGCTCGCGCACCGGCCGGTAGATGATCCCGGCCTGGCAGAAGCGGCAGCCCCGGGTGCAGCCCCGGGCAATCTCCAGGCCGAGACGGTCATGGACAATCCGGGTCAGCGGCACCAGCGGCATCTGATACGGGGTCGTCTCCAGATCGGCCAGAATCCGCCGCCGGACTGGCTGGGCGGGCAGGCCATCGCACCCGTTCATCCCGAGAAATTCCCCCGTCTCGCCGTAGCGCGGCTGAAAATGGGCGGGGACATAGACACCCTCCACCTTGGCCAGCCGATCCAGCACCACACTCCGCCCGACCCCTTCCTTCTTTGCCGCCAGAAGGAGATCACCAATCTCCAGTATCGCCTCCTCACCGTCACCCAACAGGATGGCGTCAAAAAAATCGGCCACTGGCTCGGGATGAAAGGCACAGGGGCCGCCGCCAATAACCAGGGGATAACGCTCATCGCGGTCACGACTATAGAGAGGCAACCCCGCCAGGTCGAGGATGGTCAGGATATTGGTATAGCAGAGCTCGAAGGGCAAGGTAATACCCAGCACATCAAACTCGGCCAGGGGATGGCGCGATTCCAGGGAAAAAAGGGGCTCCCCCTTCTCCCGCAACAGCGCCTCAAGATCGGGCGCCGGGGCGTAGGCCCGCTCGGCCAGAAACTCCTCCCGACCATTCAGGAGATGGTAGAGAATCTGCAAACCCTGGTGGGACATGCCGATCTCATAGAGGTCGGGAAAGATCAGGGCCAGGCGCAGTCCGGCCGCCTCCCAGTTCTTGGCCGGGAGATTGAATTCATTGCCGCAATACCGGCTGGGCCGGGTAACCAGCGGTAGAAGGTCGTCGAGTATCACTTGATTTTAATCCTGACAAAGTCTGAAGGGGCCGTGACGGCAAAGTCGGCGGCCGCCAAGGCATCGGCCGGCAGCCAGTTGCTCAGCCGCAAGACCAGCCGCCCAAAGTGGTTATCACCATGAATTATTACTTGCCCCGGCAATGGACAGGCACCGGAGGTATAGGCATCGTAACTGACTTCTAAGACGGTGCTGCCATCCTTACCCAGCAGCAGGTGCCGCCGGAGAGATTGGTGCCGGGAATCAAAGAGCACCATCTCCGACTGCCCTTCCCCCTCGTAACGATATTTCACCCACAGGCCAGCGCCCTCGGGATCACCGCTCACTTCTTCGATCCGCACCTGGCCCGGGCGAAGCCGACCGATCAACCAATAATAACTGCGGGTCGGGTCCAGCCCCTCCGGGAGAAAACGGTTGAGGGCGGCCTCGGCCAGCTTCCCCTCATAGAGTTTTCTTTCCGTCGGCAGGACATACCGGCAATCAACCCCATCGCTGCCCAACACCAGCAGGGGCTGCCCCAGGGGATTGACCCCAATGAATTTGAAGTGACCAGGCGCCATAAGTTGCAGATAACCGGCGATGGTCCCGGAGCGCCAGGGCAGATCCAGGGTCACCGTGGCCTCGGCATCCACCGCCCGAGCGCAGATGTTCTGGCCGACCAATAGCTGCCGGAAGGCCTCGCGCCCCGCCGCTGCCGCCTCGTCATTCAAGGCCAAACATTTGGGTTTATAAGCGCAACCACTACAACAAAGCAGCGTTATGATGCCCAGAAGCAGCGCAGACCAAACCGGATTGCACTTTCTCCCCGGCCGCATCGTTTCAGCACGATTCACCACGGCCTAAGGTCACTTTCCCGCTTCATTGATCTTTTGGCGGAGATGTTCCTTTTTGGCATCCTCTTTCGGGGATTCGAGGGCCTTCGCCCAAGCAGCCAGGGCATCCTTGGTCCGCCCCAGCTTCTGGTACGTATCGCCCAGATGTTCGTTGATGGTGGCGTCATCAGGTTCTATGGCCCTGGCCTTCTCCAATTCGCTGGCCGCCTCGGCGTACTTACCCATCTTGAAGAGTACCCAGCCCAGACTGTCCCGGACAAAACCATCCCCGGGCCTGGCGGCCAGCGCCCGTTGCACGTAGTCAAGGGCCTGGGGAAGGTCCGCTCCCTGATCAGCCAGGGTGTAGCCGATATAATTCAAGGCATACGGATCGTTTGGTTTGGCAGCCAGCAGTTTCTTCATGGCTGCCAGGGCTTTTTCCCCACCGCCGATTTCGTCTTCGAGGACGGCAAACCCCAGGTAGAGATCGGAGTCCTCCGGAAAGAGCACCATGGCCTCGGCGAATGCAACCTCGGCCTCCCCATAAGCCTTGCGCTCCTTGAGCAACTCGACCAGGGCCAGATAGAAACTGGCCTGCCGGGTTTTAGCCTCGCCAATCCGGGCCCGGATAAATTTTTCCGCCGCCTCCCCGCCCTGCCCCTGGGCAATCAATTTCATGAGCATCTGGGTGGCATCTTCGTACTGGGAAGAGTCGGCCGGAACCTCTCGCAAAACTTTGATCGCCTCGTCATCCTTGTCCTGTTCGTCAAAAACCAGGGCCAGGAGAATCCGTGCTTCGTTAAAGTCGGGGTCGACACCCAGCGCTGCCCGCAAATGACTTTGGGCCTCATCATAGCGCTTTTGCTCCAGCAGCAGTCGGCTCAAGTTCAACTCCACCTTGGTCGGCTCGGAAGAATACGTCCGCAAGGTCTGCAGCTCCTTAATGGCCTCCGGTATCCGATCTGCCTTGAGCAAGAGTGCGACAATCTTGCTCCGCAACCCTTCGCTGCTCTCATCCTCTTGCAGGATCCGCCGGTAAACCTTGAGGGCCTCATCAAGCTGGCCGCCTTTTTCCGCAAAAGCGGCGTATTCAAAGGCCAAGAGTGGCGTCCAGCCCACCTTTAACCCTTTCTCGTAGGTTGTTTGGGCCTTGTCCTTGTCACCTAACTCCGTGTAGAGTCTGGCCAAATAAGGATAGGCCCCACCATAACCGGGATTGGCCTTCAGCAGTGCCTCCAATATATCACGGGCCTCAGCCAGCTTTTTCTGCCGGGCCAACAGCAGCCCTAGATATAGCTGGGCATCGAAGTCCTTGGCGTCCTTGGCGATGCTCTCCCGATAGATGGCCTCGGCTTTATCGGGCTGGCCCAGCCCCAAATAGAGATCGGCAAGATAGGACCGAGCACCAGTGTTCCCGGGGTTTTCCTTGATAATCCGCTCCATCCAGCCGGCAGCTTCGCGCTTCTTATCCGTTTTGGCCAATAGTTCCGCCAGACTACGCATGATCGACGCCGCATGCTGGTCGCAAACCAAGGCCTTTTCGTAGGCAACCCTGGCTTCATCAGGCTTGCCTACCGACTCGGCATTACGCGCCATGAGGTAATAGAGATAGGCGCACTCACTCTCCACCGCTTCCTTGGACGGATCGAAACCCTCGGCGAGTTTTACCTTGAGCCCATTCCCGCCCTCCGGGACACATCCCCCAAGTAAGGCGGCCAAAAGCAAAATAGTCGTGGCAACATTTTTCATATTTTAATCCATGCCAAAATTGTCGGCCGCACGCAATAGCGCGAGATGGACGAACAATTTCATGCCGCAAAATGCTTTAGCGTTGATCGCTTGGGCCTATTTGCCATTTCGGTCAGCAATATTAGGTCGCACTGGCCCTGGCGGGGAAACCTTGCGCCAACAGTAGCTGCCGCACCCGGGCCTCAATAGCCGCCTGAACCTCGGTCAGGGGCGCGGCCGCATCAATCCGGGCGATGTACGGCCGGTCAAGCCCGGCAAAAATTGCCGCCACCCGAGACAAAACCTCTTCCTGCTCAAAATCGTTCAACACCTCACCCCGCAGGGCGCGGATCCGATGGATGCCTTGGGCTGGCGTCATGCTCAGCAACAAAACCAAGTCCGGCACCGGGGCGAAGATCTCGTTGGCGGTCATAATCGCTTCAGGGTCCTGCCCGTTTGCCCCCTGGTAGGCCACGGTGGAGAGATAATAGCGATCCGTAAGAACGATCCGCCCGGCGAGCAATGCCGGTTCAATTACCTCCCGGACATGCTCGCGCCGGTCAGCCATGAATAGGTCCAGTTCGTCGCCTGGAGAAAGCGTGTCCCGGCGGCTGAACAGGGCGCGAATCTGCCGCCCGTAAACCCCATCCGTGGGCTCCCGGGTAATCACCACCGGTAAGCCCATCCCGCCGAGAGTTGCGGCCAGGAGGTTGATCTGGGTGGATTTGCCGGTCCCGTCAATACCTTCGAAGGCCAGCAAAAGCCCGCGCTGTTTTTCTTTCATGGTCCATCCATGCCGGGCCATCTTAGCCAGCCCGTGCGATTCTGTCATTAAGGGAAAGAGCCCACCGCCATATTTCCCCGGTTTACTCCTCTGTGCCTTTGGAGATGACGCGTTGACGATTGGCGACAATCATCCCGGCCATGCGATAGGCCGCCGCTAGACTTGTCGGACTGGCCAGACCCCTGCCAGCGATATCGTAGGCAGTTCCATGGTCCACCGAGGTGCGGACAATTGGCAACCCCAGAGTCACATTGACTCCGTCGGCAAAATGCAGGAGCTTGAAGGGGATCAAGCCCTGGTCGTGATACATGCAGACCACCGCATCAAACTGTCCGGCGGCGGCCTTATGGAAAATGGTATCCGGCGGGAAAGGCCCCACCGCAGTCCACCCCCGGGCCGCCGCCAGCGCAAGACCCGGGACGATCAGCCGCTCTTCCTCGTCCCCGAACATCCCCGCCTCGCCGGCATGGGGATTGAGCCCAGCCACAGCCAGACGCGGCTGAGCAATCCCGAAATCCCGCCGCAGGGCAAGACCGGTGATCTCGATCAAACGGGCCACCTTCTCAATAGTCAACAGTCCCGGCACCTGGGCAAGGCCGACGTGGATGGTCACCAGGGTGACCCGCAGCCGTTCCCCGGCCAGCATCATGGCAAATTCCCCACCGCCGCAGAGCTCAGCCAGCATCTCGGTATGACCAGGATAGGGGAACCCGCCAAGGTTGAGGGCGGCCTTGGTGATGGGACAGGTGACCATCCCCACCAAAATCCCTTGCTGGATCAGGCGCACGCCGGTGGTAATATAGCCGCCCATGGCCCGGCCGGTGAGGGCGTTGGGCCTGCCCCAAGTCAGTTCCCGCCCCAGGTCGGAGAGGGGCAGGACATTTACCGCTCCCCGGGCAAGCGCTTCCCCCGGTTGCCAGCTAACAATCTCTCCCGCCAGCCCCAATTCGTCACGGCAACGCGCCAAAACCCCGGGATCGCCGAGGACCACCGGCTGAAAATCTCCTTCCCCGTCGTATTCCGCGAGGAAACGCAGAATAATCTCCGGGCCGATCCCCACCGGGCAGCCCATGGTGATCCCGAGAATATCCGCCATGTTCAATTCCCCTCTTCCAGGTCGAAGGCATTTCTGACCACTTCCAATTGCACTTCACCACCCACCGCCACCGCCACCACGTCAAAGCGGCAGAAGCGCTCGGTGCTGCCGGTGGTCTCCAGATAATGGCGGGCGGCCCTAGTCAACTGCCCCCGCTTGTGGGCGTCCACCGCCTCCAGTGGATGGCCGAAGGCATTGCTGCTGCGAGTCTTAACCTCAATAAACACCAGACTCCCCCCTTCCTCGGCGATCAGATCGATTTCCCCATGGCGGCAGCGATAGTTCCGAGCGAGGATCCGATACCCGGACTTGCGCAGATACTTTTCGGCCAAGGCCTCGCCCCGGGCGCCCAGCGCCAGATGATCCCCGCCCATCACCCCTCCAGATACTCCCGAACCCCCTTGAAGGTCCGCCGGTGGATGGCACAGGGGCCATGCTCCTTGAGCAGACGTCGGTGTTCGGCGGTGGGGTAGCCTTTATGACCGGCAAAGTTGTACTGGGGGTAAAGGAGGTGATAATCGGCCATCAGTTGGTCCCGCACCTCCTTGGCCACAATGGAGGCGGCGGCGATGGTGGCACTGCGGCTGTCACCCTTGATCAGGCTCATCTGGGGCAACTGGGACGGGGTGGTAAATTTGCCGTCCACCAGGAGATAATCAGGGACGATATCCAGGGCCATCACCGCCTTGTGCATGGCCAAGAGCGAGGCGCGCAGGATATTGAGTCGGTCAATCTCCGCCACCTCACAGACCCCCACCCCGATCACCGCCCCAAGCTCCCGAAGTCGGCAATAAAGCTGTGCCCGTGCGGCCGGGGAAAGCTGCTTGGAATCGCGGAAGACGGCAAAATCACAGGACGGCGGCAGGATCACGGCGGCGGCCACCACTGGCCCGGCCAAGGGACCGCGACCGGCCTCATCGGTACCGGCCACCCTGGCAAAACCTTGGCGGATCAGAGCCCGCTCGAAGGCAAAGGTGTCGGTCGCAAGGAAACCGGTTTCTGAGAAGATGGTCAGGGAGTCGTTCATCACCACAACGAACAAAGCCCTGCCGTAACCAAAAGTTAGCAGCAGGGCTCCGAAAAATTTATTTCCGCCACCTGGTCAAACGTTACAAAACCAGACGGACTCGTACAACACGCCAAGGAACGGCAGGCTCTTAGAGGATGCCGAGCTCCTTGATCCGGGCTGCCTTGCCGCGCAGATCGCGCAGATAGTACAATTTGGCGCGGCGGACCCGGCCACGGGTGTCGACCAAAATTTTGTCGACCCGGGGTGAATGGAGCGGGAAGGTCTTTTCGACCCCGACGCCATGGGAAATCTTGCGGACGGTGAAGGAGGCGTTCATGGTGCCGCGCTTACGGCGAATCACTACGCCCTTGAAGATCTGGACGCGCTCCTTGTTACCTTCGATGATACGGATATGGACGCTGACCGTATCGCCCACCCGGAATTCGGGCAGGTCATACTTCATGTTCTCTTTCTCAATCTGGGCTATAACGCTCATTATCATGTCTCCAATAAAAAATGGTTTTCCGACTTAAGGAATCAGCCAAGATACCCGTTTTGAAAAAAATTTCCAGTCCTGTTTTAAGTCACGCCTATTTTTTTCCCTGCGGCAATTATGGCCAGGACAAAATGGTGATTCCCATTACGCGACAACTGCGCCCGCAAGCTAACATTGCATTCTTATTAATAAACCCTTTTATTTACTAACTCTCTCTGTTATTTTGTCGGAAACCATCCCACTATCTGTCAAATACCGGCATTTACCCTAAAGGAGTCCCAAAGAAATGAACAGCCATTCGCGATCCAATCCAGGTTCTTGCCATTATTTGACCGTTTTATTTTTTGGCCTCACGTTCCTTTCCGGTTGTGCAGCTAATAGGTTGGCCGAGGTCCGCGAGGAATTGTCCGGCGCCCGCGGCATGGTCCGAGCGGCAGAACTGGCCGGGGCTGACAGGGTAGCTCCCCAGGAAATCGCCCGGGTGAAGCATGACCTGGCAGCCGCCGAACGCGACATCGCCATCGAGCCGCAAACCGGTAGATTGTCACTCGACATCCAGCAGAAGCATGATTTGATCGAGAGTTCGGCGGCGACTATTGAAACCGTGCAAAAAGGGGCTATCGGTATTTTGGCGAAGATCGACAAAGAGATCCATCCGTGCCCGGCAACTACGGTGGAAAACGCCCCCACCCTTTCGCCCCCAGCCACCACCACCGTGTCCGCAGAGGAAATCGAAAAACGGCTCAGGCAGGAGCTGGGCCGGGAATACGCACTGAAGCTAAAGAATGAGCTAGAAGCCCGCGCCAATACCCCGGAAACAACCAGACAAACCGAGGAAATCCCAGCCCCCAAAACGGTCGCGGCAAATTCCCCCACGAACACCCTGCATGACGATCTGGCCCAGGCCCTGGCAAGAGAGCTGCCGACAATTGGTGTCCCGGGCCTCAAACTGGTTCCCGAAACCTTGTCTGTTCGCTTTAGCGGGGAAGGGATGCTCTTCCATAAAGGCTCGGCCAAGGTACGGCCCGAGCTGAAACAGGCCGTTGACCGTTTTGTCCCGGCCTTGCTCAAAGTTGTATCGCAACCGGAATTCCGGGATCATATCAAAAACATTTGGGTCGAAGGAAATACCTCAAGTACCTTTGGCAGAGCGAAGGACTTCAATGGGAAATACTATTACAACCTCATCTTGTCACAGAACCGGACGGCCAATGCCGTTAAACTTCTCCGCAAGCATCCTGCCCTGGCTAAAAACGCAATTCTCGTCGGCCGGCTTACACCACTAGGGTTGTCCAACACCCAGCCCATCACCAAGAACGACGGCTCGGAAAACCAGGACCAATCCCGTCGTTTGGAAATTAGAATCGGGTTGAATTAACTGAGCTTACCTTGAGGAACAACCGCTGGATCGTTATCCTCCTTGTTGTTCTTATCCTATTGGGCTGCAATGGTGGAGAGAGCAACAACTCCAACGGTAACAACCCGCCCCGGGCCAATGCTGGCACGGATCAGTCCGTATCTGCGGGGGTACAGGTTGCGCTGAATGGAAGTACAAGCTCTGATCCGGACGGGAATCCTTTGACGTATTCCTGGAGTTTGACCGCCAAACCAGCGGAAAGTTTCGCGACCATCGCTAGCGCCACTTCCGTCACAGCGTATCTAACCCCCGACCTTCCCGGCAGCTACGCAGTTCAACTGATCGTCAATGACGGTACTGTTGATAGTGTAGCTGACAACATGGTGGTATCAGCTAGAGTAAACAATTCCCTTAAAATCAACCCGCCGTATTCCAGCGTTGCTTACGAGGATAGGGATGGTGACGGTGTCGATGATAAAAAATGGACACGCACATACACCTATAATTCAGATGGCAATCCTGCAACAAGTCGCATAGCCAGCCGAACAATTTGGCGAGGTCATATTTTCATCCTGTAGGAGCGACCTCCCGGTCGCGAACCGGCAGACGGGGGTGGCGACTGGCGTCGCCTTGGGAATTCGCGGTCAGGAGACCGCTCCTACAGTTCTTACCCAGTGTCGAAGGGCTTGTCGTATTTCAACATGCCGTGGATGGCATGCAACAGTTTGCGCATAATGGGCAGACTGCCTGTAATGGTTTCTTACCGTTATCCATGAGGTGCTGGGGCGACAAACCGGGTCATCAGGCTTGTCATTTTGATATTCTCTCGATGCAAAAGTCAAAATACCAAGCCAGACCCCAACACCATACAGACAGACGGCCTTGACCGGCATCTGACCGTCCACCGGCCCGGCATCGGAGAAAACATTTCCCGGCCAGAAAGGCGGCCTCGTAAGGCAGGTGGACTCGGGCAAAGGCCTCTTCCGGAAGGGCGGCTTCCATATCCTCTACCCGGGTAAAGCCGAGGAAACTTCAGAATAGATGATGGGGTTGATACAGAGGGCTGCATTTTCGGCGCATTCGGCAAGCTTGGCGGCCGACCAGGCGAACCAGGTTTTATCCTCGGTCAGTACATCGAGGAGAACATTGCTGTCCACCATGATTCTCTCCGAGATCATTCATCCCCTCTGGTCAAAGCCATGATGTCATCGGTTGACATACTCACCGTGGCCTTGCCACGCAGCCGGGCAATCAGTTTCTTACCGCGTGACCTATCGGATCGGCTGATTTAACCAGCTTAACCGTGTTGCCGCTGACGATAAAGTCGACCTCCGTATTGGGCAGCAAACCGGTTTTTCGGCGTACTGCCAGCGGGATCGTAACCTGGCCTTTAGAGGTAATCCGCATCGCTTTCCCCCAAGAAAAGTAAGAAATAATTCGGCAATACTCTTACCAGAGCACTAACGGATGCACCTTGAGGAGTCAACAACAATCCACCTTGGTATTGCATTAATGATATTCGTTCTTAGCTTTGCTAGAAATTACTCCGCCTCACCAAACAACCAAGGACAGACGCCATGCCCGCCAGCCATGAGCTCCTGATGGAACACCTGATTTCCGAGGAACCTTTCTATCTGCCGCAGGGTGATGAGTTGACCATAGCCCGGGCCGCCTATGAGCACACCATCCCGTTGCTCCTGAAAGGCCCAACCGGTTGCGGCAAGACCCGCTTCATGCACCATCTGGCCTGGGTGCTCAAGCGGCCACTGGTGACCATTTCGTGCCACGATGATCTCTCCACCAGCGACCTGGTCGGGCGTTTCTTGCTCAAGGGTAACGAGGCGGTCTGGGTGGACGGGCCGTTGACCCTGGCAGTTCGCCACGGCGCAATTTGTTACCTGGACGAGGTGGTCGAGGCCCGCAAGGACACCACCGTAGTCATCCACCCCCTGGCCGATGACCGCCGCGAACTGTCCATCGAAAAACTGGGAGAACGGCTGGCTGCGCCGCCGGAATTCATGCTGGCCATCTCCTACAATCCGGGCTACCAGAGTGTGCTTAAGGACCTGAAGCCCTCCACCAGGCAACGTTTTGTGGCCATGGAGTTCACCCATCCCGAGGCGGCCCTGGAGGCCAGCATCGTCAGCCATGAGGCGGGGGTGGTGCCGGAACTGGCCCAGACCCTGGTCCGCCTTGGCGCCATGACCCGAAAACTCAAGGACGAAGGGCTGCCGGAAGGCGCCAGCACCCGGCTGCTGATCCATGCCGGCAAGCTGATCACCTCCGGGATGGCCCCGCGCCGGGCCTGCCTGGCTGCCATCGTTGAACCTTTGAGCGATGAGCCGGAACTCCTCGCGGCATTGACTGAAATGGTGAATTCCCTATTTTAACGACCAGCGTCCAGGAGCTCAACGTGCTTGATCTGAAAGGGCGCTTCTTCGCCCGGCTCTCGCCGCCCCTGCCAACCGACTGGGAGGTGGAGGAAAATCTGGAGAAACTGCGCCACCTCTCCCGGCAACGTCAGGAACTGATCTTGCGTCAGATTCCCGCCATCTGGCCGGTCAGCAACGCCCTTTGTTACTCATACCTGGCCTGCGCCGGGTCGGCCCTGGAGTGCCTGGCCGACCAGCAGCTCGCTGCTTGGGTCAGTGCTATCCTCGATACTTACGAGCTTAAAGGTTTGCACGCCGCCCAAAACTTCATGGCCGACGCCGAGGGCAATTATCTTTGCAAACTGCGCGGCGAGTCCGGGGTAGAACTGGCGACCCTTTTCCATCTCCAGACTTACGCCCAGGGGGTGACAGGCCTGCAGCTGCGCCTGGCGGCAGCTCCAGCGCCGAGTACCGATGGCGAAACCATTTTTCTGCCCGGCAAGGTTGCCCGGTTTGCTTGCCCGACGGATAATTTTCTTTATTATAAGCTACTGCTCACCTTTCAGACGGGACTACTGCAGCTCGGCACCTATCGGCTGGAGCTCGATCTCCGAGAGGAGCTGGCACATGAGCTGGCGAACACCTACCGCGCCCATGGTGCCTTTCCTGACCAGCTCAATCTGGACGATTTTTTCCGGCTCTTCCCCAAACCGCGTTTGGCGGAAGATCTTTTCACCCTGGTTGAGGCGCGGCGGCTTTTACTCTGGCTGGCCGCCACCTTCCCGGGCCTGTGGCGTGATGTTCAGCCACTGCTGCCTGGGTCGGTGGAGGCCGACCGCCCCCAGCCCGGCAGTGCCAACGGCTGCGTGGCCCAACTGCGCCACCTGGTAATGTCTCCTTCCCCGGCCAGATCGATGAGCGGAAGCAACATCTTCCCAGCGCTCATCAGCACTTTTCTCTCCCCGGTGAACCAGGTCGCAGAGGCGGCCGCGCTCACCGCCAGTCTCTACGCCAAAATTCCCGACGAGGCGGAACCATACCAGGGCATGGCGCCCCTGCCCTGGCTGGGACGGCTGCAACCGCAGGCCTACTGGCAGGTCTGGTTACGCCAGCGCCAGCAGAACAAGGATAAATTCATTCAGGGCTTGGCACTCATCCTGGCCAAATCCCCGCCCGTCCCAGAGCTGGCCGCAGTTTCCCCAGCCGCAGACCGCCAGACCAGCCCCGAGCAATCCGCCACCGCCGCCCTCATTCTGGCCCCGGGGCAAGATAACGCCGATTCGGCGCCACCCCACTCCCCCTCCCCCGACCAGAATCTGGTGACGCTGGAAACCTTGGGAGCAGAACTCCCCGAGCAGCTCCGGGAGGTGGCCCGGAAAATCACCGCCGATCTGGGAGGGATTCCGCCCGACTACATCAGTGCCGCCCAAGGCCTATCCGGGCATGGTCCACCAGCGCACGCCTCCTCCGCTACCGATGCGGGAGAAAGTCTGCGCCAGCAGTTTGTCTATGACGAGTGGGATTTCCGGCGGCAGGGTTTCCGCAAGGATTGGTGCGCGGTGCAGGAAAAAATCCTGCCGCCGGTGAAGAGTACCCTGATAGAAGCGACCCTGGCCAAGTACCGGGGCCAGGTCTTGCAACTCCGCAAGCAGTTCGAATTATTGCGAACCGGGGAGCGTTTCGTCCGTCGCCAGACCGACGGGAGCGACTTCGACCTGGATGCGGTGATCGAGGCGCTTGCTGACCAGCGGGCGGGCCGGGCCGGCTCGGACCAGCTCTTCATCCGGCTGCGGCGGGAGCAGCGGGACATTGCGGTGTACTTCCTGGTGGACATGTCCTCCTCCACCGAGGGCTGGGTCAATCAGGCCCTCAAAGAGGCCTTGATTCTGACCGGCGAGGCCCTGCAACGCCTGGGCGATCGCTTTGCCATCGCCGGTTTTTCCGGCATGCGCCGGACCCGGAGCGACTTTTACCTGGTCAAGGATTTTGCCGAACCCTATGGGGCGGAGGTCAAGGGGCGGATCGGCGCCATCACCCCCCGGGAGTACACCCGGATGGGGCCGGCCCTGCGCCACGCCACCCACCGGCTGCAAAAGGAAGAGGCCCGGACGCGGCTGCTCCTGGTCTTATCGGATGGCAAGCCGGAGGACTATGACGACTACAAGGGCAAATACGCCATCGAGGACACCCGCCATGCCTTGATCGAGGCCAAGGCCGTGGGGATTCATCCGTTCTGCCTCACCATCGATCGCCAGGCTCATGCCTACATGCCCCACATGTACGGGGAGGTAAGCTACATCTTTCTCGACGACGTCCGCCAACTGCCCCTGCGACTGCCAGCCCTCTACCGCAACCTCACCACCTGAAGGCCGGTAGCCGCTGCAACCGCTAGACAACACCCAAGAGGCGGTCCAGGACAATCGCTGCCGCCGAGCGCACCGACAGATGATTGTAATCTCCAGCCCCCTTGAGCGGCGGCAACTGGGCGTCGGCCTCGGCCAGCGCCTCCGGGGTCATTCCCCAGCCGGTGCCAAAGAGGATCAGAAAAGGTTCGCCGTTGGCGATGCGCTCCCGCACTTTGTGATATTGGGCCACTTCCCCGCCGGGCACGGCACTGGTGGCCAGGATGGTCGGGCGTTGCCCCCATTTGGCAGTGGCAGCCGCATACACTTCGGCCAGATCACTACAAATCCAGATTAATCCCAAGGCCTCGCGGCGGGGGGGATTACGTTCAGCACCGTAGCCGGTAACCCAATGGTCGACAATCTCCCGGGCCAACTGTTGTTGGTCGGCATAGGGGGTGACAACATAGTAGGAGTCAACTCCGAAGGTCCGCGAGGCCCGAGCGATGTCGTGCAGGTCCAGGTTGGTGACCGCCGAGCCGATGACCTCGCCGTTGCGGTTGCGCACCGGATAATGGACCAAGGCCACATCAACCCGGATGGGCTGGCTGGAATTGTTCTCTGCTGACTCAGCCACGGCTCCGCCCCCGGCGCGTTTTTTCGGGAGGGAAAATTCCGCCCCGTTCAACAATTTCAGCCAACAGGCCATTCTTGGCGAGCAGCTTGCGTTCGGCCGCGGTGAATTCGATCCCGGTCAGCAGTTCCGGGCGGCGGACCAGGGTGCGACGCAGCGAATCCAGCAACCGCCAGTCGCGGATGGCGGCATGGTCGCCACCCAGCAGCACCTCGGGTACCGCCAAGCCCATAAACTCCCGGGGCCGGGTGTACTGGGAATGTTTCAGCAGTCCCCGGCTGAAGCTGTCCTGGCTGGCCGACTCGGCGCAGCCCAGCACCCCTGGCAACAAACGGGTCACCGCATCGAGGATAACCAGGGCCGGTAGCTCCCCGCCGGTCAGGACGTAGTCACCGATGGAAATCTCTTCATCGACGAAGAGCTCGACCACCCGCTGGTCCACCCCTTCATAACGGCCACAGAGTAGCACCAGATGGTCGAGCGCGGCTAGCTCGATAGCCCGGGTCTGGTTGAAAGGCCGTCCCTGCGGGCTTAAAAGAATGACCCGACCCTTGCCCCCGGCCGCAGCGGTCACCAGATCCAAAGCGGCAGAAAGGGGCTCCGGCTTCATGACCATCCCCTCGGCCCCGCCAAAGGGGCGGTCATCGGTCATGGCATGACGATCGGTGGCAAAATCCCGGATATTATGGAGATGAACTTCGATCTGGCCAGCCGTGATGGCCCGCCGGATAATTGATTCATTGAGCGGGGAAGAGAAAAACTCGGGGAAGATGGAGAGAATGTCAAAACGCATGGCGATGGCGGCCGTTAGCAGATAACTGATACAGAGGTGAGCATTCTTACGACCCCTTCTGCTGCCCACGTCAGTACGCGGTCACAGTTATCTATCGCAAGGAGCTGCGTCCCGCCATCGGCGTTAGTCGTTGAGGTCAAAAAGACCGGGGATATCGGCGACGGTGAGCACCCCGGCCTGATGATCGGTGGCCAGCATGAATTCGCGGCGGGCCGGGATCAGATATTCCCGGCCAGAACCGTGAACCACCAGCACATCATGCCCGCCAGTGGCGAAGATTGCCGTAACCTTACCCAGCGCCCGGCCACCTTCAACGATCACCCGCAACCCCACCAGTTGATGCCAGTAGAATTCGTCCTCGGCCAGGATGGGCAGATACTTTTCCGCCACCCAAACCTCGCGGCCAATCAACAGCTCGGCCGCGGAACGATCACCGATTCCGGCCAGCACCACCAACACGGTCTTGGCCTGGGGACGCTGCCCCAGCACCTTATATGGGGCGCCGACGGGCGAGGATTCGTTACCCAACCAGACATCCGGGAAATGGCTGAAATCGTCAAGCTCCCCGTAAGGCAGAACTTTCAGTTCACCCTTAATCCCGTGGGGCCGGGCAACTCGGCCAACGCAGACAAAACGTTCACCGGCTGGGAGTTTAGAATTTGGCGCCACGACACCCCCCACGCGGCACGACCCGATCAATCAATGATCTCGAGCCGTACCTTACGATTAAGCTTGCCGGCCGAAGCAGCCAGAAGCGAACGAATCGCCCGGGCCGTCCGCCCCTGCTTGCCGATGACCTTACCCAGGTCATCCTTGGCCACCCGCAATTCTAAAATCAGGGTATCCTCGCGCTCAACCTCGCTAACCTGCACCGCCTCGCGATCATCGACCAGAGAAGTGGCGATAAAACTGACCAGTTCCTTCATGGCAGCTTATGCGGCGGCCGGAACGGCGGCCTTGGCCAGAAGGTTTTTGACGGTTTCGGTGGGCTGGGCGCCCTTGGCGATCCACTGGTCAATCTGCTCCTGCTTAACCTTGACTTCAGCCGGGTTCTTCAGCGGGTCGTAGGTGCCGACAATGGCGAGGAACTCACCATCACGCGGCGCCTCGGAATTGGCAACCACAATACGATAGAAAGGTTTCTTGGTGCGACCCAACCGGGCCAAACGGATTTTTACTGCCATTGCTATTTCCTCCTCGGAATAATTAACGGAACATTCCCTTGGGCATCTTGCGCTTGGTGCCACCGGCGGCCGGCGCGGCCCCGAAAACACCCTTGCCCTTCATCTTCTTCATTACCTTGAGCATCTCACTGTAGCTCTTGAGTACCTTATTCACATCCTGGACGGTGGTGCCGCTGCCCTTGGCGATCCGCAAGCGGCGGCCGGCGCTGATGATCTCGTGACGGCGGCGTTCCTCGTCGGTCATCGAGTTGATGATCGCCTCGACCCGGCCCAATTCCTTCTCGTCGGGTTTGGGGATATTGTGCATCTGCTTCATCCGGTTCATGCCCGGGATCATCCCCATGAGCTGCTCCAGGCTGCCCATCTTACGAATCTGCCGGATCTGGTCACGGAAATCCGCCAGGGAAAAGGTGTCCCGACGCATCTTTTCGACCAGCTTGGCCGCCTGCTTCTGGTCGACGACCGACTCGGCCTTTTCGATCAGCGACAGGACATCGCCCATCCCCAGGATCCGCGAGGCCAGCCGATCGGGATGGAACACCTCCAGGGCATCGAGCCCCTCGCCCATGCCGATATATTTAATGGGCTGGCCGGTGACCTTCTTGATGGAGAGGGCGGCACCACCCCGAGCGTCACCGTCCATCTTGGTCAGGACCACGCCGGAGATGGCCAGATCCTGATTGAATTTATCGGCGACGGTGACCGCATCCTGGCCGGTCATGGAGTCGGCCACGAAGAGAATCTCACCGGGGCGAATTGCATCTTTAATGCGCCCCAATTCAGCCATCAACTCGGTGTCAACGTGCAGACGACCGGCGGTGTCGATGATCAGGGTGTCGCAATTCTTGTCCCGGGCCACCAGTTGGGCGTTCCGGCAGATCTCCACCGGATCCTGCCCGGGCTGGGAAGGATGCACCGGTAAGGAGAGGCTCCGGCCCAGCACCTGCAATTGCTCGATGGCCGCCGGGCGGTAGACATCGGCCGGCACCAGGTACGGGCGCCGCCCCTGCTTTTGCAGGAGGCGGGCGAGCTTGCCGGCGGTGGTGGTTTTACCGGAACCCTGTAAGCCCACCAGCATGATCGCTGCGGGTGGCGAGCCCCCGAGATTGAGACCGACCGCAGCGGTGCCCAACAACTCCAGCAGATGCTGATGGACAACCTTGATGACCTGCTGCCCCGGGGCAAGACTGCCCAGGACATCAAGTCCCACGGCCTTTTCGGTGGCCGAGGCGATGAACTCCTTGACCACCTTGAAGTTGACGTCGGCCTCCAACAGGGCCTGACGCACCTCACCCATGGCCTCCTGGATATTGGCCTCGGTCAAGCGGGACTGGCCGCGCAGCTTCTTAAAGGTCGCGTTTAAGCGGTCTGATAAACTCTCAAACATGGTGGCCTATTTGCATTTCTTCCGGGCCATTTACGGCGCGGACTTTCTATGAGTTAAGGAAACTGGCGAAAATACCCGGATCAATCCGGGATGTCAAGCGGCAAAGAAGACTGAAGGCTTCAGCCTTACAGTTCAGCCACCAGTTTCGCCACCCCCGCCGGGGTATCCACCTGGAAGCTGCGATAATCGCGCCCCGCCGGGACAATCTTCTTGAGCAGCCCACTGAGCACCGTCTTGGGGCCGACCTCAATGAAGGTTTCGATACCCCGGTCCAAGCAGATAGTGATAATTTCGAACCATCTCACTGAAGAGGCAATCTGCCGGGCCATGATCGCCCGGATTGCCGTGGGATCCTGCTCTTCGGCAGCGGTAACATTAAAGAGCAACGGACAGACCGGAGCCTGGAAAGCAATCGTCGCCATAAAGGCCGAGAAATCAGGAACCGCGCCGACCACCAGCTCACTGTGCCAGGCGCCGCTGACTTTTAAGGTGATGGCCTTGCCGCCCTGGGCCGCCGCCAGTTCAGCGGCTGCCGCCAGGGGTGATGCGGCGCCGGAGATGACGATCTGCTGGGCGGAGTTATGATTGGCCACGGTGATAATCCCCTGCTCTCGCACGGCCGCGACGATGGCACTCACCTGGGCGATATCCAGCCCCAGGATCGCCGCCATCCCACCGGGATTACCGGCCGCCTCCCGCTCCATCAAGCGGCCGCGCTCACTGGTCAGACGCAGAGCATCGGCAAAGCTCACCACCCCGGCACCACAGAGGGCGGAATATTCGCCTAGACTATGACCGGCCACCAGATCCGCCACCACCCCGGCCCGCTGCAGAGCCTGGAGGGCCATGAGATTCAGCACCGTCACCGCCGGTTGCAGATAGGCGGTGCGGGTCAGTTCCTCCATGGTCCCTTCCAGACAGAGCCGCCGCAAGGGGTAGCCGCTCACGGCCTCGGCCTGTTCCAGCAACAGCCTGGCCTCGGGGTCGCTATCGAGAAACTCCTTACCCATGCCGACGTACTGCGAACCCTGTCCAGGAAAGAGAAAGGCGATTTTACTACGCGCAGCCATGAGCAACTCCTATCCTTAAAATTTGCTTAAAAGACATTACCTTGCATTGTCTGTTAGACTGACACACCCTCCCCTCAATCCCCTCCCATAAGGGGAGGGGAGGCTTTGCAACTCCCTCTCCCCCTTGTGGGACCTTGGTACCCCCCTTGTGGGGTGGAGGGGCGGGGAGAGGGGATTTAAAGTCAGCTCAGCTAATATGATGTCAGCGGCAACGGCAACGGGATACCCCAACTCTACCGCCCCAAGGCCTTCAGCCTTCAGCCTTTCCCTTCCCCTGCTCCCGAAACCCGGCCAGCAGAAAAAGCCCCACCCCGATGGTGATGGCAGAATCGGCGACGTTAAAGGCCGGCCAGTGATGCTGCCGCAGGTAAAAATCGAGAAAGTCGATGACATGGCCCAGCCGCAACCGGTCCACCAGATTCCCCAGCGCCCCGCCTCCCACCAAGCCGATGGCAACCATGTAAATCGTCCCCTGCTCCCGATACTCCCGGTAAGCCATATAGAGAACGCCCAAGGCGACCAGGGCGACGCCAACGAAAAAAATCTGCCGTCCCACACTCTGCGCCCCGGCCAGGATGCCGAAGGCGGCCCCGGTGTTGGTCACAAAGGTGAGGCTGAACAGCCCCGGGATGACCGGCAACGACTCATGGGTGAGAAAGGAAGCTGCCACCCACAACTTGCTGAGCTGATCCAGCACTACCACCAAACCGGCCCAGGCCAGAGGGACTTTTACGGAGGCCGCATTCATAGACTCTCCACCACGGCGACACACCGACCGCAGAGCTGGGGATGGGCCGCACTGCCACCCACCGACAGTGCCCGGGTCCAGCAGCGCTCGCATTTTTGTCCGGGGGCGGGACGGACCAGGACGGTGAGCTCGGGGATTTCCTCGCCGACCACCGCGCCATCCGGGGCCAGCTCCTGCAACGTCAGTTCGGAAACAATAGCCGCAGTTTTGAGCTGCTCCAGATTGGCGGCCAGGAATTCTCTCAGTTCGCCGCTGACCGAGAAGAGCACCTCCGCCTCCAGCGGGTGACCGATGACCTTCTCTTGGCGGGACTTCTCCAGCACCTTGGTAAGCTCGGAGCGCACCTTGAGCAGTTGCTCCCACTTGCGGTCCAGCTCCGCCTGCTCCCATTCCGGATGTGCGGCGGGGAAGGCGGCCAGGGCGGCATCCTCTTCCCGCCCAGCCATCGGCGGCAGAAAGGACCAGGCCTCGGCGGCGGTAAAGGAAAGGATCGGCCCCATCAACCGCAACAGACTATCGGCCATCTCATAGAGGACAGTCTGGGCCGAACGCCGCTCAATCGAGGCGGGGGCCGAGGCATAGAGCCGGTCCTTGATGATATCGAGGTAGAGGGCGCTCAAGGTGACCGTGCAAAAATTCAGCAGGGCATGAAAGGCGGCATGAAACTCGAAAGTTTCGTAAGATCGACTGACCCGCCGTTTGACCTGCTCTAGCTGCGACAGGGCCCAGCGATCCAGCTCGCTCAACTGCTCGTAGGGCAGCCGATCAACGGCCGGATCGAAGTCGTTCAGGTTGCTGAGCAGATAACGCACGGTATTGCGGATCTTCCGATAGGCCTCGGAGAGCTGCTTGATGATATTGTTGGAGATCTTGATATCGTCGCGGTAGTCCTCGGAGGCCACCCAAAGCCTAAGAATCTCCGCCCCGTACTGCTTGATGATCTGCTCCGGGGCAATGACGTTGCCCACCGACTTGGACATCTTGCGCCCCTGTTCGTCAACCACGAAACCGTGGGTCAGCACGGTGCGGTACGGGGCGCGGCCCCGGGTGCCAACGGAAGCCAGGAGCGAACTCTGGAACCAGCCGCGATGCTGGTCGCTGCCTTCCAGGTAGAGATCGGCGGGAGAAGAGAGCTCGGGCCGCTCTTCCAGAACGGCGGCATGGCTAGTGCCGGAGTCAAACCAGACATCGAGGATGTCCTCTTCCTTACGGAACTCCCGGCCACCGCACTGGGAACAGACGGCGTCCGCCCCCAGGAAATCGGCCAGCGGGTGGGCAAACCAGGCGTCGGCGCCCTCGGCCCGAAACAACTGGTCGATGCGCTGGTTGACCGCTTCGTCATTCTGCACCTTGCCGCACCCCTGGCAGAGGATGGCGGTGATCGGTACGCCCCAGGTACGCTGCCGGGAGAGACACCAGTCGGGCCGGGTCTCGACCATGCCGTAGATCCGTTCCATGCCCCAGTGCGGCACCCACTTCACCTGACGGATGGCGGCCAGCGCCTTCTCGCGCAGGCCGTTTTCGTCCATACTTATAAACCACTGCTCGGTGGCCCGGAAGATCACCGGTTTCTTGCAGCGCCAGCAATGGGGGTAGCTGTGGGCCAAGGGGTTATGCCGGACCAGATGGCCGCTCTGGGCCAGATCGGCGATGATTTGGGGATTGGCCTTGCGGATGAAGAGCCCCGCGTAGGGCCCGGCCTCAGCGGTAAAGACCCCGCCACCGTCCACCGGCGAGAGGATCTCGAGATTGTAGCGCAGGCCGGTGAGATAGTCCTCGCGGCCATGGCCGGGGGCGGTGTGGACGCAGCCGGTGCCGCTCTCCAGGGTGACGTAGTCGGCCAGCACCAGCAGAGAATCACGGTCGAGGAAGGGATGACGGCATTTCCGCCCTTCCAGAGTCCGGGCGGAGAAGGTGGTGATGATCCGGTAATCGCTGATCGCAAATTCGGCAAAAGCCCGCTCCACCAGCCCTTCGGCCAGGATCCACACCTCGCCGCCGGTGGCCACCGCTGCGTAGGTAAAATCGGGATGCAGGGCCACCGCCAGGTTGGCCGGCAGGGTCCAGGGGGTGGTGGTCCAGATCACCACGGCGGCCGCGCGTCCGGCCAGCTCGGGGATGACCTCGCCCAGGTCGCCAACCAGCGGGAACTTGACGTAGATCGACTCAGAGGTGTGATTCTCATACTCCACCTCGGCCTCGGCCAGGGCGGTCTGGCAGGAGGGGCACCAGTGCACCGGCTTCTTGCTGCGGGTCACCGCCCCGGAGAGCAGGAAGTTGTTGAATTCCCGGGCCGTGGCCGCCTCGTAGGAGTAATTGATGGTCAGATAAGGGTTGTCCCAGTCGCTCAGGACACCCAAGCGCTTAAACTCTTCGCGCTGGATGTCGATCCATTTCCCGGCGTACCCCCGGCAGGCCTCACGAAACTCCAGCTTGGAGATCTCCTTCTTCTTGGCGCCCAATTCCTTATCGACATTGAGTTCGATGGGCAGGCCATGGCAGTCCCAACCGGGGACAAAGGCGCACTGAAAGCCGGACATCCGCTTGGCCCGCAGGATGATGTCCTTGAGGATCTTATTAAGGGCGTGACCCATATGGAGATGGCCGTTGGCGTAAGGCGGGCCGTCGTGGAGAAGATAGATCGGCCTGTCGGCCCCAGCCGCCTGCACCCGCTCATAGAGCTTGCCCTCCTGCCAGCGCTGAAGAAACTCCGGTTCGCGCTGGGCCAGGTTGGCCTTCATACTGAAATCGGTCTGGGGCAAATTGAGCGTCGCCCGGTAATCCATGAAAATCTCCTGTCAGTGCTTGGCGATTACGAGGTTGATCGGAAAGAGGCTGCCGCCTTACGTTGCCCGCAACCGCAAAATGAACGACCGAGCTGATCATCCCGGCCGGAAACGTCACCGGTAAAATACCAGCCACCCCCCAACTTGCAAGATTAAAGTTGCGGAATTTCACCGCTTTTTCTGCCCAGGCAACCATTGACATCCCCGCCGCAGCCCCTATAATCTGAGCCGCGATTTCAATTAATTCGTGAATTGCCCGACTGGATATTCCACACCTACCTTGCAGGAGAACCACATGACCAAAGTCATTGCCCTGGCCGGCAAAGGCGGCACCGGTAAGACCACCATCTCGGCCCTGCTGATCAAATATCTCCGGGAGCGCAATCTCACCCCGGTGCTCGCCGTGGACGCCGATGCCAACGCCAACCTCAATGAATTGCTGGGGCTGAAGGTGGAGATCACCATCGGCCAGATCCGCAAGGAACTGAAGAGCGACCTGCCCCCCAACATCACCCGCGACCAATACATGGAAATGAAAGTCCACCAGGCCCTGGTGGAGGAGCGCGGTTTCGACCTGCTGGCCATGGGCCAGCCCGACGGCCCTGGCTGCTACTGCGCCGCCAACCAGCACCTGGCCATGACCATGGACCACCTGGCCGACAACTACAAATACATCCTGGTCGATAACGAGGCCGGCATGGAACACTTGAGCCGGATGAATCTGCGGACCATCGATCTTCTCTTGGTGATCTCCGACCCCTCGGCCCGGGGCATCCTCACCGCCCGGCGGATCGCTGAACTGACCGGCCCCCTGGGCATCACCATCAAACAGCGCTGCCTGATCGTCAACCGGGTGCCGGAGCCAGCCTCGCCGGAATTGCTGGCCAAGATCGAAGAGGCCGTCACCGGCAGCGACTTGCCTCTGGGCGGGATCCTGCCGGCCAGCCCCGAGCTGGTCAGTCAGGAAATCTCCGGCCGCTCCTACCTGGAGTTATCCACTGAGACACCGGTAGTGGCGCGGGCCTTTGCGATCTTTGATCAATGGATAGGAAACGCAGGCTGAAGACTGAAGACCGAAGGCTGACGGAAACGGCCACTGACAACCTAAACCTTCGGCCTTCAGCCGTCAGCCGTCAGCCTTCTTTACATTTCTCATATTACTGCTATAGTCAAAACCCTAAGATAATTGGAATTTTCCTTTTGCACCCGCCGGGGCGCGACCCCGGTCTCTAAGGACATGGCGATGCTCAAATCATATCCCGCCGACCGCCCCCTGGTTGATATCGCCAAGGCCACCAAGGTATATCCGCCCAACATCCTGGCCATCCAGAACATCTCCCTGGAGGTGGCCAAGGGCGAAATGCTCTTTCTCACCGGCATGAGCGGGGCCGGTAAAACCACCTTGCTCAAGCTGATCTGTGCCATTGAACAACCCACCAAGGGCGTGGTCGAGGTCGGCGGCTGGGACCTGGCCAAGGCCAGCCCGGCGGAAATCCAACGATTGCGCCAGGATATCGGGGTGATCTATCAGGACTTCAAGCTCCTCCCCAAACAGACGGTGTTCCAGAACGTTGCCATGCCCATGGAGGTCGCTTACCGGGACCAGAGAGACATCAACCGGCGAGTAGACCAGCTCCTGCAACTCCTGCGGATTTCCCACAAACGCGAAACCCCGGCCGGGAAGCTTTCCCGTGGCGAACAGCAACGGGTTGCCATTGCCCGGGCCGCCGCCAACACCCCAGCCCTGATCCTGGCCGACGAGCCAACCGGCAATCTGGACCAGGAGACGTCCGGCCTGGTTATGCGTCTCTTCGAAGAACTTCACCGGGGCGGCGCCACCCTGATCATCGCCAGCCATGACGTGGGCCTTTACCGGAATACCGATTACCGCCGGGTAGAGCTGGAACATGGCCTCTTCACCACCCGTTCGTCCGTGCGCCAACTGCAACTGCCAACCTCCGGCCACCTCTTCCAGGCTGCTGGGAATCATGAAGGCCCCGATCTGATGGCATAACAAGCAGAAGCCGCCGCAAGAACCTGGCACCCCGGCGAAATCGCCATGAAACCTCATTCACCACCCGCGCCAATTGCGGCGCGGTCCGGACTGGCAGGGAGATAGAGCATGAGTCTCAAATCATATTTTCACCTCAAACAGGTTGGACATAACTTCCGGCAAAATTGGCCGACCCAGCTAATGACCCTCCTCACCATCACCCTGTCGGTGCTGATTTTTTCCTTCTTTTTACTGATCTATCTCAATGTCGTCAATCTGGGGGCGCGGTTGGGCGGGGAGATCCGTTTGGTGGTCTACCTGGACAATGAGGTGGCCCCGGCCCTGCAACCGCTGCTCCGCGACAAGATCGCCGCCTTCGCCAAGGTCAATAAGGTGCTCTTCATCCCCCGGGCTGAGGCATACAAACGTCTGCAGCAACAACTCGATAAGGAAAAGGACCTGCTGGCCGACCTGGGGCCCGACTTTCTCCCCCCATCCATTGAAGTCTACCCCGTGGAAAGCCTCCACAACTTTGCGCGCCTGAAGGAATTTTCCGACTTTCTGGCCACCCTGCCCGGCGCCCAGAAGGTTCAATACGGGCAGGAATGGCTGGAACGTTTGGACTACTTCACCGAGTTACTACGGGTCATCGTCGGGCTCAGCGGGGTCCTGCTGGTACTGGCCACCGGCTTCATGGTCTCCTGTACCGTCAGGCTTACTGTAGTCGCCAAAGAAAGCGAGCTGGAAGTTCTGCGACTGGTGGGGGCCAGCAACCGCTATATTCAGTCCCCGCTGTTTTTCGAGGGCGTCATCCAGGGCGTGCTCGGCTCAATCCTGGGCCTGCTGCTGCTCTACACCATATTCATCTGGACCAGGATCCATCTGGGTGGCCCCGGTCTTCTCAACCTTCTTGAATATACCTTTTTCCCGCCGACCACTACCGCCCTGATCATCGGCGCCACCACCATAATCTGCGCCTGGGGCAGCCTGCTCTCCATCCGCAAGCAAATGCGCATCTGAGATGCCGATGATCAGACTTACGGCACTATTAATCATCCTTGGCGCATATCTCCTCCCCGGCCCAGCCTTGGCCGGCAAAGACCTGACCGCCACCCTGGAAAACAATGTGGCCGAGCAACAGCGGCGCATTAAGCAAGTCCAGAAGGCCATGGACGAAAAGCGCGATCTACTTCGCGACTCCAGCGCCCGCGAGGCCAATCTCATGGGACAGCTCGAGGAACTGGAGCACGCCCTGGGCAGCGGCCGGGAGCAGTTGACCAAACTCAGCCAGGAAGCCGCGGCAAAAAACGAGGCAATTCAGCACCAGAATGCAGAGCTTGCAGCCATCGCCGCCACGAAAGAGAGCACCCGGGATCACGTAAAGAAAAGATTGGCCGCCTTTTACCGGATGGGTGATATCGGTATGTTAAATGTGGTCTTTTCCTCCACCAACCTCACCGAACTTCTTAACTTCAAAGACTCCATCCGTATCCTGATTGAACATGACCAGCAGACCTTGGGCGGCTACCATGCGCAAATCAACAAATTAACCAGTCTCCGCGACGAGTTGCAAAAGGAGCACGCCAGGTTGCAGCAGGTCATCAACGACTCCGAACTGCAAACCCGGCGGCTGGCCGAAAACCGCAACAACCGCCAAAAACTATTGGCCTCGATCAGCCTGGAAAAGGGCCTTTATCAGCAAGCCCTGGAGGAAATGGAAGGGGCCGCCGCCAATCTCAACCAAACTCTGGCCGTACTGCGTGATAAACTGACCGCCAGCCAGAGAGAGCAACCACAAAGACCATCCTCTCCCAGCCAAAAATCATCGCCAGCATCCAGCGAATTTGTCGGCATGAAAGGCCGTCTGCCCCCGCCGGTCAGGGGGACGGTCACCACCTTCTTCGGCAAAAACAACCAGGGCAAATTCGGCATCACCACCTCCGCCGACGGCATTGACATCAAAACTACCGCCGACACCGAGATCTCCGCGATCTATAAAGGCAAAGTGGTTTATGTTGGGCAGATGCGCGGTTATGGCAATTTGCTGATCATCGACCACGGCCAACAGTATTTTTCTCTTATGGGACGGGCCACTGAGTTCTACAAGAAGGTGGGCGACCTGGTCGCCTCCGGTGATGCCATCGGGGCCATGGGCGATCAGGGCGGACTACTGGGCGAGGGGCTGCATTTCGAGATTCGCCACGGAACCACCCCAGAAAACCCGCTGGAGTGGGTCAACCGGGGCACACTTAACACCGGCCCCAATCCCAAAGGCAGCGGTTCCGGCCGGAAAGTTTACAAGAATAATTGATTGTCCCGCCGCCCCCAACGTGCTAGATTATCTGACTTTCTCGGGAACCGTTGCCATAAAGGCGCCAAGCTAAATGGAATACGGGAAGCCACCCGGCGCTAACCTGCCCGTGCCCCACCCCGAAAAAACCAGACTACCGGCAGTACTTCTCCCCTTTTGAGGGGCAATAGACCCACAGGATCTTCAAATGAAAAAGCCCCGTCTCATCTTGCACAAATATGTCCTGACCGCCCTGGCCGCCACCTTTGCCCTCGTTTTGGCCGCAATCATCCAAGATCATGGTGCCACTGCCAGCGTCAACGACACCTACCAGAATCTGGAAGTATTTTCCAACGTCCTCAGTCTGATCCAGAAAAATTACGTCGAAGATGTCGATACCAGCGAGGTGCTCCAAGGGGCAATTAAGGGGATGCTGGCCTCATTGGACCCCCACTCTTCCTACCTGAAGCCGGACGACTTCAAGGAACTGAAGATGGAGACCAAGGGCAGCTTCGACGGGATCGGTATTGAAATAACCACGAAAGATGGCGTACTGACCGTGGTTTCCCCTATCGAGGGCACGCCAGGTGACCGAGCCGGGCTAAAGGCGGGTGACAAAATCCTCCGGATCGGTAAAGAGATGACCAAGGACATGACCCTGACTGAAGCGGTGAAGAAGCTGCGTGGGCCCAAGGGTACCGAAGTCACGATCTCTGTGCATCGGACCGGCTGGAGCGATATGAAGGAATTCACCATCGTGCGCGACGTCATTCCCCTCCACAGCGTGAAATCCAAGGTCCTCGAGCCGGGTTACATCTATTTGCGGGTCACCAACTTCCAGGACAATACCACTAAGGACTTCAAAGACGCGCTTAAGGAACTTTCCGACCGGGGCCGGGTCCGCGGTCTGGTCATCGACCTACGCAACAATCCCGGCGGCCTCCTGGCCCAATCGGTCAAGATCTCCGACATCTTCATCGACGAGGGCCTGATTGTTTCCACCAAGGGCCGGGTAAAGGAACAGAATACCGAATATTCAGCCCGACCTGATGGCGAGCGGCACGACTACCCCATCGTTGTTCTGGTCAACGAAGGAAGCGCCAGCGCCTCGGAAATCGTTGCCGGAGCGCTGCAGGACCACAAGAAGGCCTTGATCGTCGGCACCACCACCTTCGGCAAGGGGTCGGTACAGACCATTATCCCCATGTCCAACGGGGCCGGGTTGCGCTTGACCACCGCCCGCTACTACACCCCCAGCGGCCGTTCGATCCAGGCCAAGGGGATCGAACCGGACATTGTTGTAGAAAACATCCCACAACCGGAAGACACTCTAGAACCGATCAAGGGTAAAGACAGCAAGCTCCCTGCCCTCCGGGAAAAAGATCTACGGAATCATATTACTGACAGCGGCAAATCCGGCGACCAGGAAAGCGCCGCTGAACCAGCCGCCAAGGACGCGCCGAAAGACAAAGACCCGGCGGAAGTCAAACCGCAGAAGGAAAAGACCCCGCTGGAAAAAGCCGAAGATGAAGCCAAGGAGATCAAGGAAAAATTAGCCAAGGACAATCAGCTACGTACCGCGCTGATGATCCTCAAGGGTCTGACCGTCTACTCGGATTTCAAGACGCCGCCCGCAACTCCGGCAGCAATAGCTACGGCTACCCCGGCAACTCCGGCTACTCCGGCAACCCCGACTACCCCACCGGCAAAATAGCCCGGTAACCGGAAATATCGTCAAACGACAACAGCCGCCTTGGTTCGTCAAGGCGGCTGTAGATTATTTTCATGTTTTACCCGCCGCGGAGAGGTACCGAAGTGGCCGTAACGGGCCCGACTCGAAATCGGGTTGTCGATTAATCTCGACACGTGGGTTCGAATCCCACCCTCCCGCCAGTTTCACACCCCAAGTCGTCCTATTTAGTCCAGAAAATCCCGCAAGTACACGCTAACGTACCGAAATATTGCCCAGTAAGAGGTTGCTACGCCCTAGACTGCTAACCAGTTTATGCCATTCCTTGAGGGCAGATTCCTTGATTTATTTAGACCTAATTTCAAATCATTATTTAGGTCTTGGCAATAAATCAACCCCGCAAGTCGGGCGCCCTCTTTCGGCCTACACGCCACGCCATTTTCACACATCATTCTGAGCACAGCTTCGGCTATCCCTTCAACATCCGATTGCATGGTTTGCTGTGGCGCCGCCAAATCGCGGATGATCTCCCCCTGCCGCTGAAAAGCAACCCGGCCATAATTTATAAAAGTTGTCATGACTTTCTCTTGCCCAAGGTTCTGGCTCCACGCCTTGAGCTGTTCCGGGGTCTGGTAGATCTCCTCGCCGAGCTGAGTCGGGGTGTTTCGAAGCGATGCGGGTTGAAATATGGCAGGCCGGCCAGCTCAAATGCTTCGTGAAATATTGCCCGAATGGGCGTGGCAGTAAGCCAGTTCCTGAGCCAGCCCAGCCGCGGCAAACTTATAAACCGCCCCGCCAACCCTCTCCCACGGCGGGGAGAGGGAGTCTTGATGCTCCCTTTTCCCGCCGTGGGAGGAGTTTGGGGGAGGGCGGCTTGAGCACTAAACAAACAATGGACTATTTTAAGTCTATTGGGTATCTATCATTGCATCAAGAGACCTTTAAGAGGCTTTTATGCAAAGTTCAAAGACAGCGGAAGAAATGGAAGTGGCCTTCGGTCAGCAGTTGCGCGAGCTGCGTTTGCGCCGCAACCTCGATCAGCGTCTGTTGGCGGAACAGGCCGGGGTTGCGCTCAATGCGGTGAAAAACCTGGAAAACGGCAGAGGGGCGACCTTGACCTCTCTGGTGAAGGTGCTGCGCACCCTGGAGCGGGCCGACTGGCTGGACACTTTGGCGCCGACGGTCACCATCAGCCCGATGCAGATGCTGAAGGCCAAACAGCCGCGCCAACGCGCCTCAAAAAGCAAAGGGCCAGCCAATGCATAGACCGGTTCATGCCATCGAGGTGCGCATCTGGGGCACGACTGTCGGGGCTGTGGCCCTGGCGCCAAATCTGGGTTATTACGCCTTTGAATACGATCACCGCTTCCTCAAGTCCGGTATCGAGCTGGCGCCGCTTGCCATGCCGCTCTCCGCAGGCCGGGAGCCGTTTATTTTTGTCGATCTGCCCGAACTGAGTTTCAAACGATTGCCGACAATGCTGGCCGATGCCCTGCCGGATGATTTCGGCAATGCCTTGATTGATGCCTGGATGGCGAGCAAGGGTATCGAAAAAACCCGGGTCACCCCTCTTGACCGCCTGGCTTATATGGGCAAGCGCGGCATGGGGGCGCTGGAGTTCAAACCGGCTCGCACCCCAGCCACGGCGAGCAGCACGGCAATCAAGCTGTCCCGTCTGGTGGAGAGCGCCCGGCAGGCGACCCATGGCGAGCTCGGCTCGGATCAGCTTGCCAAGGCGGCGCTCGCTCAGATCATTCAGGTCGGGACTTCGGCGGGCGGCGCGCGGGCCAAAGCGGCCATCGCCTGGAATCCGGCCAGCGACGAGATCCGCCCGGGTCAGTTCGAGGTGACACCCGGTTTTGAACACTGGCTGCTCAAGTTCGACGGCATGGGAGCCGACCGGGAGCTGGGCGGTTCGCAGGATTATGGCCGGATTGAATATGCCTACTACCTGATGGCTTCTGCCGCCGGGATGCAGATGTCGCCTTGCCGTCTGCTGAAGGAGAGCGGGCGGGCGCATTTCATGACCCGCCGCTTTGACCGCCAGGGGAACCAGAAGCATCATCTGCAATCTCTTTGCGCCATGGCGCATCTGGATTACAAGCAGAAGGCCAGTCATGATTACAGCCAGCTGCTGCAGACCATTATCCGCCTGGGCCTCGATTATAGCGCCCTTGAAGAGGCGTTCCGGCGCATGGCCTTTAATGTCGTGGCGGCCAATTGCGATGACCATACCAAGAACAGTTCCTTCCTGTTGCGAGAAGGGGGGCGCTGGGAGCTGGCTCCGGCCTACGATGTCACCTATGCGTTCAATCCCGCCGGGGAGTGGACTTGGCAGCACCTCATGGCGGTGAACGGCAAGTTTGCCGACATCTCGCAGTCTGATCTGCTGGCGGTTGCCGACCGTTTCGGGGTCGGCACGGCGCCTAAGGTCTTGCAGCAGGTTCGGGAAGCGGTCACGGCCTGGCCCGATTTTGCCAGCCAGGCCGGGGTGAACCCGGTTGAGACGAGCAGGATACGCGCAAATCACTCTCTGTTGTAACCAGCAGCGCTTAAATTTCAAGGAAAGGAGAGGCCAGGAGGTCCCCAAACCAACCCTCAAGCACTCGAAGCCTGCAATTGAGATAGCCCTGACCGGGACTTAACGGGAGCAGTTGTTAAAGTATGAAGGTTGGGTGTCGCCGAGGCCAATTCGCGCTATTTCAGCGACCGTCTGTTCTGGCTGCGATTATCATAACATTGGGATAGCGCCGGACTTTGCTGTACATTATCGACCTTACGAAGTAGAAGTGTGACAAAAGTCTAGGATGCTGGCAAGGCCAATTCTTGAGTCAAGATCATTTGGAAATATGTTGACTGGCAATTAGGTATTGTGTCCCGGAACGACCCTTGACATCGGCCCTCAAATCGTAAGATAAATCGAGTTCAATTAACCACCCTACAATTCAACCACGAGGCTGTTATGCGACCTATTGCGAGATCTCTCTTTGTCCCTTCTGATCGTCCTGGCGTGTGCTGCCGGCAAACCTCTGCCGCCTTTCTGGCAATGGCTTTGTTGTACAGTGTGCCCTGCCTTGCCGGAGCACTGGATGGAGGTACGGTCGGAGGACCCGACTCGGTGGCCGTTGGCCCCTCCAGCGTAAGCGGCAATTCCGCCGACACGGCGGTTGGCCCAAGCAGTACGGCCAGCGGAGCCGCTGGAACCTTCGGCATGACTGCAATTGGCTACGCCAGCACGGCCAGCAATACCGGCGCGGTGGCTCTCGGTTTTCAAAGTCTTGCCAGTGGCTACGGCGATGTGGCACTTGGTGGCGCAAGCCAAGCTAGCGGTGGTTACAGCACGACTGTAGGCGCTTTCAGCAAAGCCAGCGGCGCCAGTAGCACGGCCTTCGGTTCAAATGCCACGACCACCGGAGACAATTCGGTCGCTTTGGGTGCCAACAGCACCGACGGAGGTACGGCCAATGTGCTGTCGGTCGGAGGGCCGGGCATTACTCGCAGAATCATCTACGTCGCCTCAGGGATTGTGAATGCTACCTCCACCGACGCCGTTAACGGCAGTCAACTTTACAGCACCAACCAGAACGTTACTGCCGCCCAGACCACGGCGAACACGGCAGTCACCAACGCCGCCGCTGCCCAGACCACGGCGAATACGGCAGCCACCAGTGCCGCCGCCGCCCAGACCACCGCCAACACGGCCATTGCCAACTTCAGTAGCGGTACGGTTAACGCCAGCTTTGCCTCGGCCAATCTGAACTCGGGGGGGCTCACTAATGCCGGGGCCATCTCCGGGGTGACGGCCGGGGCGGTTTCGGCCATTTCCACCAACGCTGTCAATGGCAGCCAGCTTTACGCCACCAACCAGAACGTTACTGCCGCCCAGACCACGGCGAACACGGCAGTCACCAACGCCGCCTCCGCTCAAGTCACGGCCAATACGGCGATCACCAATGCAACTGCTGCCCAGTTGTCCGCCAACACGGCCATTGCCAACTTCACCAGCGGCACTATCAACGCCAGTTTTGCCTCGGCTAACCTCAATTCGGGGGGGATCACCGATGCTGGGGCCATCTCCGGGGTGACGGCCGGGGCGGTCTCGGCCATTTCCACCGAGGCTGTCAACGGCAGCCAGCTTTACGCCACCAACCAGAACATCACCACAACCCAGGTCACTGCAAACACCGCCCAACTTCATGCGTTGACGGCCCTCGATAACTTACAGACAATGATTAATCAGTTGGTGCAATCAGGAGTATGTACGGTGAACGGAGCAACAATCAGCTGCGGCAATAACGTGCAGTTGGCGGGCGGGATGGTCGAAAGCGGGGCAAGCAACGGCATTGCCATCGGCAGTAACGCCCAGGTGCTCTCCTCCGGCGGTATTGCCTTAGGGCAGAACGCCACCGCCGAACTCTCCAACTCGGTGGCTATTGGTTCGGGTGCCATAGCCCATTCCTCGGTGGCGGTCGGTACCGGGGCACAGGCCTTGGGCACCAACACCACAGCCTTGGGGGACAATGCTGTCGCTTCCGGCAATTACGCGGTAGCACTTGGAAATAACGCCCAGGCCACCCATGACAATTCAGTGGCTATCGGCAATGGGTCATATACCACCGCCGCCAATACCGTTTCGGTGGGAGGGGTGGGCCACGAAAGGCGGATTACCAACGTTGCCGAGGCCATTGACGGTACCGATGCCGTCAACCTGAAACAGTTCAACTCTGCGCTCGCCTCGGTGACCACAGCGACGCTGAGTTCGGCGCGTTCTTATACCGATCAGCAAGTCGATGCGGCTAGAACCACTGCCGCAAGAGGAATCGCGGCAACAGCGGCCATCATGAATGTCACGCCTTCGGCCGTGGGCAAGACTGCAGTGTCACTGGGCATTGGCAATTACGAGAGTGAATCGGCGGTAGGTGTGTCCGTGGCATATTCACCTCGCCAGAACTGGATCGTCAATGCTGGGCTCGCAAGTTCCAGCGGCGGCAAGCCGGTATCGAGAATCGGTTTTGGGCTGGAGTTTTAAACCAGGTTCCGAGATTACTGGGGTACATAGTTATGGCGGCTTTTTCTACTCGCTAACCCTTCAACCATGCCAATCTTTTTGATCTCTTCTTGTGGTCCGCCGGTCAAGCGACCAGACATCCATTTGCCGTCTTTGGGGATATTTCCCCATCACGGAAGATTGAGTTTGGGCCAACCCGTCGGCCTCGAAACATAATACGGGCGTGCAGCGCGGTGGCTCACACGGTCTCCGGAGTGGCAAGGCCCGACGGGAAGATCGTGTGAGTTAAGGGTTATATTCTCAGGCCTTGGTCGCTACGCGACTCTGGCCAGCTTCTCCTCGAAAGGTTTGCCAGACCGGTCCACGGCCAATAGATACTCGAAAAGCTTGCGGGCAACTACCAGGGTTGCTCGGTTGCGGTTGCCCTTTTTCAGTTCCTTCTCGTGCAAGGCCGCCAACTGCGGGTTCCAGTTCGGCGCCAGTTTGGCCGCCTCGATCAGATTGCTCTGTAGGTGTTTGTTGCGCTTCTTTGAGATCGGTTTAATCCGCTAATTGGCAAATGATTGTGCCCTTCTCTGGGGCCGAAATTTTCAGTTAGATTGTCAATATTTCTCTTGAATATATTGGTCTTCGGTTAGTCAAGTGCGGAAGATTCACCAATACCAAACCGGAAGCGATCATGACCGAGTTCCACATGCGGTGGAACTAAGGAACTAAGGGGACGTCCATAAGATTATAAGATTACGAACGCGAGCCGACGTTTCTCTTTTGACGGTGGGAACTGGCAATAGGTAAAAATGCCTGAAACAGCGCATTCACCGTGACCCTTGGCTTTCCCTCAGGCCTAAATAAAGACGAGCTTGCCTTTGCCTAGCTGCTTGATGCCGACATGTCGGAAACCGTGGAATGGTGGCACCGGAACTAACCCTGCAAATCCCACTCGGTAGGCCTGGTGATGCCGGACGGCAGAGGCTACTTCCCGGATTTCATGGTGAAGGTGAAGGGCAGAAGCAAGGGGGGGCGGCATCCTGGTGATCGAGGATAAAGGCGAATTTCTTCTGAACAGCGGCAATACCCCCGACAAGGCCCAGGCATTTCACGAACAGTACCGACAACCAGTGATGGTCATGCTTGAGAAATCGGGACGCTGGATGACCCTGCGTTTTAACGAGAAGTCCGACAAACTGGAGCCGGATTCGGTGTTCCGGCTGGATGCGCTGGCGGAGTATTAAAGGAGCTATGCCCAGCCGACCGCCTTTCTTTATTCCGAAAGCGATACCCTGAAGACCAAGCCGTTCATCGCCTTGTGAAATTAACAAACCAAATCTGGGAGCATTGATCATGCCCGACGGAGAATCCGCCAGACTCGCCGTTTTTGAAGGGAAACATATCCGGAAAATCCTTCATGAGAGCGAATGGTGGTTTGCTGTAATTGATATTGTGGAAGTACTCACCGGCAGCAGCATACCTAAGCGATACTGGAGCGATCTCAAACGAAAGCTTGCCAAGGAAGGCTATGCCGAGTTGTACGAAAAAATCGTACAACTGAAATTTACTGCGGCAGATGGCAAGTATTACGCCACCGATTGCGCCAATACCGAAACCATGTTCCGCATCATCCAGTCGATACCCTCCCCCAAAGTGGAGCCGCTCAAGCGCTGGCTGGCGCGGGTTGGCAAGGAGCGCATTGACGAGATCGAAAACCCCGAGCTGGCCATGGCCCGGATGCAGGAGCTGTACGAGAAAAAGGGCTATCCAAAGGAGTGGATTGACAAGCGGCTGCGGGGGATCGCCGTCCGTCAAGACCTGACCGATGAGTGGGTGAACCGGGGCGCAAGGAACAGCCTGGAATACGCCATTCTGACCAACGAGATTATGCAGGGGGCCTTTGAACTGAAGGTGGAGGAGTATAAAGCGGTGAAAGGGCTGGAGCGGGAGAACCTCCGCGACCACATGACCGATATTGAGCTGATCCTGACCATGTTGGCGGAAGCGACCACTACCAAACTGCACCGGGATCGGGACTCGCAGGGGTTCGAGCCGCTAAAAAAGGACGCCACGGATGGCGGGGCGGTTGCCGGTCGAACGCGCCTGGATATTGAGGCGCAGAGCGGAACCAAAGTTGTAAGCAGTGCGAACTTCAAGGAGTTGCCGCACAAGAAGCGTACCAAGCTGAAGTAGCGCAAAGGAATCCAATGGTCGCTGCCGGTATATTCGATAACGAAGCGTCCAGCGTTGACTTGAAGGTATATGACGACTTACGGGCGCTGGGGTGGTCGCGGGAAAGCAAAACGCTCCTCTATCAGCCGAAGTACGATCTTTCGACCAAGTGAACCAAGGGGACGCCCATAAGATTAAGTGGCTCTAAATAAAACTCAGCAAAATGCTTATATTACATAACAAGATCAGATCGTTACAGCGAAGGAGGTCTTGTTATGAAGATGCCCAAGATA
>Ga0334722_10000451_pt1 | contig 61297 bp, 44 predicted proteins | sample C3_bottom_MG_FD_207210 | JGI IMG/M metagenome (GOLD analysis project Ga0334722, IMG submission 207210) | Sediment microbial communities from Yellowstone Lake, YNP, Wyoming, USA - C3_bottom | ecosystem: Environmental > Aquatic > Freshwater > Lake > Sediment | place: USA: Wyoming | collected... | reverse complement strand
CAGAAGGCTTCACTCGACGCTGGGCTACATCAGCCCGATGCAGTTCGAGAATAACTGGCTCGCGGCACAGTTGAAGAAAGCCGCATAATGGACCGGTTAAGAACTACGGAATTCAGGGGCAAGGTCAGGGCGCGAAAATCACCCGCACCCTCGACAAGATCGCGCCCATGCCCCTGCTCCAGGCGCCCGACATCGCCACGATTACCCTGGGCTGCGCCCTGGGCTATCTCGACTTTCGCATGCCGCAATTGGAATGGCGCAACGGGCGCGCCGCATTGAGTCTATGGTACGAGGTGTTCTCGGCGCGCAAATCGATGCAGGCCACCGTGCCCCACACCTAGCGTCTGCTCCAGCAGCGGGTCCTATCCCAGCGCCTAGCTGCCCAGCGCGCGTGTCACGTCGTCGAAAAGCTCGTCCACCTCGAAGCGTCTGGGGATCAGCCGCTGCTGATACACGTAGTCGATGGCCACTTCGAGGTTGCGCCGGTTGGCCTCGACGCCGAACGGATTCATATCGATGGTGCCGGCCCCGGGCAGACCCGCAGCCTGCTTGCTCTCCTGCAGCAGCCGAAACGCCTCCCGTACCGCCTGCGGCTTGGACTGCGACAGCGACTCGCTCACGACCACCATGTGGTTGATCTGAATCGCGCCGTTGCGCCTGTGCCAGTCCGCCGCCGCTACAGCCGGGTCCGGAATCAAGGGCTGTAGCCGCGCATCGGCGGGCACGGCATTGCCAACCACGACCGCGTCCAGTTCTCCCGCCAGGAGCATGGCCACCGCATCCTTGCCTGCCACAGCACGTTCGACCGTCGGGGGATCGCGATGCTCGGCGACATGCGCATCCTCGAAACTCACCCAGCGGATGCGATCCAGGTCGACGCCGTAATCATTGGCCAGGATGCCGCGTATCCAGGCGGCCGTGGTCACGGAATAGGAGCGAATGCCGATGCGGCGCCCGGCGAGGTCGCCCGGGGCGAGCGGGCCGCGCTCGGCGTTGTACACCAGGTAGGGATGCTGAAAGCGCGCAATCAACACCGCCGGCAGCAGGACCAAGGGCTTGCCCCAGGCTTTCGCCATGAGGAAGGTCACCAGCGCCAGCTCCGCCAGATCGAACTCCAGGTCCCGCACCACTCGCTTGAACGCCGTCTGTGCAAGCTTCACATCGGCGAAATCGAACGCCACCTGCGCCGAGCGCAGCGCGCCCTGCTTCAGCGCCAGGGTGCCGGGATAATCGCCGAGCAGCGTATGCAGCCTGACTGGTCCCGCCTGCGGCATGCTGGACACGAGTTTAGGACCTCAGACCAGCAGGCCGCCGCCGTCGATGTAGACCACGCTTCCGGTCATGAAGTTGGTGGGCAACATCAGCAGGATCTGATGAACGTTTTCATGTTTTCTCTTCCGTTAGTACTGCGTCTATTCTATTTTGGCGCCGGAAATCCTGACCAGTTCCTTCCATTTCCCGACTTCAGCCGCGATGAACTGCTTGAACTCTGCCGGTGTATTGCCGACCGGCTCCGAACCTTGCTCCGCGAGGCGCGCCTTGACCTCCGGCTGATTCAGCACCTTCACGATCGCCTCGTTCAACCTGTTCACGATATCGGCGGGCGTCTTGGCGGGTGCGAGTATGCCGTTCCACAATGCCACTTCGTATCCGGGCAGCAGCTCACCGATCGTCGGCACCTCGGGCAGCAGCGGCGAGCGCTTCTTCGTCGTGATGCCCAGCGCCTTGACTTTACCGCCCCTGATGTGGGGCAGGACCTCGACCAGCGGCCCGAATAAGCACTGGATCTGCCCGGCGAGGAGATCCGCAGTCGCCGGCGCTCCGCCTTTGTACGGGACATGCACCATATTGCCGCCGATCATACTGTTGAACAGGGCGCTGGAGAGGTGCTGCGACGAGCCGTTGCCGGCCGTGCCGTAGTTCACCTGGTGTTTTCCGCTTTTCACGTAGGCGATGAAATCCGCCAGATTGGCGACAGGTACGCTCGGGCCGACCACCAGCACGTTCGGGATGAACGCGGTTTGCGCCACCGGGACCAGATCTTGCGCAAAGTCGTAGGGCAGGTTCTTGTACAGGCTCATGTTGGTCACGTGCGTGCTCGTGGCCATCAGGAATGTATAGCCGTCGGGGGCAGACTTGGCCACCGCGTCAGCGCCAATGTTTCCCCCGGCACCGGGCCGGTTGTCGATGACGACCGTCTGGCCCAGCTGCGCCCGCAGATTTTCCGCGATCACCCGCGCGGTGACGTCGGTGCTGCCGCCTGGCGAATACGGCACCACCAGCTTGATCGGCCGCGAAGGCCAGGTGTCGGCAAACGCGGGAAACACGGCCTGCAGCAACAGCAACGCACAGCCGATCGCCTTAATCGCACTCTTCATCATCGTGTCCTCTCCTTTGATAGGGGCATCCCTACAGCATATCAATCAAACACCTGAATACCTAGGATCTGTTCACATTCAGCACATGAGCGCGACGGGAGTAATTTGGGGTGCAGCGCAAGGCGTGAGGAGCGCCGCTTGGCCTGCGCCCCCTTGGTTCGGATCAATCGCTAAATGTCCGACAACAGCGTGGACCGCGCCTTTATATCCTTGAACTTCATCAGGCGGATGACTTCTCCGAGGTCGGCGTGAAGCGCATCCAGCCTGGCCTGCGGCAGATCGGCCAGCGCCTGCTGCAGAATTCCGACCAGCGGCCGCGGCGCACGCTGCAGGACTTTCTCGCCCTTGGCGCTCAGCTTCAGCTGCACCACACGATGGTCGTCGCCGATACGCATGCGCTTCACCAGCGCAAATTCCTCGAGCCGGCGCAGCATGTTGCTGGCGGTCGACAGGTGGATTCCCAGTTGTCGCGCCAGGTCGCTCACTTTGATCCCGGGCGCGCCGCCGATTTCCGCCATGGCCCACAGTAGCGCTCCGCTCAACCCGCACTCCTGCTCCACCCACTGATAGTGCCGCTTGATCGAGCGAAACAGCACGCGAAACTGTTTCAACACCTCCAAGCGCTTTTTCTGGCTGCCTGAAGTCGCAGCGGGTGGAACGCGCGAACGCTTTTGGCGCTTGCCGGGATCGCCTACTGTGTGTTCTTCCATTTCGCTGCGCCGCATCAAGTGAGAAGCAGAACGTCACAATCTCGGATTGTCGTGCCGATTCAATGAATTCGTCTGGTAGACCGTCGGCCTCAGAAACGCAGCTTATCGGAACGCCAGGGCGTACCCTGATAGTATTTCACAATAATGATTCCAGGAATATGATATGTTCCGCCTAGGCTAGCGGACTGGACGGCAGTTCAAACAGGACAGGTGATAGCCCGGGTAGCCCGCATTCAACGAGGAGGGGAGACCACGAAGAACCGGACCGCACTGCGCAATTGACGGAACACGTCAAGCGAGTCGAGTCCCAGCAGTGAGCGTGAGCGGTTGTCGCCGGCGGTACTGCCGGCTGATCGTTCTTCATAGGCTGCCGAACCGTGTTCGTCGGCCTATTTTTTTTTGGCCGCGCCCGCACGGCGCTTTCAGCGCTCCAGTTGCTTGGCCTTGGCGAAGTAGCGACTAACACCCACTGCATACATCGCTCCGAACACCACCAGGGCCATCGCGGTCACGGCGAACAGGCCGCCGAGCCCGAACGCGAACGCCTGCGTCGCCAGCGCGCAGCCTGCCGCAATGATCAGAATGCGGACGCTGACGCACAGCAGCGGCCAGAGCATGCGTCCGGTGCCCTGAAATGAAAAATACAGGGCCATCCCCAAACCGAGGAACGCATAGCTCGGCCCGGCGACATGAAAATATTGCGTGGCGACGGCGAGCACGTCGGGGTCACGCGTAAACATGCCGGCCCAAGCCCCAGGAGCGACGGTCACCACCGCGCCGATGGCGCCGCAGACGGCCGCGGCGAACAGCCCTCCGGTCCAGGCTATCCTGCGCGCGCGCTCCAGTTGACCGGCGCCCACGTTGGTGCCGACCATGGCGACGAGCGTGGCCCCGAGACCGAATACGATCGGGATTTGCAGGTATTCGAGGCGCGCGCCGATGCCGTATCCGGCAAGCGCCGCCGCCCCGTGGACGCCGACGAAGCCGGTCGTCACGGCGACGGCCGTATTGATCAGCGCGGCATGCACGCACGCCGGCACGCCGACTTTCAGAATTTCGCCGAAGTAGCACCAGGAAGGCCGGCAGGGGTGCAGGGAAACCAGCGTCGCGCCGCGCAGGATACGCCAGCCGAGAACGATGCAGGCGGCGAGATAGTAGATGACCAGCGCCAGGGCCGCGCCGCGCAGCCCCAGGCCGGGCATCTGCCCTGCCCCGAATATCAGCAGGGGCGACACCGCGATCATGATCACCGCGCCGGCCACCATGACCACGGCCGGCGAGCGCATGTCGCCGCTGCCGCGCAGCACGCTCGCCAGGCTGTTCGTCAACCATACGAACACCGCCCCGCCGAACACGATGTTCGAGTATTCGAGGGCGTAGTCCAGGCTCCTGTCGTGCCCCCCGAGCAGTCGATACAGACCCGGGCCGAATGCCAACGCCGCTAGCGTGAAGCCCGCGCCCAGCGCCAGTGCGATCAGCACCGCATGCCAGGCAAGCGCTTCGGCATCGGTTTTGCGGTGGCCGCCTAGCGCCCTGGCGATCGCGGAGGAAATGCCCCCACCCATGGCGCCGGCCGACATCATTTGCATCAGCATCACAATCGGGAACACCAGCGAAACGCCGGCGAGCGCATCCGTACCCAGGCGTCCGACGAAATAAGTCTCGGCGACATTGACCGCCGCCTGGGCGCAGACCAATGCGACATTGGGCACCGACAGGCGCAGCATCGTCGCCAGGATCGGCCCGCTCAACAGCCGCGCCCGAATGTCAGTCGGCGCGGGAGCTGCGCTGCGGTTCTGCGGATGCGGCATGGGCGGCATTATTGCAGATATGCGGCAAGCGGCACGCCCGCCGCAAGTGCTGCGGGCGGCCGCAGCACCATGCAGCGCCGGCGGGAAAAATGATGGACAATTGCCTTGCCCCCGGAACCGCTGCGGCGCGGTCGCCGGCCGCTTATTTCTTCAGGAGAACTGCATGAGCAACCACGTCTACAAACACATCGAACTCACCGGATCCTCGACCAAAAACATCGAGGATGCGGTCAGCGGCGCCATCGCCAAAGCATCGCTCTCCCTGCGCAACATCCACTGGTTCCAGGTCGTGGAGACGCGCGGCCACGTGGAAAACGGAAAAGTGGCGCACTGGCAGGTGACCATCAAGGTGGGTTTCACCCTGGAAGACTGACCCGACTTCGCAGCAGCTTTCAGTTCTCCATCCCGACCACGGCTTGCGGATTGTCGTCGCGGCTGGTGAGCCAGATGCCGCCGATGATCAGCGCCATACCCGCGACGTGGAACAGATGCAACTGCTCGCCGAGGAAGGCAATCGCGAGCAGGCTGGCGAACACCGGCAGCAGATGCATGAACATGCCGGCCGTGTTCGGGCCAACGCGCGCGACTGCGTTATTCCAGAAGATGTAGCCCACCACCGACGGGAATACGCCGGCATAGACGATTCCCTCCAGCGCCTGCGCGCTCCAGCTGACATACATGCCCTGCGCCAGAGACCACAGGTATACCGGAAGAACTGCGAGCACGCCTACAATCGCATTGGCGCCCAGCAGGCCCAGCGGGTGCAATTCCGGCGGCCGCCAGCGCAGGCATATCGTGTACAGCGCCCAGAGCAGCGTCGAGGCGATGATCCACAGGTCGCCAATATTGAATCTGAGAGCGAGGATCACCATCGGGTCGCCGCGGCCGACGATGCTTAACACACCAGTGAGCGAGATCACGACACCGGCCCATTGCGAGGCGCGCAAGCGCTGCCCGAGGAAGGCCCAGGAGATCGTAATGATGATCACCGGCACGAAAGAGTTGAGGATGGAGCCGCTGACGGCGGTGGTGTATTTGAGGCCGGTGTAAGAGGTCACATTGCAGAAGGTGGTGCCGAGCACGCCGAGCGCCAGCATGATGCGCCAGGAGCGGCGCATCACCGGCCAGCCGCGCACCAGATGCGGCCAGGCGAACGGCAGCAGCACCACGCTCGCGCACACCCAGCGCCAGAGCGCGAACGAATAAGCCGGCACATCGTCCCGCAGCGCTCGCCCGGCGATCCAGTTCAGCGACCAGAACAGGACGGTGGCGGTGAGCAGCAGATAGGGCGAAACACGGTCTAGGGCGGCGGTCTGACGCAATCGGGGAGGCAGGGGGAAGGTTGGCAAGGCGCCATTATAGAGCCCAGATGCCCCCTAGCCGCCCGCGATTTTCTCGATCAGTATGACCTCGCTGTCGCGCGCTATCGGCTGCAGCAAGGCGTCCTGATAGATCTCGTTGTCGATCGCGACCGCGATGCCCGCTTCGAGGTAGGGCTGCAGCTCCGGATAGCGTTCGCCCAGCGCCTGAAACAGCTGGCGCACGTTGCTGACTTCGAGGCGCAGCTCCAGCTCGCCATCGGTGTAGGGCGCCAGACTGCTCGACAGCGTGATCCTGGCCAAGACCTCAGCCCTTGGCGGCGGCCGCTTGATCCAGCGCCTTCAATACGCGCGGCGGCGAGAACGGCTGCTCGCACAGGCGCAGGCCGGTCGCGTTCTCGATCGCGTTGGCGATGGCCGCCATCGGTGCAATGATCGGCACCTCGCCGCAGCCGCGCACCCCATAAGGGTGATTCGGATTGGGCACCTCGACGATGACGGTATCGATGCGCGGCAGGTCGGAGGCGACCGGGATGCGATAGTCGAGGAAGCCGGGATTCTGCAGCACGCCGTCGTCGCCGTAGACGTATTCCTCGTTCAACGCCCAGCCTATGCCCTGTGCGGCGCCGCCCTGCATCTGGCCTTCGACATAGGCCGGATGGATCGCCTTGCCCACGTCCTGCACCACCGTATAGCGCAGGATCTTGACCGAACCGGTCTGCCGGTCCACCTCGACATCGACGATATGCGCGCCGAAGCCCGGCCCCGCGCCCTGCGCGTTGATTTCCGCGTGGCCGGCGATGGTGCCGCCGGTCTTGCCGGCCATGCGCGCGACCTCGGTCAGCGACATCGGCGCGAACTGCGCAACGCCGCCATCCACGGGACGCGCCTGACCGTCTTTCCACGCCACCGCTTCCAGCGGCACCTCGCGTATTTTGGCGACGCGCTGCCGCAGTTTTTCGATCACCTGGCGGCTCGCGATGACACAAGCCATGCCGCTGGCGAAGGTGCTGCGGCTGCCCGCGGTGAGGAAGTTGAAGCCCAGCGTCGAAGTGTCGCCCACGGTCGGCCGCACACGCTCGTAGGCGATGCCGAGTTCCTCCGCCACCATCATCGCCATCGAGGCGCGCGAACCGCCGGCGACGTCTATCGTCCCCAGGTTCAGCGTCAGGCTTCCATCCTCCTGCAGATTGAGCGAGCAGGTGGTTTCGTTGCCGATGTTGAACCAGAAACCGGTGGCGACACCGCGGCCCTGGTTGGGCGCTAGCGGCGCGCTGTAGTGCGGATGCGCGCGCGCGGCTTCAAGCGTCTGGATATACCCGATGGCCCCGAACTTCGGGCCGTAATAAGTCTGGGTGCCTTCCCTGGCGGCGTTCTTCAGCCGGAATTCGATCGGGTCCAGCCCGAGTTTCTTCGCCATCTCGTCGATCACGCTCTCGACGCCGAACACCGCGATCGGCGCGCCCGGCGCGCGATAGGCCGCGACTTTCGGCCGGTTCACAGTGACGTCGTTGCCGACGACGCGCACGTTTTCGAGATCGTAGCGCGTGAAGGCGCACATCGAGGCCTGGTTCACCGGCGAGCCGGGAAACGCCCCGGCCTGAAAATTCAACTCCGCCTCCGCGGCGGTGATCTTCCCGTCTCGGGTAGCGCCGAGTTTCACTTTGACGTTGGCCCCGGGCGTCGGACCGGTGCCGCGAAACACTTCCTCGCGCGTCATCACCATTTTCACCGGATGATTCGACTTCCGGGACAGCGCGATCGCCAGCGCCTCGTTGTAGATGTTGTTCTTGCCGCCGAAGCCGCCGCCGATTTCGGTCGGCGTGACGCGGATTTTCGACACCTCCATCTGCAGCACCTTGGCGCACTGCGCGCGGAACACGAAATGCCCCTGGGTCGAAGTCCACAGCTCAGCCTGGCCGTCGGCGCTATAGCTCGCGAGGCAGGCCTGCGGCTCGATATAGCCCTGGTGCACCGGCTTGGTATTGAACTCGCGCTCGACGATCACATCGGCCGCGGCGAAGCCAGCCGCGACGTCGCCGCGGCCGAACTCCAGCCGCTTGGCCACATTGGACGCGCGCTCCGGCCTGGGCTTGACGCCCTGCGTGTACTGGTTCTCGTGCAGCAGCGGCGCGCCGGGCTGCATCGCCTCGACCACGTCGATCACGTGCGGCAACACCTCGTACTCCACCTTGATCAGCGCGAGCGCCGCCTGCGCCACCGAGTCGGTGGTTGCCGCCACCGCCGCCACCGGATGGCCGTCGTAGAGCGCCTTCTCGCGCGCCATCATATTGCGCGTGACGTCGCGGAAATTGATCATCAGCTCGCCCACCGCCGCCAACTCGTCCGGCATCTCGGCGAAATCGTCGCGCGTGACTACCGCCTTGACCCCGGGCAGCGCCAGCGCCGCCGATGTGTCGATGGACTTGATGCGCGCATGCGCGTGCGGGCTGCGCAACACCTTGCCGATCAGCTGGCCGGGTAGATTGTAGTCGGCGCCGAAGCGGGCGCGCCCGGTGACCTTGTCGACCCCGTCGGGCCGCAATGGCCGCGTGCCGACGATCTTCAGCGCCTTTTCCTCGTACTTGAGCATGTTCGACATGGTCAGCCTCCCCGCATTTCGCGCGCGGCATCGAGCACGGCATCCACGATCTTGTGATATCCGGTGCAGCGGCACAGATTGCCGGCCAGCCAGAAACGCACCTCGGCCTCCGTCGGGTCCGGGTTGCGCGCGAGCAGCGCGCGCGCCGCGATCAATATCCCCGGAGTGCAGATGCCGCACTGCAGGGCCGCATGCTCGATGAACTTGCGCTGCAGGGGATGCAGGGTGTCGCCGTCGGCCATGCCTTCCACCGTTTCGATCGCCTTGCCCTCCGCCTCGACCGCCAGCATCAGGCAGGAGCACACCAGGCGGCCGTCGACCATGACGCTGCAGGCGCCGCAGTCCCCGGTGCCGCAGCCTTCCTTGGTGCCGGTGAGCCGCAGCTCGTCGCGCAGCGCCTCGAGCAGGGTCTGTCCGGTTTCACAAAGAAATTCGACCCGGTCTCCGTTGACCGTCGTGCTTACATGATTGCGCGACATCAGATTTGCCTCCCTGCCCGTTCCAGCGCGATCACGGCCGCGCGCTCGGCCATCACGCCCGCGACCTTGATGCGGTATTCCTTGGTGCCGCGCTTGTCGTCGATGGGCTTGCACGCGGCGCTCGCCGCGGCGGCCAATCTGGCCAGCGCCACCGCGTCGACCCTGGTGCCGATCAATGCGGCCGCGGCTTCGGGCACCAGCAGGGCGCGCGCGGCCACGGCACCGAGGCTGACCCGGGCGCTGCCGCACACACCCTTGTCGTCCAGCGTCAGATTGACCGCGGCGCCGACCACTGCGATGTCCATTTCGGTACGCGGCGTGAATCGCAGATAGGCATCGCCCGAACGCGGCGCGCGGCGCGGCAGCAAGAACGAGACGACGAGTTCACCCTTGGCCAGCGTCGTCTTGCCGGGACCGGTGACGAAGGCTTCGACCGGCTGTTCGCGCCGGCCCTGCGGTCCGGCGATGCAGGCCACGGCACCCGCGGCGATCAGCGCGGGAACGCTGTCCGCCGCCGGCGAGGCATTGCACAGATTGCCGCCCATGGTGGCGCGGCCTTTCACCTGGATCGAGCCGATATATTTGACGCCGTCGACGATGCCGGGCCAGGCCCGGGCGAACGCCTCGTTCTCGATCAATTCCATGCAGGTGACCGCGGCGCCGACCCGATAGCCGCCCGCCGCGGCTTCTACCGCGCGCATTTCGGCGATGGCCTTGACGTCGACCAGCAGTTCGGGTTCGGCGCGGCCGGAACGCAACTGGATCAGCAGGTCCGTGCCGCCGGCCAGCACCCTCCCCCGGCCGTTCGCGCCGGCGAGCAGCGCGATTGCCGCCTCCAGCGTCTTTGGCACCTCATAGCGCATTTGACAAGTCTCCTTCCATTGTCTATCGAACCGCGGTCTGCCCATGCATCCGGCATCGCCTCATCGGCAGGGCGTAATCATAATCGATGCGGGACCGCAGTGCGGCGTTCAAGCCAGACGGCTATTCCAGCCAAGGGGGCAAATGGCTTACCGCTGGCGTAACCAGGAGGAAGACCCGGTCTTGTCCACGCCTGGCCGGCGCTCAGTGCACCGGCAGCGCCGGTTCACTCTGCGCAGGCCGCGTCCGTCCCGCGGCGGCGAGCTCGCCCAGCGCACGCCGGTATTCGTGCGGGAACACTTTGACGAACTTTGCGCGCAGCGCGTCCCAGTCATCCAGGATGCGCTGCGCCTGCTCGCTGCCGGTATAGGCGAGATGCTTTTCGATCAGGCGCTGCAGGATCGCTTCGTCGGGTTGGCCCCGGTGCCAGAGTGTCTGCGGCAGCGCGGTCTCCTGCTCGGCACGGGAGAGTACCGGCTCCAGGCGCACCATGGCGGCATTGCAGCGCTGTGCGAAACTCGAGTCCTCGTCCAGGACATACGCGATGCCGCCCGACATGCCGGCGGCAAAATTGCGCCCGGTCGCACCGAGCACCACCACCGTACCCCCGGTCATGTATTCGCAGCCGTGGTCGCCCACGCCTTCGACCACCGCGTCGGCGCCGGAATTGCGCACCGCGAAACGCTCGCCCGCGACGCCGCGGAAATACGCCTCCCCCGCAATGGCGCCATACAGCACCACGTTGCCGGTAATGATGTTTTCCACGGGCCGCCCGGAAAATTTGGCTGAGGGCTGCACCGAAATGCGCCCGCCCGACAGTCCCTTGCCGCAATAGTCGTTGGTCTCGCCGATCAACTCGAGGCTGACGCCTTTCGCGAGAAACGCGCCGAAGCTCTGCCCGGCCGAGCCGGCCAGCCGCACGTGGACGCTGTCTTCGGCAAGACCGCCGTGTCCGAAACGCTGGGCGATGGCCCCCGAAAGCATCGCACCCACGGTGCGGTTGACGTTGCCGATGAGCATGTCGATCGCGACCCGCTCGCCGCGCTCCAGCGCCGGTCTGGCGAGTTCGAGCAGGCGCACATCGAGCGCCTTGTCCAGGCCGTGGTCCTGCGTTTCGCAATGACTGCGCGCCACATCGGGCGGCATGTCCGGCTGGTAAAACACGCGCGAAAAATCGAGCCCCCGCGCCTTCCAGTGCGCCAGGCCTTGCCTCGTCTCGATCAGGTCCGCACGCCCGATCAGTTCGCTGAAGCTGCGCACGCCCAGCATGGCCATCAACTCGCGCGCCTCTTCCGCCACGAAGAAGAAATAATTGACCACATGCTCGGGCAGACCGGAGAACTTCCTGCGCAGCACCGGATCCTGCGTGGCCACGCCGACCGGACAGGTGTTCAGATGGCATTTGCGCATCATGATGCAGCCGGCGACGACCAGCGGCGCCGTGGCGAAGCCGAATTCGTCCGCGCCGAGAAGCGCGCCGATCACCACGTCGCGCCCGGTCTTGATCTGGCCGTCGACCTGCACCGCGACGCGCCCGCGCAGGCGGTTGAGCACCAGCGTCTGCTGCGTCTCCGCGAGCCCCAGTTCCCAGGGCGTGCCCGCGTGCTTGATCGAACTCCAGGGCGAAGCGCCGGTGCCGCCGTCATGGCCGGAAATGGTGAGGTGATCGGCCTTGGCCTTGGCCACACCCGCCGCGACCGTGCCTACGCCCACTTCCGACACCAGTTTGACGCTGATCGACGCCGCGGGGTTGACGTTCTTCAAATCGTGGATGAGTTGCGCCAGGTCCTCGATCGAGTAGATGTCGTGATGCGGCGGCGGGGAAATCAATTCCACGCCCGGCGTCGCATAGCGGATTTCGGCGATGTATTCCGTCACCTTGCGCCCGGGCAGCTGGCCGCCCTCGCCCGGCTTCGCGCCCTGCGCCATCTTGATCTGGATCTGCTCGGCGCTCGCCAGATACTCGGCCGTGACGCCGAAACGGCCGGAGGCGACCTGCTTGATCTTGGACTTGAGCGAATCCCCCTCGCGCAGCGGCAGGTCGATCGCGACCCGGTTGGCGCCGATGCGCGACGCCAGCGTCTCTCCGGCCCTGGCCGGCGCATAGCGCCTCGGATCCTCCCCGCCTTCGCCGGTATTGGACTTGCCGCCGATGCGGTTCATGGCGAGCGCAAGCGTGGTATGCGCTTCGGTCGAGATCGAACCGAGCGACATCGCGCCGGTGGCGAAGCGCCTGACGATCTGCGCCGCCGGTTCCACCTGATCCAGCGGGATGGCCCTGGCCGGATCGACGCAGAATTCGAACAGGCCGCGCAAAGTCATGTGCCGCCGCGACTGGTCGTTGATGAGCCGGGCATATTCCTTGTAGGTCGCGTAGCTGTTGGTGCGCGTCGCATGCTGCAACTTGGCGATCGAGTCGGGCGTCCACATGTGATCTTCGCCGCGCACCCGGAACGCGTACTCCCCGCCGGCGTCCAGCGCGCCGGCGAGCACCGGATCGGCGCCGAATGCGGCGCGGTGCACGCGTATCGCTTCCTCCGCCACCTGGAAGATCCCGATGCCTTCGATATTGGAGGTGGTGCCGGTGAAGTATTTGTCGACCAGGCTCCGCGACAAGCCCACCGCCTCGAAAATCTGCGCCCCGGTATAGGACATGTAAGTCGAAATGCCCATTTTGGACATGACTTTCTTCAGACCCTTGCCTATGGCCTTGACGTAATTCCTGACCGCCTGCGTCCCGGATATCGACGCCGGCAGCAAATCTCCCATCGCCAGCAGCGACTCCATCGCAAGGTAAGGATGGACCGCCTCCGCGCCGAAGCCGCCGAGCAGCGCGAAGTGGTGCACCTCGCGCGCCGAACCGGTCTCGACGACGATGCCCGCCGAGGTGCGCAGGCCCTTGCCGACGAGGTGCAGATGGATCGCCGAGAGCGCCAGCAGCGCGGGAATGGCCACGGTATCCGCGTCGACGCGCCGGTCCGACAGGATGAGTATGCTGGCCCCCGAGCGCACCGCATCCTCGGCCTGCGCGGCGAGGCTCGCCAGGCGCGCCTCTATCGCCTGCATGCCCCAGGCGAGCGGAAAGCAGATGTCCAGTTCGCAGGCGCTGAATTTGCCGTCGGTATAGCGGTCGATATGCCGGATCTTGTCCATCTCTTCGAAATCCAGCACCGGCTGGCTGACCTCGAGGCGCAGCGGCGGATTGCTCTCGTCGATACCGAGCAGATTCGGCCTGGGCCCGATGAACGACACCAGGGAGGTCACCAGTTCCTCCCGGATCGGATCGATGGGCGGATTGGTCACCTGCGCAAAAAGCTGTTTGAAATACTGGTACAGCGGCTTGTTCTTGGCCGAGAGCACCGCCAGCGGCGCATCGTTGCCCATCGAACCCACCGGGTCCTCCGCGGCCGCCGCCATTGGCTGCAGGATGTATTTGATGTCCTCCTGCGTGTAGCCAAACGCCTGCTGCCGCTCAAGCAGAGGCACGCCCGCGGGCTCGGGATGCAGCGATTCGCTTTCGACGTCGTCGAGCTTGACGCGGATGCGTTCGATCCACTCGGCGTAGGGCCGGCTCAACGCGAGCGCGTCCTTCAATTCCTTGTCATCGACGATGCGGCCTTTTTCCAGGTCGACCAGGAACATCTTGCCCGGCTGCAACCGCCATTTCTTGACGATGCGCTCCTCCGGAATGGGCAATACGCCCACTTCCGAGGCCATCACCACCAGGTCGTCGTCGGTCACGATATAGCGCGCCGGCCGCAGGCCGTTGCGATCGAGGGTGGCGCCGATGCGCCGACCGTCGGTGAATGCGATCGCCGCCGGCCCGTCCCAGGGCTCCATCATCGCCGCGTGGTATTCGTAGAAGGCGCGGCGCCCGGCGTCCATCTGCGCGTTTCCTTCCCAGGCCTCGGGTATCATCATCATCACCGCGTGCGCCAGCGGATAGCCCGCCATCACCAGCAGCTCCAGCGCGTTGTCGAACGACGCCGAGTCGGACTGCCCGTCGTAAATCAGCGGCCATACCTTGTCCAGGCTGCGCCCGAGTATCGGACTGGCGATGGCCCCCTGGCGCGCGCGCATCCAGTTGACGTTGCCGCGCAGGGCGTTGATCTCCCCGTTGTGCGCGATCAGGCGAAACGGGTGCGCCAGATCCCAGGTGGGAAAGGTATTGGTCGAAAAGCGCTGGTGCACCAGCGCCAAAGCCGACACGACGCGCGGGTCCTGCAAATCGGTGTAGTAGCGGGCGACCTGGTCGGCGGCCAGCATGCCCTTGTAGACGATGGTCCGCGCCGACATCGACGGCACGTAGAATTCCTTGCCGTGGGCGAGCTTGAGCGCCTGAATCGCGTGTCCGGATGACTTGCGAATGATGTAAAGCTTGCGTTCCAGCGCATCGGCGACGGTCACGCTGCTGCTGCGGCCGATGAACACCTGGCGTATCACCGGCTCGATGCGTTTGACGGATTCGCCGAGATCGCTGTTATCGACCGGCACGTCGCGCCAGCCGAGCAGCACCTGGCCCTCTTCCTTGATCGCGCGCTCGATCTCGTACTCGCAGGCGAAGCGCGACGCCGGCTCCTGCGGCAGGAACACCATGCCCACGCCGTATTGACCGAAGCGCGGCAGCGCGACGCCCTGCCTGGCCATTTCCTCGCGCAAAAACTGGTCCGGCAGCTGGATCAGCACGCCGGCGCCGTCGCTCGCCTTGGGATCGGCGCCCACCGCGCCGCGGTGATTCAGATTCTTGAGGATCAGCAGCCCCTGCTCGACGATGCCGTGGCTTTTCTCGCCCTTCATGTGGGCGATGAATCCCACGCCGCAGGCATCGTGCTCGTGCCTGGGATGGTAAAGACCCTGCCCGCGGGGAATACCAGACTCGTTCACGCTTTCACCTCTGGATGGACTGCCCTGATCGATCGCGATCCGCTATCTCGAGTCATGGATAAAGACGCCGCGGCAGCGCCGGGCGTCTCGCCCGGCGCTGCCGCGGTACCGCACACTCTCTATTCTAGATCAAACCCATCGGCACCATCGCCTGCGCCACCTTGATGAAGCCGGCGATGTTGGCGCCAATGACGTAGTTTCCCGGCGCGCCGAACTCCTCGGCGGTGTCATAGGTCACCTGGTGGATGCCGGTCATGATCTGGTCGAGCTTCTTCTCCGTGAACTCGAACGACCATGAATCGCGGCCGGCGTTCTGCTGCATCTCCAGCGCCGAGGTTGCCACCCCGCCCGCATTCGCCGCCTTGCCCGGGCCATAGGCGATCTTGGCGTTGAGGAACACCTGCACCCCTTCCGGCGTCGTCGGCATGTTGGCCCCTTCGCCGACCGCGATGCAGCCGTTCTTCACCAGGATCTTGGCGTCCTTGCCGTTGATCTCGTTCTGCGTCGCCGAAGGCATCGCCACCTGGCAGGGAATCTCCCAGATGTTGCCCCCTTCGATGTACTTCGCGTCCTTGTGGTAGCTGGCGTAGTCGGAGATCCTGCGCCGCTCGACTTCTTTCAACCTCTTCAACAGCGGCAGGTCTATGCCTTTTTTGTGGAAGATCACGCCGTTGGAGTCGGAACAGGCGACCACTTTCGCGCCGAGCTCGTGCATTTTCTCTATGGTATAGATCGCGACGTTGCCCGAACCCGACACGATGCAGGTCTTGCCCCCGAGCGTGTCCTTGCGCGCCTTGAGCATCTCGCGCACGAAGTAGGTGGCGCCGTATCCGGTCGCCTCGGTGCGCACCAGCGATCCGCCCCAGCCTATGCCTTTGCCGGTCAGCACGCCGGATTCATAGCGGTTGGTGATGCGCTTGTATTGCCCGAACAGGTAGCCGATTTCGCGGCCGCCGACGCCGATATCGCCCGCGGGACAGTCGGTATGTTCGCCCAAGTGGCGATACAACTCGGTCATGAAGCTCTGGCAAAAGCGCATGACTTCGTTATTCGATTTCCCTTTCGGATCGAAATCCGATCCGCCCTTGCCGCCGCCTATGGGCATGCCGGTGAGCGCATTCTTGAACGTCTGCTCGAAGCCGAGAAACTTGATGATCCCGAGATAGACCGACGGATGGAAACGCAGGCCGCCCTTGTATGGACCGATGGCGCTGTTGAATTCCACGCGGAAACCGCGGTTGATGTGCACCGCGCCCTTGTCGTCCTGCCAGGGCACGCGAAACATGATCTGGCGCTCCGGCTCGCAGATGCGTTCGATGATTTTCTGCTCGGCGAATTCCGGGTACTTCACCAGCACCGGCCCCAGGGATTCGAGCACTTCCTTGACCGCCTGATGAAACTCGTCCTCCCCCGGGTTGCGCGCCTTGACCTGCTGATAAATCGCTTCGATTTTCTCTTCTAGTGCTGCCATGATGCCCCCTTGTAGTGAAGAAAACTTCTAGTTGCGATGCCAATCGCGACGAAATAACGTGGGGCCATCGAGTGAGTCGATGCCCACCATGAATTCAGGAATCTCGCGTAGGCGAGCCGAATGCCCGGCAGAATTCAACATAACCCTTAAGACGCTGTGTGACCCTATGGATGGCGGGACCGGACAGGGCAATGCTATGACTTGTGTCAACGAAGGTAAATCAGGGGAAGCACTTCAGAAATACACTTAGGCAACGGCTCTTCTTTTTTGGAGCATAGGGATTGTTTTATTACGAAAATACAGCAGCTTGAAGCATTTATACGTGTTACCCTTATGCGATATCCGCAGTACAGCTCGCTAGCTTGCGGTACATAATGCCGCTCAACTGAGAAAACACTCCTGGCAAATCTCCATCCATGCGCCGTCCCCAGATCCCTTGGATTCCTGACTTGCCGTTGGTCGCGGTTTTCCTGCTGTTCGACTGGGTGAGCTATGTCTATGTCTTGCGCGGACCCAATATCACTCCCTGGAGCCCTGGTCCGGCCCGGGGGCTGGTAGTGCAGTCAGCCGGGCGGGGAGAAGAAGTTGCCATATAAGTGGGCCAATCAGCGGGCATACAGCAAGCCAGCCAATAAGCTGACCGTGTATATCGTCGATGACGATCCCGCGGTGCGCGACGCTCTCGGATTACTGCTGAGCGTGAGAGGTTACCGCAGCGCAGTGTTTGCCAACGGCGAGGGTTTTCTGAACGCATGGCAAGGCGATTGGGTCGGTTGCCTCATCATCGATATCGGAATGCCGGGCATGGATGGCCTGACGCTGCAGCAAAAGCTCGATGAATTGAATTGCCATCTGCCGTTCATCATCATCACCGGGCACGGCGACGCCCGCCTGGCGCGGCGGGCATTCAAGGCCGGTGCCATTGATTTTCTGGAAAAGCCGCTTGACGATGAAAAGCTCATCGATGCCGTCGTCGAGGCATTCCGCCGGGAGGAGATGGTGCTGAATGAAATGCAGACTAGTGACAGGTTGTCGCTGGCGTTAAGACATCTGACACCGCGTGAGCGGGAGGTCATGGATCTGGTTGTGACCGGAAAGCACAATCGGGAGATTGCCCCCGCGCTGGATATCAGCGTTCGCACCGTCGAAGTGCATAAGGCCAATCTGATGGCCAAGCTGGGCGTCAGCAGCGTCCCGGATCTGGTGCGGATCAGTATGCTGTACCCGCAGGATTGAATCGACGCCATCTCGTAGCGTGAACGCTACACGCTACGCTGCCGGCTCCGGCTGACGGGCGCAGACGACCTGCTGGCTCATAATGTCGGCCAGCAGCTGATATCCTGGCGGCAGATCGGCCACCCTGAGCACTTCGGTGAAGCGCGCGTCGTCGGGCAGCAGCTCGGCCAGGCGGTTCGGCAGCGCCGCGAGCATGGCGGTATTCAGCATGCAGCCCGGCTTGTCGGGATTGAGCGCGACATAGAAAATTCCGGTCTCCACCAGGTCCTGGAAGAAATGCGTGCCGAAGGACAGTTCCGGCTGCAGCCCGCCCGCCGAAAAGGCCACCTCCGCGATCGCGGTCATGGCGTTGATCTCGGCGAACCGTACCGGCACCCCTAGCCGCGGCGTCGAAGTGCCCCAGCGTCCGGGCCCGATCAGCAGGCTGGTGAGTTGGTCGTGCGCCTTGATGTACCGGTTGAGCCGGCCGATGATCCGCGCCAATTCGTATTTGTCGGACAGGATCAATCCCATGAAGGCCTGCGGATCGACTGCGATCACGCGCGCGATCGGCTGCACGACGCTGCCGCCCATGAAGCTGCCCATGCTCTTGAACAGGGTTTGCGCATCGTTGCCCTGGCGGATCTCGACCCGCTTGGACTGGATCCCGCGCGTCTGCAGCGGACGGCATTGGATCAGGTTGAGGTAGAGCCGGCCGTCGCTGGCGTAGGTTCCGGTAAATTCGATATCGACGGGGTAATCGTAGGCTCGTTCCAGCGTCGCCAGCAGGCGGCGGAAGGTGGCCGCAAAATCGGTCTGCGTCAGCAGGCGCTCGAAAGTGAACAGCCAGCTCTGGTCCTTGAATTCGGCAAACAGCTCGAGCGGCAGCGTCGGTTCGTCCGCTTTCAGTTCGCTGATGGGCAGGGTCACCCAGCTGTTCTGCGCGACGTCGAGCACGTCGATATCGCGCTGCGTAAAGCGGCGCCGGTCGTCGCGGTCGGCGTAGGGAACCAGCAGCGGCTGGTCGAGCGAGACGACGCGCGGATAATCCCCCTCCACCCGGTCCACCGCCCTGGTGCCCAGACCGGCCACCAGACGCAGCATCCCGGCGGTCGGGTCGATGTCGTGGCGCCAGACGAAGGTGTTGTACGACACGCCCACACCGGCGAGCGCCGGAAAAAACAGCTTCCCGTGATAGGCGCCCGATACGCGCTGCACCAGCAGCGCCATCTGTTCTTCCTGGCGCGCGAGACCGCGCTGCAGCCGGTACTGCAGCGCTTCTTCGCTCAGCGTGCTGGAGTAGACCTGCCGCACCGCGTTCATGAACTGTTCCAGGCGCTCCTCGGGGGAACCCTGGTTGACGCAGAAAAAGCTGTCGTACTTGCCGGCAAACGCGTTGCCGAAGCCGTCCTCGAGCAGGCTGGAGGAACGCACGATGATCGGACACTGGCCGAAGTACTCCAGCATTTTCTGGAATTCGAGCTGAATCTCGACCGGAAACGTGCCCTGCAGGAACAGTTCGCGCAGCTGCTCGGCGCCGCTGAGGTAGCCGGCTTCGCTGCGCTGCCACATGAATAGCTGCCACCAGCCGTTGTCGACGATATACGAATGGAACAGGTCGGAGCCGATGAAAAACGAGTCGTGCGGCTCCAGCACTTCGCCCCACTGCGCCGCCGAGTCGGAACGCAGGATGGCCCGGGCGAGCAGCATCCCGACCGACTTTCCGCCGATGAAACCGGTGCCGATCAGGCGCTCCTTGATTTCGAGCAGATCGTCCAGCGTGAAGTGGCGCCGCGCAAGCGTGAGTATGCGTTCGTCGCGCCCGATCAGCAGGCGGCACAACTGCTCCACCATCGCCTGGCGTTCCGCGCCCGGCGCGGCGGACGCGTCGAGATCGGCGGCGCGGATGAACAGCCGCTCCCAGGAATCGAGATGCCGCTCCCCGTCCCCGGCAACGCTGCCGCGCAAGCCCATGAACAGGCTCGTCGCCTCGCAACTCACCGTAATCGGCGTGAATTGTCCGCCCGCGTGGCGGTGCGGCAGGAACATCGTCGGCGAAGAACGCTGCCAGACCTTGAGGGGGTGCAGGTACAGCACGCCCTCCTTGTTGTAGAGGTCGAGCAGCAACTGCGTGGTGGCCCGGATCCGGTCTATGGTTGCGAACGAATGCGCGCCCCGCTCCAGCGCGAAGTAGGCGACGGTGCGCAGGTCGAACAGGTACGGGCAGGTCACGCGGAAAAAACTTCCCACCATGCCGTCGGTGGCCCAGGCATCGAGCAGGTCGGACAGGCAGTCGAATACGTAGAAGACCTCCGTGCCTTCGTTGCCGATGATAGTGTGCAGGTGGACGGTGAACGACTCGAAGCCGCGATAGGCGTCGAGGTTGTAGACCGCACTGACCGCGTCGGGCGCGACCACGGGCGCATGCGACGCGAAGCGGATATACACCACGCGGCGGCCGGCGGCCATCGCCGCCGCGACGTAGGGCGCGACGAAAGCGCGGTAGTCATCGATGCTGTCGACGCGCCACACCACGTTGTCGCCGATGCGCAATCCCTCGAGGATGGAATCCAGGCCGGGAAGGCCGCTCGAGACGAACTGCTTGGGGCGATGCTCTGGAGATGAAACAGCCATTATCGGTGGGAATTCTTGCGGGATTCGGTGAAAAACTCGCGAAAGTGGAAAGTCGCTTCCATTGCATTATGCCCCGCTTAGACCGCAATTCCTATCGGTTCGGACCAAGAAATGAACGTCAATGTCACCGAAAGCGACTGCGGAGCGCATTTTTTGAGCTCTCCTGAAAAATGCCACTCGGCGCGGAATGGCTCAAAAACCCGCGAATTGCGCCGGGAATTGGCACCGGAAGAGCACAATTTTGTTGACCGGAATTGTCGGGAATAGGGAGCGTCGAAATGGTGCCCCAGCATGCTGAACCGACCATGATCACCATCGGCAACCCGTGCTCGTGCTCGTCCTCGGGCGCGACCTGATGGAGCTCTGAACCGGCGCAATAGCGCAGAGCGCGCGCGCCCGCGGCATGCTAAATTGCCGCTCCAATCAAACAACGATCCAATTCAAATGAACAGCCATCATCCAGGCCGCATCCCCGGCGACCGGTTCCTGCACTCCCCGGGACCGACGCACATCCCCGCTGAAGTGCTCAACGCCATGCACCGCCAGCCGATGGACCACGGCGACCCGCGACTCGAGCAACTGATCGCCGTGTGCGAAACCGGCCTGCGGCGCCTGCTGCAAACCGATCAGGCCGACGTTTTCCTGTACATCTCGAACGGCCACGGCGCATGGGAGGCGACCATTGAAAACCTGCTCGCGCCCGGACAGGCCGTGCTGATTCCGGGCTCCGGGCATTTCTCCGAGCAGTGGGCGATCCAGGTCGAGGCGACCGGGCGCCGCGTCGTCCGCACGCCTTACCGCGAGGGCTACCCGATCGATCCGGGCGGCGTCGAACAGGCCTTGCGCGCCGACAAACAGCGCGACATCGTCGCCGTCTTCACCGTGCACACCGACACCGCGAGCAGCGCTACCTGCGACCTGAAGGCGATCCGCGCGGCGATCGACGCCGCCGGCCACCCGGCGCTGTTCGTGGCCGACGTTGTGGCCTCGCTCGGCGCCGCGCCGTTCGCGATGGATGCGCTTGGCGTCAACGTCGCGATAGGCGCCTCGCAGAAGGGGCTGATGTGCCCGCCCGGTTTCGGCTTTGTCGCGGTGGATGCGCGCGCAGTCGAACTCGCCGCGAAAAATCCCGCGCCGCGCTACTACTGGGACTGGGGGCGGCGCAAGGCGGAGTACAGCTACCGGAAATTCTGCGGCACCGCACCGCAGAACCTGCTGTTCGGGCTCGAGGCCGCGCTCGCGCTGCTCGAGCGCGAAGGCATGGCGGCGGTGCATGCCCGCCACGCCCTGCTCGCGCGCGCGGTTCAGGCGGCGGTCGAGTGCTGGTCGCGGGAGGGGGCGGTGTCGCTGCACTGCCGCGTGCCCGACGCGCGTTCCGTGTCTGTCACCACCATAGACGTGCGCCCGGGCATCGATGTCGAGGCGCTGCGCGGCGTTGCGCGCGAGCGCTTCCATGTCGCCTTCGCCGGCGCCCTCGGTCCGCAGCTCGGCCGCGCCTTCCGCATCGGACACCTCGGCGATGTGAATGCCCCGATGATCCTCGGCTGCCTTGCCGCGGTCGAAGCCGCCATGCTGGTGCAGGGCATCCCCTTCGGCCGCGAGGGCGTGCAGAAGGCCGTGGAGTGCCTGGCCGCGGGTTGAATCTTTCGGTGTCGCGCCGACCCGCCCGCGTGGCGGGCGTTTCGTTGCCTCACTGCTACTGGCCCCGTGCCAGCCCGACCCAAATGACAAGGGCCTAGGTTTCCCTAAGCCCTTGTTTGAATGGCGCGCCTGGCAGGATTCGAACCCACGACCCCTTGGTTCGTAGGGCGTCGTCCGTCTGTAAGCAATTGATTTAATGTAGCTCAACTAGGCCGCACGTCGCCAATTTTGCCGGACTTGTCCGGACTTGTCCTAACAAAGTCACGCAAATCTCACGCATACCCCGCTTAGTTCCCGTGCCACCGGCGGTAAGCATCAATCCATTCCGCCCCCTCTGGCCGCGTGTCGGGCATTGGAAGATCGAGGATTGGGATTGCTTGAGTCGCCTTTCCGCGCGAGCAAATGGCGACGATTTGGTCGCGCGTGGGCACCAGACAATCTCGCTAGCGGTGGGCTCTGCCCACCACCGAGACGTCATGCGGACTCCACCTCAACGAACAGGCTGGATCGCACCGACCGCTTCTTGCCTTGCCGAGCACCCTTCTTGATCTGACGAATCTGAGTGGGCGTCAGTGGGCCCTCATCGGCCTCGTACTGAGGAAGCAGTTTAGCCGCCATGTCGTGTAGGGCCAGATGAATAGCTTGCGTCTCATCCACGCCCAGTCGCTCCGCGAGGCGTTTGGCGGTATCGCGGGTCACACCGGTCGCGCTGTCTGCGGCGCGATAACGAAACGGGATCTGATCGACAGAACTGCGGGCGGTCATATAAGAACTCCAAATTTATGGATATCTCAAAGATATCCATCTTCGTTTTGAATGTCAAGGAATCTGCTGTTGCGGCCCATAACCAACCTTGAAAAGTGTCAGAAATATCATTATACTTCTACCAGTCAGGAGATATGGCCATGCAAACCCTCGCTAAACAGGTCCTAGAGTACGCCGCCGAGTTGCCGGAAGGCACGCCTTTGGTCGCCAAAGAACTGTTGCACCTGGGCAGCCGGGCAGCCGTGGATCAAGTGCTCTCCCGCCTTGTGCAGCGTGGCACTCTGATTAGAGCTGGTCGTGGCATCTATGTCCGGCCTGTCGAGAGTCGCTTTGGCACCCGCGCCCCTTCGACGGTCAAGATGGTTGAAGGCCTGGCAAACCAGCGCGGCGAAACTATCGTGTCTCACGGTGCTGCCGCCGCCAACGCGCTGGGGCTGACCACGCAGGTGCCTATGCGAGCGGTCTATCTGACTTCCGGCCGCAGTCGCCGCTTGAAACTGGGCGCACAGACGGTCGAGTTCCGGCACGCACCGATCTGGCAGCTTATCTTCCCTGGACGGGCCGCCGGCGAAGTGGTGCGGGCGCTGGCTTGGCTGGGTCCGGAAAAAGCCGGCGAAGCGATCCGGATGTTGCACTCCAAACTGGCACCGTCCGAACTGGAAGAAGTCGCGTCGGCGCGTGCGCGGCTACCGACGTGGATGGCCCAAGAAGTCAGCTCCCTGGTAAGCCATCGCTGAGTTCTTCCAGATCTCCACCGCAGAACGCATGGACGCGCTCAATGCGGCAGCCGACACATCCGGTCTCCTACCCCATCTCTTGGAGAAAGACATCTGGGTGGTCTGGTCTTTGCAGCACCTTTTCGCCGGTCCCTATGCTGAGCATCTCGTATTCAAAGGTGGCACATCCCTGTCAAAGGCCTACAGTGTCATCCGCCGGTTCTCCGAAGATATAGACCTCACCTACGACATTCGTGCCATCGCAGGCGATCTGGTTGGCGACGCGGATGCACCGCTGCCAGCGAGCAAGAGCCAGGAAAAGAAGTGGAGCAAGGAGATTCGTGCGCGCCTGTCAGATTGGGTGTGCAGCGAGATCGTGCCTCGGCTCAAACATGACCTTGAGCAGCAAGGGTTACCAGCAAAAGTGCGGGCCGAGGGTGACAAAGTGTTCATCAACTACGCGCCGCTCGCAACTGGCACGGGCTATGTTGCTCCCGCCGTCATGTTGGAGTTCGGTGCACGCTCCACCGGCGAGCCCAGCGAGCCACGCGTCATCCGTTGCGATGCGGCCGCACACCTGGACGCGGTAGAGTTTCCAACCGCGACACCCCAAGTCATGCGTCCCGAGCGGACCTTTTGGGAGAAGGCCACCGCAATTCACGTCTTTTGCGCACAAGGCGCATTCCGTGGCGGCGACCGCTTCTCCCGTCACTGGCATGACGTGACCCGACTTGATGCCGCCGGCTTCGCAGAGGCAGCTATCGCCGACAAGACACTCGCTCGGACGGTTGCAGATCATAAGAGCGTGTTCTTTGCAGAGAAGAATGCGCACGACGATGTCATCGACTATCACGCCGCCGTTTCCGGTGGACTGCAGCTCGTACCTGGTGACGATGCACTGGCTAAATTGGCTGCCGACTATCAACACATGGTCGATGATGGTTTATTTCTCGACGACGTAGAGTCTTTCGAGGTCTTGCTGGAGCAATGCCGAGCAATTCAGCAGAAGGCTAATGCAACCCGACCATCGGAATAGAATTCAATCGCTATGAAATGGAGATTCTCTGCCGAACGCTTGGTCTGGTTGGCGAGCAATATATAAACGGGGCCAGATGGATAAAGTCATTGTGGTGTTTGCAGGCAAAGGGCTTTTGAAAAACTCCGATCAAAGCCTGCAACATCCGTAGTCGGGAGCAAGCGTCGAAACTATGGCCCTTGATTGCACCATTGGTACTCGGGAGATGGTAACTTGCATCCAAGAGTGACGACCACCTGGTGCTTATCCAGGTGGTCTATCGTTCCACCGGTTGCTGAATTTCTAAGCGCCTAACGGGAAAGAGAAACTTGGTGGTGTGCCAGATGAAGGATCGAGTACCTTTGCGCGATTCGCCCGAAAAGTTGCGCGAAAACTCACGCAGACACCAGAAATGACAAGGGCCTAGGTTTCCCTAAGCCCTTGTTTGAATGGCGCGCCTGGCAGGATTCGAACCCACGACCCCTTGGTTCGTAGACTACTGCACTCTGTTGACCTTTTCGTTTTTACTTCAGAGGCTTACAAATCGCCACTTGTACTACGAAATAGCAGCAGCGACCCGCGTAACTGTCTAATTTTACTGAATACACATCTCCTCAATAGTACAAAAGTTTGGCGCCCAGTTAGAGTGGCATTCATATCGATGAGGGACGCCAATTTAAAATAAGCTGTTCTTCGTAGATATGGCGTTGATGGTTACATCGGATCCAATGGAAAAATCGGCCGCCGCACGTTTTTGTAGACCAGTTGATTGTAATCAGAGGTCGTCACGCCTAATCCTGCGCACTCGATAGACTGGCGCGCAAGTTCGCCAAAGCCGGCGCGCCAGTGGACCCGGCTTTTTAGTGCAATATAGCGTTTTTGCAGCGGGTCGATGCCAACTGACAGCAGGCAACTGACATCGAAGGGTTCTAAATCCTCTGAAATGATGACAATCTCGACCTTGCCGGTATCGACAACTACGGTGAGGCCGGTATTGTTTTCAATGCCTTTATACATAGGGCCGCGATTCCGAAAAACGCCGTCAAAGATGATCTTTATCTTGCCGCTGATTTCGATTGGATGACTCGTCTCGCGCAGCGCGGGCATGGGGACTTTGCCGCCCAGCGTTAGCGTCACATTGGCGCCAACCCCGGCGCGTGCCGCCCGTTGTGCAGATTCCGGATCCTTGATGGCGTAAAAAACCACATTATCGAGATCCTGCTTCAGAATTTCGGCCAGCACCACGGTAGAATCCAGCGTGCCGCCGGAGGCACAGTTGTCGCAATGGTCGAGCATTACGATTGGGCCTTCCGTGATTTTCTTGGCGCGAGCGACCGATTTTGCGAGCGGTTCGGATTCGTATACGAATTGTTCGCGCGCATCCCACGCGTTATTCAACAACTCATCGCATACTTTCCGCGCAAGCTGCGGGTCATTATCGGTGCAGACCACCACGCTCAAACCTGCATTCGTGATGTCAGCCTGCGGGAAGCCAACAAAGAGAGAGCTTGCCAATATCTTTTCTCGCTCGAACGCGATGCACTTCGCTTGCAGCGATTTGTTGGGCTCACTGTGCGTACCCTGGCGCAATACATGAGGCAACATCGGCTTGTTGCCCCATGCCATAACTGGCCTGATTTTACCCGCCATAGTGCGGGCAATGAGATCGGCGGTGCGCAGCCCCGACTCATAGATGTCCACATGCGGGTAGGTATGATAGCCATTGACGACGGTGGCGTACTTGATAATGTTGTCGTACATGTTGGCGTGCATGTCGAGGGTAACGCCGACCGGCGTTTTGGCATCCAGTTCGCGTAGCCGCTTCAGAAAAGTGCCTTCGCCGTCTTCGAGCGACTGCGTGACCATTGCGCCATGCAAATCAAGCAGGATGCCATCGAATCCGCCTTTTGCGACCTGCTCCAGAATCATGTCGCTGATACGCCGATAAGCCGCGTCGTCCACAGGTCCGCTGGGCCAGGCCTCTGCAGCCACTGGCAGCACAATTTCCGCGTGGTCCCGTCGCGCGATTTCGAGATACCCTGCGAGTGCGCAACCCGTGCCCTGATAAGCGGCAACCGCCTCGTCGCCAGATAGCGCATTCGATCGGCCATTAAAAAAACGCTCGAACGGTGTGGGGACGGGCGAAAAAGTGTTGGTCTCGTGTTTGAACATTGCTAGCAGCAACCGCATTTTCATTTCCTCCGCATCATGATTTTTGGACACATTTGAATGTTGCTATCGGCGTTGCGAAATTGACTATGCTGCGACATTGACGCCCAGGTAACGATCCTTCGCGCTGTCACCGGCCAGGAATGCCGCATTGCCAGCAGAATAAACAACACGTTCCAGTTTGATAATGTAGTGCCGGTCGGCGAGTTGGGTACGCACTTACAGATTTACGTCAATTCGGTGAACAGCCCGGCCATAAGACGGCCGCGCTCAGCAAGGCTGTCGACAAAGATGTGCTCGCTGAGCGTGTGGAGCGCGGCCCCTCGAACCCCCAGCCCGTCGAGCGTGCCGAGATCCATCGACCCAGTGAAATTCCCATCTGATCCGCCGCCAGCGCTCGAATGGTTTAATTCCAGACCGAGTGACTTGCTGATGCGCCTTGCTGTTTCATAAAGAGCCATCGTCTTGGCATTCGGCTCCCACACCGGGCGCGTCACGCCGCGCGTGACGATGAACCTGCCGTTGTGGTCGTCGCCCTTGGTCAGCGCCAGCATGCGGGCGACGCCCTGATCCAGATCCGACTGTTTCTTGGCCATTGAAAGCGCCTGTCCGGTGCATGAACTCGTCACGCAGTTGACCCACTGTCCGCCGTGAACGACGCCAACGCTAAAGGTGCAATCGGGTGTCGTCATGGAGTCGATCACCGAGATCATGTCGGCCATGATGCGAATAGCCGAGCACCCGTCGGCCAGTAACGCGCCCGCGTGGCTTGGGCGCCCGATGGCTTCGAGATTAAAACGCGCAATCGCGTAGCGGCCAGTGGTCACACCCCCATCATCACGCGCGGGTTCGGGCACAAGAATGTATTTGTGCTTCACAGCCTCGGCTTCGATCATCTCGCGCGTGCTCGGGCTGCCGACCTCTTCATCGCCTATGAACAGGAACGTCACCGGAAGAGGCGTCGCGATGTTGGCACGCTGCAATTGCCGCATCGCCTCAAACGCTGCGTAGTTTCCGCCTTTCATGTCCATGATCCCCGGCCCAAAGCATTTGTCGCCATCCCGCCTCCACGGAAGTTTCGCCAGCGTGCCGACCGGATGGACCGTATCCAGATGCCCCATCACGAGAATACCGGGTGTCTTGTTTGGATGCGGAAAACTTGCGCGGATGCAATCGCCGAAACCCATGCGCCCCGCGATGCGGTCAACCCGCGCGCCGCTTGCCGCGAGATCGCGCGCGGCGAGATCCATCATCCGGTTCACGCTCTGCGCGTCATAGGTCGGGCTTTCGCACTCGACCCACGGACGCAGGCCCGCGAGTATCGTGTCAGTGTCGAACGGCAATTGCTTGAGATCGATCATATGCTGCTCCTTCATTTTGACGATAGGAAATTCAATCCTGCTCTATTCGTGCCTCTGGCCGACGGCGACGGTTTAGCGCTGATTCAGCACTGCCGGGCATTGCTCTGAGAATATATTGCGCCTGCGGCGTTCACGCCAAGGTAGCGGTCTTTAACGCTGTTGTCGGCCAGGAACTGGGCGTTAGTCGCCTCGTAAACAATGCGTCCCTGCTCGATGATGTAGTGCCGATCGGCGAGCTGGGTACAGACTTGCAGATTTTGTTCGACCAGGATAATGGGCATGCCCGCCGCTTTGATCCGTTTAAGCTGCGCCACGATTTCGTTGACGATCACGGGAGCCAGTCCCTCCACCGGTTCATCCAGCAGCAAAACTTTGGGGTGCGTAGTCAACGCGCGTCCGATCGCGAGCATTTGTTGCTCCCCTCCGGATAACTGCGCCCCGCTGTTTTTGCGGCGCTCTTTCAATCTCGGGAAAATTGTATAAACATCAGCCAGTTGCCATGGAGAGTCTTTGCGCGCAGCCATTTTGAGATTTTCTTCGACGCTCAGCAGCTTAAAAACACCGCGATCCTCTGGAACCAGGCATACCCCGAGCGCGGCAATGCGATGAGGCGGCAATCCTGCGACATTGCTGCCCATGAACCGTATATTCCCCTGCCGCGGCGGTACGACACCAACAATGGTCTTTAGTGTCGTCGTTTTGCCCGCGCCATTGCGGCCGAGGAGCGTGATTACCTCACCTTCGTCAACGGCAATCGAGATGCCCTGAATGATATGGCTCTTTCCGTAATAACCGTGAATTTCCTGTGTTTCGAGTATCATGCGCTGTCCCCGTCAGTCATGCTGCCCAGATAGGCGCGGCGCACGCGCTCATCATTCCTGATCTCGTCGGGCTTGCCTTCGACCAGCACTTGTCCCAGTTGCATGACCGTAACGGTATCTGAAATATCCATCACGATATCCATGTTGTGCTCGATTAAAACCACCGTGTGTTCCTCGCGCAGGTCGTGGATCAGACGTTTCATATCGCCGATGTCCTCGATCCCCATGCCCGAGGTGGGTTCATCCAGAAGAATGACTTTGGGCTGCCCGGCCATCGCCATCCCCACTTCGAGTCGACGCTGTTGGCCGTGCGAGAGTTCTCCTGCCGCGCGAGTGGCTACAGCGCTCAGGTTAAGACGCTTGAGCAAGATGTCCACGGTTTCACCGGCTGCAGTGAGCGACTCCGCCGAACGCCACAAATGAAGCGCCTGCACCGGATTGCGGCCTTGCGCCGCCAGGCGGAGATTTTCATGCACGCTCAGGTTCGGAAAAAGGCTGGTCACCTGGAATGAGCGCGTCAACCCTTTGAGGACCCTTTTGTATCCCGGAAGATGCGACACCACCACTCCGTCAACTGTGATGCTTCCTTCGTTAATCGGCACGGCCCCAGTTAGAGCGTGAAATAGCGTCGTCTTACCGGCGCCGTTGGGGCCGATAACCGAGTGCACGGTGTGCGGCATCACGCTTAATGTGATGCCATTGACTGCGATGAATTTGCCGTAGCGTTTCACTATGTTCACTGCCTCCAGGATCGCGACGGTCATGGATTCTGCTTCCGTTTGACGGCGGACGGGTCTCTGGGAGCGCGACGCGGCTTCAGGCGATCAATCAGTTGGGCGCCGAGCCCCCACAGACCTTTCTGCATGTAGAGGCTGACAACGATCAACAGTATCCCAAGCAGCATCAGCCAGCGCGGCCATAGTGTAGAAAGCCAATCGCCTGCGAGGACATAAAGCCCCGCGCCCAGCACCGAAGCGAACAGATTGCCCGTACCACCGATCACCGTCATGATCAGGATCGACTCGCTGGCCTGGTACTCAATGCTGGACAGCGGCGCAACCCCGATGAGTATCGCGTACAGTGCACCGGCAAGTCCGGTTATCGCGCCCGATATTGTGAAGGCGATCAGCTTGAACAACTTGACGTTGTAACCGATCGCGGCGGCACGCGTCTCATTGTCGCGGATCGCCAGAAGCGTACGCCCAAGCACCGAATCGGCTACGCGCTGGATCAGCGTAAATGCGACGACAAACACGAGCGCGACAAAGCCATAGTACTGCCACTGTGTCGCAGTCGGCAGGAGGGTGGTATTGAACACGGAAAGCTGTGGTCGCGGGATGTTCAATAGACCGTTGTCTCCGCCGGTAATATCCTTGAGCGTATAAGCTAGAAAATAAAACATCTGCCCGAGGGCCAGAGTCAGCAGCGCAAAATAGATGCCGCGCCGGCGAATCGAAAGCCATCCGACGGCGGCTGCCGCGACGGCACCGACCACCATCGCGGCAAGCAGCGCAACTAGTAGCGGCACGCGCATGTGCAATAGGCTGAGCCCAGCCGTATAGCTGCCAAGTCCCAGGAAAATACCTTGGCCGAAGGACATCAGGCCAGTGTAACCGAGTAGCAGGTTGCACCCCAAAGAGGCCAATGCAAAGATCAACACTTCGGTTGCCAGCGAACCCGAACTCAACATGACAGGCAATAACAGCACGGTCGCAATCGCCAGCAGGGTGTAGCGATAATGCGTCAGCAGATTCATATTCCGTTTTCCGTTCAGCCGCGGCCAAACAAACCGCTGGGGCGCAGCAGCATAACCGCCGCCATTGCGACATAGATCATCAGGTGCGCACCCTCTGGCCAGATGGTACTCATCAGGCTTTGCACAATGCCTATCAGGAGTCCTCCGCCAAGTGCGCCGCCAAAGCTACCCATGCCCCCGGTCACAACAACTACGAAGGCAATGCCCAGGGCTTCAACCCCCATGAAAGGCTCCGCACCACGAATCGGGGCGGCAAGCGCGCCAGCCATCCCTGCTATACCCGTGCCTAGCGTAAATATCAAACTGATAATACGATTGATATTGATGCCCAGCAGCGACACCATTTCGGTCGATTCGCTTCCAGCGCGAACAATCGATCCCAGGCGCGTACCGTCTAGCAACCACCATAACAGCAGCGCCATAAGGGCGGTAAAGGCAATCACGAACAGACGGTAGATCGGGTAGACAAAGCTTCCGAGAACGACGACACCCTCCAGCAGTGCGGGCGGCGCGATTTCTTTTCCGATGGGGCCCCACCAGACGATGACCGCTTCCTGCAGCACCAGTGCCACACCGAGCGTGAGAAGAATATGAAACCCGTGCGGCAGCTGATATATGTAACGCAGCAAAAACTTTTCCGTCAGCCACGCAAACGCGCCAACTATCAGAGGCACAAGGATCAGCGCCCACCAAAAGCCCAGAGCCGATCCGGAAATCTCGAAACAAATATAGGCTCCAAGCATGAAGAAAGCGCCATGCGCAAAATTGACGAAGCCGAGCAATCCGAAAATAATGCTAAGCCCTACCGACATCAGGAAGTAGAGCATCCCAATGCCGATGCCATTGATTATCTGAAGCAGATATATACTCATACTGAGTGAACCTTGTGCATGGCGAAGCAACCGCGTGCTCGCACACGGTTGCGTCGGATTCGTTGCTACCTATTCATAATGGCAACGTTAAGCCATTTTGCACAAAGTCTTGTCCACGGTAAGAAATGATTTGCCCGATGAGACGATATCCATATAGTCATTCTTGTTGCTCATTCTCGCCTTGGGCTTGCCTTTGAGCAGATAGTAATTTTTGATCACCTGATGGTCGGCCTTGCGGATTTCCTCGGTCCCGGTGAGCCCTTCGTACCTCATGCCCTCCATTGCCGCGATGACCGCCTTCGGGTCGATACTGTTGGCCTTGGCGATCCCGTCCAATATGATTTTGGTGCCTATATAGGATCCGGCGACGCTGTAGTTTGGGTCTATCTTCAGGAATTTGTTGGAGAGCGCTACGAATGTCTTATTGTAAGGCGCGTCGATTGTATGCCAGTACTGCGCGCCGAAATATACGTCCTCACAGATGTCCGCGCCCAACGATTCGAATTGCTCCAGACCGGAAGCCCAGGCCATCACGATGGTCATATTCTTTTTCATGCCGAAGCTGATCGCTTGACGCAGTGTGTCCGAGGCTTGCGAGCTAAAGTTGAGCAATAGCAGTGCATCCGGCTTCGCGGAAATGGCGTTGGTCAGATAGCCGCTGAACTCCTTCTCGGCGAGTGAGTGATAACTGTTGCCCACATGCTCGACTCCCTTTTCCTTAAAAACCGCCTTGGCCGCGCTCAGAAGACCATCGCCAAAAACGTATTGAGGCGTAATCGTGTACCAACGCTTCGCGTTCGGCAATGTCCCGAGCAATGGACGCACGGTCTGCTCGATTGCGCCAAACGTCGGCACCGACCACCGAAACGTCGAACGATTACATTCGCTACCTGTAATTTCATCGGCGCCGGCAGAGGTCATATAGACACCTCCGGCTTTGTCGATCTCCTTGCCCATCGCCAGCGCCTCGGAAGAAAGGGCCGCACCAACAAAGAAGTGGATACCTTTTTTCTGCATGGCTTCCTGCACCTTGCGGACTGCCGTGCCCGGCTTGGCCTCCGTGTCCATAGCAGTGTAGGCCAAGCGTTTCCCGATCAATTTGCCGTATGTTTCGATCGCCAACTTCATGCCCATTTCAGAAAATTTCCCGTTTGCCGCAAACGCCCCAGACATCGGATTAGGACAGCCAAATTGAATCGTATCGGATTGTGCAAACACTTCGCCGAAACTGGCCAAACCCGGCACAGCAAGCGCAGAATATTTCAGAAAATCACGACGATTGATCATGATCGCTCCTCCTTAGTTATACTACGGTAAGAAACATAAAGTATTATCGCGAAGTGTTCATATAATCATGGATGATATTCCATGAGTAGCGATGTGGAATCGCGATTTGAACACTATGCGGATCTGATGGTACACCCCTCCAATCCGTTGTTACCTCATTTGCGGAAACGCCAATTCCGCCCCTGCACTCGGAGTATTCAGCCAGCGTTGCATCACTGCCTTATGGCGGGCATAGAAGCGTACACCTTCCGGCCCATACATATGATGGTCGCCGAACATGCTGCGCTTCCAGCCGCCGAAACTGTTGAATGCCATTGACACCGGCAACGGCACGTTCACGCCCACCATGCCGACCTGAATCTGCAGCACGAATTCTCGCGCGGCCCCGCCGTCACGCGTGTAAACAGCGACCCCGTTTCCGTACCCGTTACGAATTGAAGATGTCGGCGTGACGTCCTGCGACCGTTAATGTAGTGGAATACTGTTTCCGTGTCGCTCATCCTTTTTTTCCTGCTGCATATCGCTATGGAACACCACTCTGAATGCGCCGCATTCTTATGAGGCCAAAAGCGCGTCGGCGGTAACGTAATCGTAGTGCAGGTCGCGCGCCACGGCTTCATACGTCACTTTGCCAAGGCACACGTTCAGGCCGTTCTTCAGGTGGGCATTGTCCTTCATCGCCTGTTTCCAGCCTTTGTCGGCTAGTGCGAGCGCATGGCCGATGGTTGCGTTGTTGAGCGCGAAGGTCGAGGTACGCGCAACCGCGCCGGGCATGTTCGCCACGCAGTAATGCACGACGCCGTCGACCACGTAGGTTGGCTCGTCGTGCGTGGTCGCGTGCGAGGTTTCGAAGCAGCCACCCTGGTCGATCGCGACGTCGACCACGACTGCGCCGGGCTTCATGCGGGAAATCATGCCCTTCGTAACCAGCTTCGGCGCCGCCGCGCCGGGGACCAGCACGCCGCCGATCACCAGATCGGCAGACAGCACCGACTCTTCAATCGCATGTGCGTTTGAGTAGCACGTCGCAATCCGGTTGCCGAACACCAGGTCGAGTTGGCGCAGGCGATCGACATTCTTGTCCAGGACCGTGACCCGAGCGCCGACGCCGATCGCGATCTGCAATGCGTTGGTGCCGACGACGCCAGCGCCAATAATGACCACATGCGCGGGCTCGACACCAGGTACACCACCGAGCAGCAAACCCATGCCACCCTTCGATTTTTCGAGGTGGGCGGCGCCGGCCTGGATAGACATGCGGCCGGCGACTTCGCTCATTGGTGCCAGCAGCGGCAGGCCGCCGCCCGGGCCAGTAATCGTCTCGTACGCCACGCAGACAGCACCCGACTTAACCAGCGCCGCAGTTTGCTCTGGATCGGGCGCGAGGTGCAGGTAGGTATAGAGGATCTGCCCTTCGCGCAGCATGTTGCATTCCTGCGGCTGCGGCTCCTTGACCTTGACGATCATGTCGACGCTAGCGAAGATTTCGGCCGATTTGCCGGCGATCAATGCGCCGGCGGCGATATACTGTTCGTCAGACAAGCCAATTGCCGTGCCAGCGTTCTTCTCCACGCTCACGCGATGGCCGCACGAGGTCAGCTCGCGCACACTAGCTGGCGTCAGACCGACGCGGTATTCATTGTTCTTTATCTCTTTTGGTACGCCAATCCACATTGTTCTCTCCTTCTTTGTTCCGATCGTGCTGCAAGACGCGCCGCCGGTTTGTGGCCGGCCGCCCTGGCTATTTGATTGTCTTGAGGATGCCGGCAAGCTTGCCGAACAACTCATCGATGTGCTTTTTCTCAAGGATCAGCGGCGGTGACAGCGCGATGATGTCGCCGGTCACGCGAATCAGGATGCCCTCGGCGAACGCGCGCTTGAACGCTTCCATTGCACGAGCGCCGGGCTTGCCGGAGATGGAGGCCAATTCGATCCCGGCGATCAGGCCGACGTTGCGCAGGTCGATCACATGCGGGAGTCCCTTGAGTGAATGCACGGCATCTTCCCAGTAGCCGGCCAGGCCGCGAGCGTTGTCCAGCACCTTTTGCTCGGCAAACACGTCGAGCGTGGCGAGCGCCGCCGCGCATGCCAGCGGATGGCCCGAATAGGTGTAACCGTGGAACAATTCGATGCCAGGAGGGGAATCCAGCAGCGCATCGTAAATCGATTGTTTGACGAATACCGCACCCATCGGCACCGCGCCGTTCGTCAGCCCTTTCGCGGTGGCGACCATGTCCGGTTCGACGTCGAAGTAATCGAAGGCGAACGGCGTCGTCAAGCGGCCGAACCCAGTGATCACTTCGTCGAAGATTAGCAATATGCCATGCTTGGTGCAGATCTCGCGCAGCCGTTTGAGATAGCCCTTCGGCGGAATCAGCACGCCGGTCGAGCCTGCCACCGGCTCCACAATGACGGCGGCGATGGTGGATGCGTCGTGCAAGGTGACAAGGCGTTCCAATTCGTCGGCAAGATGCGCGCCCCACGCCGGTTGGCCGCGGGTAAAAGCGTTTTCCTGCAGGTTATGGGTATGCGCAAGATGATCGACCCCGACGAGCAGCGGGCCGAAGGTCTTGCGATTGCCGGCAATGCCGCCAACCGACATGCCGCCAAAGCCGACGCCGTGATAGCCTCGTTCGCGCCCAATCAAGCGGGTGCGCGCCGCATCGCCCCGCACGCTGTGATAGGCCAGTGCGATCTTAAGCGCAGAGTCGACCGATTCCGATCCGGAGTTCGTATAGAACACCTGGCTGAATCGTCCCCCGGTGTACTGCTTTAACCGTTCCGCCAGCTCGAAGGCGGCCGGATGCCCCAACTGGAACGATGGTGCGTAGTCCAGCTTCGCGATCATCTCCTGGACCGCCTTGACGATCTTCGGCTGCGCGTGGCCGACCGGCACACACCATAATCCGGCAGTGCCGTCGAGTATGGCATTGCCGGCGGCATCCCGGTAATACATCCCTTCGGCCGATACCAGCAAGCGCGGGTTTGCCTTGAAATCGCGGTTTGCGGTAAACGGCATCCAATATGCCGAAAGGTTCTTAGACCGTGGTTTCTGGCTCATCGCGATATTCCATTGTGTAGTTGATTGGTGACCTATTATTGCAGCTACAATCCGCATCGTTACCTACACTTTGGAATAACTGGGTAAACTGTGCTGCCACGTTCCGCACACTGTACTGATAACCTTACACCAACATATAGGCAGGACCACATGGCGCGACAGCAACGCGAGCCCTTTAACCTTTCCCTCAACCAGAATTCTGATCTCAGCCTGGTCGCGCAGGTCTCAGCCAAGCTGAGCCAGTTGATTGAAAAGGGCGCCATCCGGGCCGGCGAGCGCCTGCCCTCGGTGCGGCGGTTTGCAGGTGATCACGGCATCAGCGTCTCCACCACAGTGGAGGCGTATGAACGGCTGGTCGCAACCGGACTCATTGTGGCGCGCCGCGGCGCTGGCTTTTTCGTACATCAGAGAGAGGCGCTAAGAAGCGTCGGCAGTCCGGTGATCCCGCCCAACCCTGTCATCGATTCGGCCTGGCTGCTGTCCGAAGTGTTTGCCGACGACCGCGTAGCCATCAAAGCGGGCTGTGGATGGCTGCCAAACAATTTGCTTGACGTGGAAGGACTGCACATGGCCGAGCGACGCGTCATCCGCGCACCGGCGGCGCAACAGGCGGGATACGGCCACCCAAACGGCTATGCGCCGTTGCGGCAGACGATCGCGCAATTCCTCAGCCACTGGGCGCTGGAAGTGTCGATCGACCAAGTCGTGACGACGCATGGCGCGACACAAGCGATGGACCTGATCGTGCGAACCATGGTCAAACGCGGCGATACGGTGTTCATGGAGGATCCTGGCTATTGCAACCTAATGGCGATCCTCAGGATGGCGGACGTCAATGTGATCGGAGTACCACGCCTCCCGACCGGCGTCGATGTCGACGCGCTGGAACGTCTGGCGGGCGAGCATCGTCCAAAGCTGTTTTTCACCAACCCTGTGTTGCAGAATCCTACGGGATCTTCCTACACGCCATCCTGCGCGATGCGTGTCCTGCGAATCGCCGATCGCCACAATTTCTGGGTGGTCGAGGATGACCTGTATCGCGAACTCGCGCAGCCGATCGATCCGATGCTGGCCGCGTTAGATGGACTGCAACGCGTCATTTATGTAGGCGGTTTTTCGAAGACGATTGCGCCGTCACTTCGGATGGGGTTCGTCGTCTGCCAGCCGGAGCTCGCACGCGAGCTAGTGCGCACCAAGATGGCGCTGACATTAACCACTTCCGAGATCACGGAGCGGCTGACGCATGCGGTACTCACCGAGGGCCATCACCGCAAGCACGTGGAACGCCTGTCGGCCTCGCTACTGACATCGCAGGCGCACATCAGCGCCAAACTGGAAAAGGTCGGATTGATTCCATTTGCCGCGCCCAGTGGCGGCATGTTCTACTGGGCCAGGCTGGATCGCTCCGGCGTCAGTGCAAGGGAAATCGCGGATCGCGCATTGCAGAAAGGCTTGTGGCTTGCGCCGGGCGAGTTCTTCCAGTTGTCCGAGGCGAAATATCCGTGGTTCCGCTTCAACGTCGCTTACTCTGATGCGCCGGAGTTGGTGGAGTTTTTCCGCAAGCTTTGAGCCTAAGCCCGAGGCACTTCGCCTGGCACCGCGTACAGCCGTACAGCGGGTCGAACGGCAGCATTTCGGCAGGGACAATACAAAATGGACGGGCAAACCTGAAAGCAAGATGTCCTGGACCTCGTGCTTGCTCGCGGTTACCTCACGAAACCCCTGGAAATCAAGCAGGTCGTGCGCTATCTCAAACAACGGCAGCCGGAAGTATTGACCGTATCGAACATCAAAGACGACGGATTGCACATCCAGCGGCATAAGACCGCAGCCAGCACCGGCAAGCGTACTGTCCACTCATGGACCCCTGAGTTGCGTGCCACGGTCGAGTTAGTCAAGGCAATGCGTCCTGTTATTTCCCCGTTTCTCTTCTGCAAGCGCAACGGCCAGGGTTACATTGATGAGACTACGGGTGAGTCGCACGGATGGGACAGCATGTGGCAAAGGTTCATGAACCGCGTGATTGAGGAGACCAAGGTCGAGAACCGCTTCACCGAACACGACCTGCGCGCCAAGTGCGCCAGCGATGCAACTTCTCTGGAACATGCCAGAGCACTGCTATCGCATGCCGATGCAAGGACTACCGATGCGATCTACCGGCGCAAACCGGAGGTCGTCAAACCGCTTGGTGGCATTGGTTGAATAGTACAGTCAAAGAAAAAGCGGCTAGGCCGAGTTGACCTAACCGCTTAATTTACAACGATTTGCTGGTGCGCCTGGCAGGATTCGAACCCACGACCCCTTGGTTCGTAGCCAAGTACTCTATCCAACTGAGCTACAGGCGCGAGGTGCGGATTATAGCAGAACCCGGCCCGGAGCCGCTAGCGTGGGCTGCACTGCGTCGCGGGCCTGTCCGGACCTGGGCGCTGGATGCGGCGGCCGGTTTCGATTACCCTTGCGCGGTACGTGTTTGCGTCCGGCTCCCTCACTCTCGAACCCATGAATCCCCACTCCGCAGACGCAAACTCCTTCGATACCGCTGGGGCGCCCGCCCGCTTCCCGGTGGCGGCCTGGCTGCTCGTCTGTTGCGCGCTGGTGTTCGCCATGGTCGTGGTCGGCGGCGTGACCCGCCTCACCCACTCCGGACTTTCCATCGTCGAGTGGCAACCTATCGTCGGCACCTTGCCGCCGGTGAATGAAGCCCAATGGCAAGAGGCTTTCGACAAATACAAGCTCACGCCCGAGTACCGGCAGGTCAACCACGGTATGAGCGTGGCCGAGTTCAAGTCGATTTTCTGGTGGGAATACTTCCATCGGCTGCTCGGCCGCCTGATCGGCGTGGTGTTCCTGCTGCCCCTACTCTGGTTCTGGTTACGCAAGCGCATCGACCGGCCGCTGGCGCTGAAGCTCGCCGGCATTTTCGCGCTCGGCGGCCTGCAGGGGGCGATGGGCTGGTACATGGTGAAATCGGGCCTGGTGGACGACCCGCGCGTGTCGCAGTACCGGCTGACCGCGCACTTGAGCATTGCGCTGGCGATCTACGCGACGATGCTGTGGACGGCGCTGGGGCTCATTTACCCCGGCGCGTCGTCGGGCGCGGCGCAATCAAGGCTGCGCGGCTTTTCCTGGATCATCACCGCGCTCATCGCCTATATGGTGGTCACCGGCGGCTTCGTCGCCGGCATCCGCGCCGGCCTGGCCTACAACACCTTTCCGCTGATGAACGGCCATCTGCTGCCGCCGGAGATGTTCCTGCTCGACCCGTGGTATCTGAACTTCTTCAGCAACATGGCCACGGTGCAGTTCGATCACCGCCTGGGCGCGTGGCTGCTCGCTTTCATGGTTCCCTGGTTCTGGATGCAATCGCGGCGCGAGGCGCTACCGCCGCGCGCCCGCCTTGCCGCCCATCTCCTGCTCGGCATGCTCGCGCTGCAAATCACCCTGGGCATTTCAACCCTGCTGCTGGTCGTGCCCGTGCCGCTCGCCGCTGCACACCAGGGCGGCGCGGTGCTGTTGCTCGGCGCCGCGCTGCTCGCGAATCATTCGCTGAGGTGACTACATACGGCGTCCTGGCGGCCGTTGCGCGCTCCGCGCGCCAACCATGTTTTCTGCACGGATAAAAAAACATCCGTGCAGAAAACATGGTTACGGTTAACCCCTTGCACCGAGTGAACGTCTTGTACCGAATTGCGGAGTGCACCCGGCGGCTACCCTGCTCCATTCAGGGCATGACCTCGACGTATTCGTAGACCGGGCAATCGGCAAGCTGCTGGCGCACGGACAGGGGCATGCGCGCGTACCAGGCGTGCGGATCGTGCCGGTCCACTTCCTCGCCAAGGAAACGCACCAGATCGCAAATCGGTTCGACCACGTTGTCGCGGTAGGCGGCGTCGCCCTTGACGTAGGCCAGGTGCAGGTTCTTCATGCAGTTGCGCCGGCAGTAGGCGAAGGCGGCGCAGTTCTCACAGGACATGTCCGGATGCGGCTGCAGCGGACTGCGTTTGAGCCAGTTCCCGACCACATCGCCTTGCAGCATTTCCGGCAGGTACAGCAGATCCGGGCAGGGATAGATCTTGCCGTCCGGCATGACGTTCAACAGATGCGTGGACGCGCGGCACTGCGTCAGACCGCCATACAGCTCCTGCGCCCGCGACGGCAGCACCTTGTTGCGCACCGTGCCCATGATCGGAATGAAGGGATAGAGCGTGTCGGCGGAAAAGAACTTGTCCACCATTTTCGTCAGCACCGCGCGCCTCGCTGCAATCGTGTCCGGCGCGTAGGCCCCGTCCTGCGCCACGAACTGGAAATAGACATAATCGAAATAGTGCGTCAGCTCGTCGAGTTCTTCGAAGCTGGTATCGGCGCTGCTCCAGGTGACGCGCGCGGTCAGCGTGCCGCCCAGGCGCGAGCGAATCGCGCGCACGTTCTTGACTACCTGCCGATAGATGCCGCGTCCGCGGTAGCCGTCGGTGACCCGCTCCCCGCCGTCTATCGACACCAGGACATTCGACAACCGCGCCAGGATCCAGTCCGGCAAATCGTCGAGCAGGGTGCCGTTGGTCTGCAGCTGAAAGCGATACTCCGGATGGCGCCGCATCACCGCGCTCATCAGCTCGAGGTTCAGCGTCGGTTCGCCGCCGTAGAACGTGACGTAGATCTCGTGCCGGGCGAGATGCGTCGCGATGAAGGTGTCCAACTGGTCCAGCGAGTAGGTGACTTCGCTTTGCGAGCCCAGCACCGCGCCCACGCCGAGCGAGCAATAGCTGCACTTGAGATTGCAGCGCAGCGTGGTGAGCAACTGCAGCTCGACGCGGCTGCCCAGTATGGCTGGAACCTGCTTCAACCCACCCATACGCGCGCATTGCGGAACATACGCATCCAGGGACTGTCTTCCGGCGCACCCGGCGGGTGCCAGGATTGTTGCACGCTGCGGAACACGCGCTCCGGATGCGGCATGAGTATGGTGAAGCGGCCGTCCGCGGTGGTGAGGCCGGTGATGCCGGCGGGCGAACCATTGGGGTTGGCCGGGTAGGTCTCGGTCGGCGCGCCGCGGTTGTCGACGAAGCGCAGCGCCACCAGCGCATTTGCCTGCGCCGCGCCATCGGCGAACACCGCCCTGCCCTCGCCGTGGGCGGTGGCCACCGGCATGCGGCTGCCGGCCATGCCGGCGAAAAACAGCGACGGGCTCTCGGCCACCTCGGCCATGACGAAACGCGCCTCGAATTGTTCCGACTGGTTCTTGAGGAATTTCGGCCAGTGCGTGGCGCCCGGAATAATCTGATGCAGATTGCTCATCATCTGGCAGCCGTTGCACACCCCGAGCGCGAACACGTCGACGCGGCCGAAGAAGGCCTCGAACTCGTCGCGCGCGCGCGCGTTGAGCAGGATGGACTTGGCCCAGCCCTCGCCCGCGCCGAGCACGTCGCCGTAGGAGAAGCCGCCGCAGGCGGCGATGCCTTTGAAGTCCGCCAGCGACACGCGCCCGGCAATGATGTCGCTCATGTGCACGTCGGCCGCGTCGAAGCCGGCGCGATCGAAGGCCGCGGCCATTTCCACATGGCCGTTCACGCCCTGCTCGCGCAGGACGGCGATCTTCGGCCGCGCATTCCCCCTTATGTGCGGCCTCACACTCCCCCCTTTGGAAAAGGGGGGCGGGGGGGATTTTCCGCTCACCGCAAAATCTCCCGGCGGCTGCGCCGCCACCCCCTTTTTCAAAGGGGGTGGAGCGCCCGGATCGAAGGTGAGATGAGTATGCAAGCCCGGATCGCCCGCATCCAGCAGCCGATCGTATTCCTCGCGCGCGCACTCCGGATTGTCGCGCAGCGCCTGCATGCGCCAGGTGGTCTCGGACCAGGCGCGCTGCAACTCGATGCGCGTCTCGGCGAACACCGGTTTGGTTCCGCGTTCAAGGCGGATTTGATCGCTCTGGTTCGGGCTGCCTATGGTTTTCGCGTGCAGGTCCTGCGCGACCAGGCGCGCGAGCACCGTGCTGCGATCCTCTTCGCGCACCTGCAACACCGCGCCCAGTTCCTCCGCGAACAGGGCCGCGAGCACCTGCGCGGGATTGCCGCCGTCGCACAGCGCGTCGAGATTCACGCTGATGCCGCAATGCGCGGCGAATGCCATTTCGCACAGCGTCGCGAACAAGCCGCCGTCGGAGCGGTCGTGGTAGGCGAGCAGCAGGCCGTCGCGATTGAGCGCCTGCACCGCTTCGAAGAAGCGCTTCAGATCGCGCGCATCGTCCAGGTCCGGCACTTCGTTGCCCATCTGCGCGTATACCTGGGCCAGGATGGAGCCGCCGAGGCGGTTCCTGCCGCGCCCGAGACCGACGAGTAGCAGCACGCTCGCGCCCGCATCCAGGCGCAGCTGCGGCGTGAGCACGCGGCGCGCATCGGCGCAGGGTGCGAACGCGGAGACGATCAGCGACAGCGGCGCGACGACTTCTTTCATTCGCCCCGCCTCGTCCCAGGCGGTTTTCATCGACAGCGAATCCTTGCCCACCGGGATGCTGATGCCCAGCGCCGGGCAGAGTTCCAGCGCCACCGCGCGCACCGTGTCGAATAGCGCCGCGTCCTCGCCCGCATGCCCCGCGGCCGCCATCCAGTTGGCCGAGAGCTTGACGCGCGCCAGGTCCACCGGCGCCGCCGCCAGATTGGTCAGCGCCTCGCCCACCGCCATGCGCCCCGAGGCCGGCGCATCGATCACCGCCAGCGGTGCGCGCTCGCCCATGCAATAGGCTTCGCCCGCGTATTCGCCAAACCCGAGCAGGGTCACCGCGCAATCGGCCACCGGCGTCTGCCACGGCCCGACGAAAGGATCGCGCGCGCACAGTCCGCCCACGGTGCGATCGCCGATGCTGATCAGAAACGTCTTGTCGGCCACCGTCGGGTGGCGCAGCACGCGATAGCACGCATCCTTCAGCACGATGCCTTCGGCGGAGAACGGCGGCAGCGCGCGCGCGCGGCGCGTGACCTCGCGCAGCATGCGCGGCGGTTTGCCGAGCAGCACGCCCATGTCCATGTCGACCGGCTTGTTGCCGTAGCGCTCATCGGTGAGCGTGAGTTGCGGCGCGGCGGTCGCCACGCCGAGCACCGCGAACGGACAGCGCTCGCGCGCGCAGATGGCGCGAAACTCCTCCAATCGCCCGGGCTCGATCGCGAGCACGTAGCGCTCCTGCGCCTCGTTGCACCAGATTTCGCGCGGCGACATGCCCGACTCTTCGCTGGGTATCGCCCGCAGATTCAAGCTCGCGCCACGGCCTGCGCCGTGCGCGAGTTCCGGCATCGCGTTCGACAAACCGCCCGCGCCCACGTCGTGTATCGACAGGATGGGATTGGCCTCGGCGAGCTGCCAGCAGCGGTCTATGACTTCCTGCGCGCGGCGTTCGATCTCGGCGTTGCCGCGCTGCACCGAATCGAAGTCCAGGTCCTCGGTGTTCGTGCCGGTGGTCATGCTCGATGCGGCGCCGCCGCCCATGCCGATCAGCATCCCCGGCCCGCCGAGCTGGATCAGCAGCGACCCTTCGGGCAGCCCGAGCTTGAAAGAATCCCGTGCCGCGATATTGCCCACGCCGCCCGCGATCATGATCGGCTTGTGGTAGCCGCGCAGTTCGCCGCCCGCCTCGATTTCGAAGCTGCGAAAGTAACCGGCGAGATTGGGCCGGCCGAATTCGTTGTTGAACGCCGCCGCGCCGATCGGCCCCTCGAGCATGATGTCGAGCGCCGAGGCGATACGATTCGGTTTGCCCACCCAGGTTTGCGCGCAGCGCTCGACGCTCCCCTCTCCCTCCGGGAGAGGGGCTGGGGGTGAGGGCCAGTAATCTTCCCAGGGCTGAACCGCGCCAGGAATGCGCAAGTTCGACACCGAAAAGCCCGCAAGACCGGCTTTGGGCCTGGCTCCGCGGCCGGTTGCCCCCTCGTCGCGGATCTCGCCGCCGGAACCGGTGGCCGCGCCCGGAAACGGCGAAATCGCGGTCGGATGGTTGTGCGTCTCCACCTTCATCAGCGTGTGCGTCGCCTCGCGGTGATAGGCGTAGCGGCCCGCCGCATCCGGATAAAAACGTTCGATCTCGCGCCCTTCCATGATGGCGGAGTTGTCCGAATAGGCGAGCACGGTGCCCTGCGGATGGGCTTGCTCCGTCGCTCGGATCATGCCGAACAGCGTCTGCGCCTGCGTCACGCCGTCGATCACCCAGGAGGCGTTGAAAATCTTGTGGCGGCAATGCTCGGAATTCGCCTGCGCGAACATGGTGAGTTCGGCGTCGGTGGGATTGCGGCCGATGGCGCGAAAGTTCGTGAGCAGATACTCGATCTCGTCCGCGGACAGCGCGAGGCCCATGGCGCGATTCGCCTCCTCCAGCGCGGCGCCGCCGCGCGCCAGGATGTCGATCGCGGCGAGCGGCCGCGGCGCCACATGGCGGAACAAGCCGTCCGCGCCGTCCAGGCCGTCGAGCACGGTTTCGGTCATGCGATCGTGCAGCAGCGCCGCAAGCTCTGCGCGCCGCCCGCCTGGGCCCGCGACGTAATACGCGATGCCCCGCTCGATGCGCCGCACCGCCGGCAGGCCGCACTGGCGCGCGATGTCGGTGGCCTTGGACGACCAGGGCGAAATAGTGCCCAGGCGCGGCACTACCAGATACAGTTCACCGGAGGGGGACTCCGGCCGGACCGCTTCGCCGTATACCAGCAACTGGCCCAGCACGGCGCGCTCGCCCGCGTCCAGCGTTTGTGCGGTCTCGACGAAATGCCAGAATTCGGCGCCGGCGACGCGCGCGCCCGGCGCGATTTCGGCCAGGCGGGCCTGCAGTTTTTCCAGACGGAACGCGGAGAGCGCGGGGCTGCCGCGCAGCTTGAGGATTTCAGGCATGGAAACCAGCGCCGATAAAGCGTAATTATAACGGAACCGCGGTTGAGAATCGAACGGCCGCAGTGCACAATGTCAGCGAATGGAGAACCAGTAGATGCCGTCGAACACGCCGCCATCGGGCAGCAGCAAAATGGACCAGATCGTGGCCGAGGCCAGGCGCAATCGCGAGCGGCGCGAGCAGGACTACCGCGAGCAGGCGCTGAAGATCTACCCCTGGGTGTGCGGACGCTGCGCGCGCGAATTCACCCGCACCAACGTGCTGCAGCTCACGGTGCACCACAAGGACCACAACCACGACAACAATCCGTCCGATGGCAGCAACTGGGAGTTGCTGTGCATCTATTGCCATGAAAACGAACACGCGCGCCATCTGGATTCTGCCGCAGGCGGCGGGCCGGCATCAGGCGCTGGTGCGCAAGCGCCTTCCACCTACAAGGCGTTCGCCGACCTCAAGGCCAGGTTGAAGGGTAAAGGGGGCGTCTGATCCTGCAAAATCGTGGAAGCGGGCTTGCGCCGCGAAGCCCCCGGTCCCCCTTCCTTGCTCCCCTAAATCAGGGGCCAATTCGGCAATCCCGAAATGGCCTCTAAGGGATCATCGTACTAGCGACTGAAGCGTGGCTCACTCAGCGTGCCCGCCACCGCGAGATTGGCGCGCGCCTTCGCCACCGGCGATTTGATTTCGACGGTGTAGCGGCCGCTGAGGCGTTTGCCGGCGTCGACCTCGGCGCTGCCGCCGGCCGACACCGGACCGGCGACGAGAACCATCTGGCGTAGTTGCGTCCTGCCGGCCTCGCGCACGAATCCGCCGGTGAGTTCGGTGAACACGGTCTTGCCGCCCACCCCGCCGCCCTGCAGCAGTCGCGCCAGGTCCACCCCGAGCAGCGCGCCTTTCAGCACGGTGAAGCTGCCTTCCAGGCGCGGCGCGGCAAAAAGTTCGTCGTAGGACTTCGCGCGCATCGCATACTGCGCCTTCCCTTCCAGCTTGCCCTCCTCCATCAGAGCGGGCACGAATCTGGCCGGATCCATCGCCCTCACACTGATTTCTCCGCCCAGGCTCCAGCCGGCGCCCCATTTGAGGTCGGCGTTGCCCGACAGATAGCCGCCGTAAATCCCGCCCTTGAATTCGCTCAAGCGCATTTCGCCGCGGCGGATCGTGCCTTTGGCAACCAGATTTTCGAGGATGAACGACGGATGGAAGGGCAGGCTGAAGGCGTTGGTCTCGACTTCGAGCGTGGCGCCCTCGCCCTCCGGCTTGAGCAGCAGGCTGGTCTTGTGGTCCTGCGTCTCGAGCGCGATTTGCCGCCATGCCCCGTCGTCTCCGAACGTAATCTTCGCGTCCAGCGCGGGCAGGATGAACGTCTTCGAGTCCAGCTTCCCGTTCTTGACGCTGATTTTCGCGACCTTCAGGTCCTGCCCCGCCGCTTTGCCGAAAAGCAGGGCCAGCAGCCCGTCCTCGCCCAGTACCGGCGATTCGAGTTCGATCGAGGTGAACACCTTCTTCTCGCTGAACATGCTGCCGAGTTCGGCGATCGCGTTGATCCGCGGCACGACGAGCTGGCTCTCCGCGCCGACGGAAACGCCTTCCAGGCGCCAATGCGGCTGCGGCACCAGCGACAGGCGCAGCGCCTTGATTTTCACCGGCTGCTGCATATGGGCGCCGGCCAGCTTCTCGAACTGCGGGATATAGGCGTCGAAAGAAACAAAGTGAACCGCAATCAAGCCGAGCACTACCAGCAGGAACAGTCCGATGGCGACGGGCCTGCCCCAGTTGATTCTTCGGCGATACGCCACCGGAGCCCGTTCCGCTTCCTGCTCGGCCTCGACCGCCTGCGCTGCCGCCGCGGCGCGGACGCGCTTCCTGGTTTCTTCCTGTTCGCGCGCACGCGCGGCCTCGAGTGACTCCAAGGGCTGGATCCGGCCGCCGGTCATCGCCTGCTCGGCCTCCAGCTCCTTCTCCATTTCGGCGAAGTGGCGCTCGGTCTCGGCGTTCTGCGCGTCGAGCAGCGCCTGCGCCTCGGCGTGCTCGCGCGCCTGCACCGCCGCCCGTTCGGCCGCAGCGTCCTTGGTGCTTGCCTGCTGCCGCTCTTCCTCCCGGCGCGAGCGCTCTTGCGCCGCAGGCTTTGCCTCTGCCTCGGCTTCGGCCCGCGCCTGCTCCTTCGCCTCTTTGTCCGCCTGCTCCTCGGCCTGCAACCGCGCCTGCTCCTCCACTTCCTTGCGCAATTTGTCGTCGGCGCCAGCGCTACTCTGCGCCGCGCCCGGTGCGGCAGCGCCGCCCACGGCCAGCACGGCGTCGAAATTGGTTTCTATGCTGACCAGATCCTCCAGCGTGGGCCCCGACTTGAGCCGGGCCTGCTGTTGTTCCGCGCCCGCGCGCGCGGATTTTTCCGCGTCTTCCCGGCGCGCTTTTTCCTCCGCCTCCCTGCGCGCGCGTTCCGCGTCTTCGAGCGCCTTGCGCGCTGCGTCTTCTTCGGCCCGGCGCTGGGCTTCCTCGGTTTCCCTGCGCGCGCGAGCTTCGGCCTCGACGCGCTCCTGGTCTTGCGCCAGTGCGCGCTCTTCCGCTTTCCGGCGCGCCTGCGCTTCGGCCTCGCGCCTGGCCGCGTCCTCGGCCTCCCGGCGCTGGCGCTCCGCCGCTTCCCGTGCCTGGCGCTCAGCGTCTTCCCTGGCACGGCGCTCCGCCTCTTCCTGCGCCCTGCGCTCGGCTTGTTCGCGCGCCTGGCGCTCTTGCTCCAGCCTGGCACGCAGTTCATCGGCTTCCCGGCGCGCTTTTTCCTCCGCTTCCCGGTGCGCGCGTTCCGCGTCTTCCCGCGCCTTGCGCTCGGCCTCTTCGCGCGCCTGGCGTTCGGCGACTTCCCTGGCTTTGCGCTCGGTTTCTTCTTTCTCCCTGCGTTCGGCTGCTTCCTTCGCCTTGCGCTCGGCGGCCTCGCGCGCCTGGCGCTCTTCGTCCAGCCTGGCGCGCAGTTCATCGGCCTCGCGCCGCGCTTTTTCCTCGGCCTCTTTGCGTTCGCGCTCCGCCTGCTCTTTCGCCTCGCGCTCGGCTTCCTCGTGCGCCTTGCGTTCTTCCTCCAGCTTGGCGCGCAGCTCATCCGCTTCGCGCCGCGCTTTTTCCTCAGCCTCCTTGCGCGCACGATCCTCAGCCTCCTTGCGCGCACGATCCTCAGCTTCCTTGCGCGCGAGCTCCTCGGCTTCGCGCTTGGCCCGCGCTTCCGCGGCGGCCTTGGCTGTTGCTTCGGTTTCTGCTCTGGCCTTGGCTTCAACTTCCGCCTTCGCGCGCGCGGCCGCTTCCGCCCTCGCTTTGGCCTCAGCCTCGGCTTTGGCCCTGGCTTCGGCTTCCGCTTTCGCGCGCGCAGCTGCGGCGGCCGCGACTTTGGCTTTCTGCAGCGCCTCGGCTTTGGCCGCAGCCTGCGCCCGCGCGGCGGCTTCGGCTTGCGCTTTCTGCCTCGCGGCTTCTTCAGCTTGCTTGGCGATGGTCGATACGGTTGGAATCATTACCGTGAAATCGAGATCCATCTCGCCTTCGGCCGACTTTTTCTGCGGTGCGGCGGGCGACGACGCGGCCGGGGATCGCGCGGCGGGCGGTGCCACCTGCGCGAACTCGCGGATGAAATCGCCCTTGGCGAGGATGCCCAGGGCTTCCTGCAGCTTGGCCTCCGATAGCTTGCCGATGCTGGCCTGCACCTCGTCCACGGTGGCCTTGCCGTCGATCTCTTTGAGGATCGCGCGCATGTCACGCGACAGGGCGCTGGTTTTCCCGGTCGCCTCCATCAGGCCCTTGGCGGTCTTCGTAAAGACTGTATTGCGATCCATGCTGCCTCAGTGGCTGAGCGCTGACCCTGCGAGCAACTGATTATAGGGAATATGGAGCAAACTCGATAGGCAATACTTCACGACTCACCCTGGTCGGCGCAGCGCTAGCCGCCCGGCGTTCCATATCCCCCGCCGCCGGGGGTTTCGATCACGAATACGTCGCCCGGCTGCAGTTCCGCCTTGTCCGCCCCGCCCAGCAACAGGGTGCTGCCGTCGGATCGCTCCACCCAATTGCGCCCGACCTTCCCCGGCTCGCCTCCGGCCATGCCATAGGGCGGAATGCGGCGGTGCCCCGACAGGATCGCGGCCGTCATCGCCTCGAGAAAACGCACCCGGCGCACGATGCCGTTGCCGCCGCGCCACCTGCCCCGGCCGCCCGATCCCGGGCGCATCTCGAAACTCTCCAGCAGCACCGGAAAACGCCATTCCAGCACCTCGGGATCGGTCAGCCGGGTGTTGGTCATGTGCGTGTGCACGCCGTCGGTGCCGTCGAAGCCCTGCAGCGCGTCTTTTTCGCTGGTGCCCGCCCCGCCGGCGCCGGAGCCGCCGCAGATGGTCTCGTAGTACTGGTATCGGGCATTGCCGAAGGTGAAATTGTTCATCGTGCCCTGGGAAGCGCCCATCACGCCCAGCGCGCCGTAGAGGGTATCGGTGATGCACTGCGAGGTTTCGACGTTGCCCGCCACCACTGCCGCCGGATAGCGCGGCCGCAGCATGCTGCCCTCTGGGATGATCACGTTCAGCGGTTTCAGGCAGCCAGCGTTGAGCGGAATGTCGTCGTCGACCAGGGTACGGAAAACGTAGAGCACCGCCGCCATGCAGACCGCCGAGGGCGCGTTGAAATTGTTCGGCAACTGCGCCGAGGTGCCGCTGAAATCGATGGTGGCGCTGCGCGCGGCGTGGTCGATGCTGATCTTCACGCGGATCACCGCGCCCGAATCCATTTCGTAGCTGAACTCGCCCGGCTTCAACACGTCGATCACGCGGCGCACCGCTTCCTCGGCATTGTCCTGCACATGGCGCATATAGGCATGCACCACGGGGAGCCCGAAATGCTCGACCATGCGCCGCAGTTCCTGCACGCCTTTCTCGTTGGCTGCGATCATGGCGCGCAGATCGGCGAGGTTCTGCTCGGCGTTGCGCGCCGGGTATTTTCCCGAGCCGAGCAGCGCGACCGTTTCTTCCTCGCGCAGCCTGCCTTCTTCGACCAGAAGGAAGTTGTCGATCAGCACGCCTTCTTCTTCCACCACTTTGCTGTCGGGCGGCATCGAGCCGGGGGTGATGCCGCCGACGTCGGCGTGGTGCCCGCGCGAGCCGACGTAGAATAATATATCCCGTCCGGCATCATCAAACACCGGCGTGATCACCGTAATGTCGGGCAGGTGCGTGCCGCCGTTGTAGGGCGCGTTGAGCATGTAGATGTTGCCCGGCCTGATCCGGCCCGCGTTCTCGCGCATCACCGTCTTGATCGATTCGCCCATCGAGCCCAGATGCACCGGCAGGTGCGGTGCGTTGGCGATGAGCTGGCCCTCGGCGTCGAACAGCGCGCAGGAAAAATCCAGCCGCTCCTTGATGTTGACCGAGTAGGCAGTAGCCTCCAGGCGCAGCCCCATCTGCTCGGCGATCGACATGTACAGGTTGTTGAACACCTCCAGCATCACCGGATCCACCGAAGTGCCGATGGCGACGCGCGTCGGGCGCGCTTCGACGCGCTTGAGCAGCAGATGATCGAGCGGCGTGACCTCGGCCTGCCAGCCGGGCTCGACCACGGTGGTAGCGTTGGCCTCGGCGATGATCGCCGGCCCTTTGATTTTGTCGCCGGGTTGCAACGCATCGCGCCGGAATACCGGCGTGCGATGCAATTTCCCCCCGCTGTGCATGTCCACGGTGTCTGCCGCCGGCGGTGGCCCGCTACGGGTCGGCGCGTGCGGCGCCGCTTCGGCGGGCGCGTCGGACATGCCTATGGCTTCGACCGAAACCGCCTCCGCGAGCAGCGCGCGCTTGGGCATGAGAAAGGAGTAGCGCTTGCGATACGCCGCCTCGAACTGCTCGACCATGTGCGCGATCGAACCGAAGTCGACGATCAGCGCGGAATCGGTGCCGTCGTAGCGCAAATGCACCCGCCGCACTACGCGCACGCGCTCTGCGGCGATGCCCTGGCGCAGTATTTCGTCCCTGGCGGGAATGGCGAGCTGGTCCAGCGTCTCGACCAGCAGGTGCAGGTTTGCCAGCTCCAGCTTCACCTCCACCGCCTGCTCGCGCATGGCGGTGATATCGGCGAGGCCCATGCCGTAGGCCGAGAGCACGCCCGCGAGCGGGTGGATGAACACCTGGGTCATGCCCAGCGCATCGGCCACCAGGCAGGCGTGCTGGCCGCCGGCGCCGCCGAAACAACACAGGGTGTATTCGGTCACGTCGTGGCCGCGCTGCACCGAAATCTGCTTGATCGCATTGGCCATGTTGCCCACCGCGATGTCGATATAGCCTTCGGCCACCTGCTGCGGCGTGCGCGCGTCGCCCGTGGCTACACGGATGTCGCGCGCCAGATCGGCGAATTTGCGCCGCACGATTTCGGCATCGAGCGGCTCATCGCCGCCGGGTCCGAACACCGACGGGAAGAACTTCGGCTGGATCTTGCCCAGCATGACATTGCAGTCGGTGACCGCGAGCGGCCCGTTCCTGCGGTAGGACGCAGGACCCGGATTGGCCGCGGCCGAATCCGGGCCGGCGCGGTAGCGCGCGCCGTCGAAATGCAGGATCGAGCCGCCGCCCGCCGCCACCGTGTGGATGCTCATCATCGGCGCGCGCATGCGCACGCCCGCGACCTGGGTCTCGAACGCGCGCTCGAACTCGCCGGCGTAGTGCGATACGTCGGTCGAAGTCCCGCCCATGTCGAAGCCGATGATCTTGTCGAAGCCTGCGAGCAGCGAAGTGCGCACGGCACCGACGATGCCGCCCGCCGGCCCGGAAAGGATCGAGTCCTTGCCCTGGAAGCGGCGCGCATCGGTCAGGCCGCCGTTGGATTGCATGAACATCAGGCGCACTCCGTCCAGTTCGGCGGCCACCTGCCCGACGTAGCGCCGCAGGATGGGCGAAAGATAGGCATCGACCACGGTGGTGTCGCCGCGGCTGACGAGCTTCATCATCGGGCTTACCTCGTGCGACACCGAGACCTGGCCGTAGCCGATGGCGCGCGCCATCGTCGCCACCTGTTTCTCGTGCTCCTGATAGCGATAGCCGTGCATGCACACGATGGCAATCGACCGATAACCTTCGTCATAGGCCGCCTGCAGATCGCCCCGCGTCGCCTCGACGGCGAGCGGCGTCAGCACCTCCCCATGGGCGCCGACGCGCTCTTCGATTTCGACCACCTTGGCGTAGAGCAGTTCGGGCAGGACGATGTGGCGCGCGAATATTTTCGGCCGGTTCTGGTAGGCGATCCTGAGCGCGTCGCGGAAACCCCGGGTGATGAACAGCACCGTGCGCTCGCCCTTCCTCTCGAGCAGCGCGTTGGTCGCAACCGTGGTGCCCATTTTCACCGCTTCGATGTGTTCGCCCGGTATCGGCTCGCCGGCCTCGATGCCGAGCAGATGGCGGATGCCGGCGAGCGCGGCGTCGCGGTAATGCTCGGGATTTTCGGAGAGCAGCTTGTGCGTGACGATGCCGCCATCGGGGCGGCGCGCGACGACGTCGGTGAAGGTGCCGCCGCGGTCGATCCAGAATTGCCAGCGTTGTGGTGTCATGGAATCTGTGGAGGGCGGACCGGAGCCGGTCCGATGCACACTCCCCTAACCTTCTGTTGGAATGCGCAAAATCATATCATGCGCAATGTGTGACAAACTTGGCCATTGCATAGCCCCGGCGATTCCCATTATCTTGATGCACATCAAATTCGAGGTCGCCGTTGCAGATTATTCTTTGCCTGTGCCGTACCCTTAACAGGGTGTGGAAAAAGGGGGCGACGCCCCCTTTTAGATCCCCCAAGTCGGGGATGTTGAAAAACGCTTCCCTCGGAGAGATTGTCATAATGCGGAGCACTTTTCTGTCGGGGAAGCGTTTTTCAACACCCTGTTAACCAATTTGATACTCCTATCGCTTATTTGAGCTCGTGAGGCAACATGAAACAAGAGTATGACGTTGCAGTGGTGGGGGGCGGGGTCGTCGGCTGCGCCATCGCGCGCGAACTCAGCCGCTATCAACTCCGCGTGGTTCTCCTGGAAAGGGAGAGCGACGTCGCGCGCGGGACCAGCGGCAAGAACAGCGGGGTCGTGCACACCGGATTCAACGTGCCGAAAGGATCGCTGAAAGCGCGGCTGAACGTACTGGGCGCCAGCCTGTTCGAAGAACTGTGCACCACGCTGAATGCCCCGTTCAAGCCGGTCGGAAAGCTGGTCGTCGCCCTGACCGCCGCGGAAGCGCCCGATCTGGAGAAGCTGAAAGCCCTGGGGGACGCCAACGGCGTCCCCGCCCTGGAGATCATCGACGCCAAGGAATTGAAGCGCATGGAGCCCAACATCAGCGGTTACGCCGCGATGCATGCGCCCACGGCGGCCATCACCTGCCCGTTTCGCTTCACCATCGCGCTGGCCGAGTCTGCCGTGGCCAATGGCGCCGACATCCTGCTGAATACCGGCGTGACGGGCATTTCCGGGACGCTGGGCGAATTCAGGATCAAAACGACCCGGGGAGCGCTGCGCAGCAAGCTGGTGGTGAACTCCGCCGGCCTCTACGCCGACCACATAGCCCGGTTGGCGGGAGTGCGCCGCTATAAGATCTATCCCTGCCGCGGCGAGTATGTGATTATCGACAAGGCCCGGAGCGACCTCATTTCACGCATGGTCTACCCGGTGCCGCCCAAAGGCGGTTCGGGCCTGGGTGTGCATCTGACGCCCACCATTGACGGCAACATCCTGATTGGACCCAGCGCCGCCTACGTCCGCAGCAAGACCAGCGACGGCACCACGGGCGCCATGGCGCGGCAATTGGTCAAGGAAGCCCGGGAGTTGCTGCCGGGCTTGAGCAACCGCGACGTGATCACCTCCTACGCCGGCCTGCGCCCCAAGACCGTCAGCTCGGCGGTGGGCGGTTTCAACGATTTCACCATAGAGGAAGCGCCGGAGTTGCCGGGGATGATGCACCTGGTGGGCATCGAGTCCCCGGGCCTCACCGCAGCCCCCGCCATCGCGCTGGATATCGCCAAGTGGGCGGGCACCCACCTGACGCTGCGCGCGAACAGCCAGTTTGATCCGCAGCGCAAAGCCGCCGTGCCCTTTAACGAACTCCTTCCGGAAGAGCAGGCCGAACGGGTCGACTCGGACCCCGATTACGGCCAGATCATCTGCCGCTGCGAGAGCGTCACACGCAAGGAAATCCTGGAAGCGATCCACAATCCGCTGGGCGCCCAGACCCTGGGCGCCATCAAGTACCGCTCCAGAGCAACCATGGGGCGCTGCCAGGGGGGCTTCTGCGGGCCCAACATCGAGAAGATTCTGGAAGAAGAGCTGGGCGTGCAGCCGACGGATATGTCGCTCAAGGGAGAGGGATCCTGGCTGTTTACCGGAAGCACCAAAGACTTGCGGAGTTGAGGACATGATGCGCACCGAAGAAGTCGACGTCGTTGTCATAGGTGGCGGCCCTGCCGGATTGGCGGCAGCGGCGGCCGCCAGGAATGCGGGTGCTGCGCGCGTGGTGCTCATCGAGCGGGGCGAACAGCTGGGGGGCATACTGAACCAGTGCATCCACGACGGGTTCGGCACCAAGAACATGGGCAAAGCGCTGACCGGACCGGAATACGCGCAGATCTATATCGATCAAGCCAGCGCGGCCGGTGTCGACTGCCATCTCAACACCATGGTGCTGAACCTGACCGCGGAGCGCGAACTCACCGTGTGCTCCAAGGAAGGCGTGCGGCGCATCCGCGCCAAGTCCGTGGTCCTGTGCATGGGATGCAGGGAGCGGACCCGGGGAGCGATCGGCATTCCCGGATACCGGCCTGCCGGCGTGTTCACCGCGGGCGTGGTGCAGTACTACATGAACATACGCAACCTGTCCGTGGGCCGCAAAGTCGTGGTTCTGGGTTCCGGCGACGTGGGCCTGATCATGGCGCGCCGCCTCACGCTGGAAGGCGCACAAGTTCCCTGCGTGGCCGAGATTCTGCCCTATCCCAGCGGTCTGATGCGCAACGTGGTGCAGTGCCTGGAGGACTACGGCATTCCCCTATACCTCTCCACCACGGCGGTCGAAATTCATGGCCGAGAGCGGATCACGGGAGTCACCTTGGCCAAGATCGGACCGCGCGGCGGCATCGTGCCGGGATCGCAGAGATTGGTGGAGTGCGACACCCTCATGCTCTCGGTGGGTTTGATCGCAGAGAACGAACTCGCCAAGAAAGCCGGCGTCGCGCTGAGCCCGATCACCGGCGGGCCCATCGTGGACGACCGCTTCCAGACTTCCGTGCCCGGCATATTCTCCGCGGGGAATGCCCTGCAGGTGCACGACCTGGTCGACTACGTCTCCCTGGAAGCCGAAAAGGCCGGGCAGAGCGCAGCCATACACGCGCAGATGGGAAAGTTCGCGCCATCGAGCATACGAGTCAAACCCGGCAATGGGATACGCTACGTGGTGCCGCAGTTCATCAGCGGAACGGAGGCCGTCGACTTCTCCATGCGCGTGGCGGCCCCCGACCTCGATCGCTGCGTCGTATTCAGCAGTGGCGGTCAAACGATCAGAAAGATGAAGGAGAACGTGCTTGCCCCCTCATCCATGATCCGATTCCGGGTGCGGGCCGAACGGCTGCAGAAAGCAAGCGGCGAACTGACCGTGGAGATAGAAGCATGAAAGGCCAATTCACCTGTGTGGTCTGCCCGACCAGTTGCGTGGTGCACGCTGAGTGGAACGAAACCGAGTTGCAGAGTACCGATCACGCGCAATGCAAGCTGGCGTGCGACTACGTTCGGGGAGAAATCTTCGATCCCAGGAGAACCGTGACCAGCACGGTCCGGGTCGACGACGGCGACCTGCCCCTGGTGAGCGTGAAGACCGAGCCCCCGGTTCCCAAGAAGACGGTGTTCGGGGTGATGCAACAACTGGCGCACGTGGTGGTCAAAGCTCCGGTGAACATCGGCGACATCGTCGTCGCCGACATCCTGGGTACGGGCTCCAACATCGTGGCCACCAAGAAGATCTTGCTGAAGGTCTGACCTCGCGCTCGGCGTCCCGGCTATTTTCCCGCCGGCCGCTTGATTGTTGCCGGCTCGGCCTTCACCCTCGGCGTGGCCGCGCGGCGCCGTTGCAGCTGTCTGCGTCCACCGGACTGTCCTCGGCAAAGCGTTTCAGACGCCGATGCGGAGGCAATTTGCTCCAGGCATCCGGGCAGCCGACCCTTGTGACTGCGGAATCCCTGGGGTATTCTTCGCACCCCCTGTGCGATACGCGGCTCTGCGAGCCAGGCCTAAACGAGTCTTACATAAATGATTGAAACAGTTGACTGTGTCGTAATCGGCGCCGGAGTGGTCGGCCTTGCAGTGGCCCGGGAGCTTGCGCTCGCCGGCCGCGAGGTCGTTATCCTCGAGACGGCGGATGCGCTCGGCACCGAAACCAGCTCGCGCAACAGCGAAGTCATCCACGCCGGCATCTACTATCCGCCCGGCTCGGCGAAGGCAGGCCTGTGCGTGGAAGGCAAGGCGCTGCTGTACCGCTACTGCGAGGAGCGCGGCATCGCCCACCGCCGCTGCGGCAAGCTGATTGTCGCCACCGCGGCGGAGCAGGTCGCGGCCTTGCACAAGATCCGGGCACAGGCCGCGGCCAACGGCGTGCACGATCTGCGCCTGTTGACAGAGGGCGAAGCGAAGGCGATGGAGCCGGCGCTGCGCTGCGTGGCGGCGCTGCACTCCCCCTCCACCGGCATCATCGACAGCCACGGCCTGATGCTCGCCTATCTGGGCGAGGCCGAGGACCATGGCGCCATGCTGGCGCTGCACAGTCCGGTATCGGGCGGCGCGATAGCGGCGGGAGGCATCACCCTGGATGTTGGCGGCGCCGAGCCGATGCAGATCGTCGCGCGCACGGTGGTCAACAGCGCCGGCCTCCTGGCGCAGCGCACCGCCGCCTCCCTGCGCGGATTTCCGCAGGATAAGGTTCCGCCCCGTTACTACGCCAAGGGCAATTACTACAGCCTTGCCGCGCGTTCGCCGTTTACCCGCCTGATCTATCCGGTGCCGGAGGCCGCGGGCCTGGGCGTGCACCTGACCCTGGATCTGGCCGGCCAGGCGCGTTTCGGGCCTGACGTGGAATGGATCGCCGAAATAGACTACGATGTCGACTTAAGCCGCGCAGACGGTTTTTACCGGGCGATACGCGATTACTGGCCGGGGCTCAAGGACGGACAGCTGGCGCCGGGCTATGCCGGCGTGCGGCCCAAGCTGGCCGGGCCTGACCAGCCGGCAAGCGATTTTCTGATCCAGGGTCCGCAGCAGCATGGCGTGGCGGGTCTGGTCAACCTGTTCGGAATTGAATCGCCGGGATTGACCGCGTCACTGGCACTGGCAAAGCAGGTCGCGCAAATTGCAGGCGCGGCATGAACACAGACCGGAAAAGCAATATCAACAAAGGAGAACAAGCATGAGACTGAAACTATCCCTAGCCGCCGCGCTCGCCGCGGGCCTCGCGTTCGGCAGCGCACAGGCACAGACCAAGTGGGACATGCCTACGCCCTATGCCGACAGCAACTTTCACACCAGGAACGTCAGACAGTTCGCCGACGACATCAAGGCGGCCAGCGGCGGCAAGATGGAGATCGTGGTGCACAGCAATGCCTCGCTGATCAAGCACCCGGAAATCAAGCGCGCGGTGCAGACCGGGCAGGTCAACATCGGCGAGATATTGATTTCGACAATCTCCAACGAAAATCCGATATTCGCTTTCGATTCCACCCCCTTCCTCGCGCCGAATTACGGCGCCGCGAAGAAACTGCTGCGCGTCGCGCGTCCTTATGTCGAAAAGCGCCTGGACGCGCAAGGCATCAAGGTGCTGTATGCGGTGCCGTGGCCGCCGCAGGGCATCTACACCAAGAAGCCGCTCAATTCCGCCGCCGACCTGAAAGGCGTGAAGTTCCGCACCTACAATCCGGCGACCTCCGATTTTGCCAAGCGCCTCGGTGCGATTCCGACCACGGTGCAGGTACCGGAAATTCCCCAGGCCTTCCTCACCGGCCTGGTCGACGCCATGATCACCTCCGGCGCCACCGGCGTGGATACCCAGTCCTGGGATTACCTGAAGTACTACACCGACAGCGAAGCCTTCCTGCCGTTCAACATGGTGCTCGTCAACAAGGCCGCCTTCGCCAAACTCGATCCCGCGCTGCAAAAACAGATCATGGCGGCGGCAGCCAAGGCCGAAGAGCGCGGCTGGGCCAGCAGTGAAGCGGAGAACGAAGGCTACAAGAAAACCATGGCTAGCAAAGGCATGACCGTGCAAAAACCCAACGCGAAACTGTCGCTCGAACTCAATGCCATCGGCAAAGCCATGGCGCAGGAATGGATGAAGAAGATCGGGCCGGACGCGCAGGCGATACTCAACGAACTCTAAGCAGCGCGATTGATCCGGGGTCTGACCCGGCATCGGGCAGGAAAGCTACGCGTCCTGCCCGAGCCTTTGCATGCCGGGAAGATCCTGGTGGTTGAATCGGGGTCCCGCCTGCCGCGAAGGCAAGAACGCATGCCGGTTCCAAGGCGCAACCTATCGGACACGGAAGCACTGCCGCATGAGAAAAAGCCTCGACTGGCTCTACACCGGCTCCGGCGTTCTTGCCGGAGTCTTTCTGGTTCTGATCGGCGCCTTGTCCTTGGCGCAGATCTCCGGCCGGGTACTCGGGTTCGATGCCTATTCTTTCGACGATTTCGCCGGCTTTTGCATGGCAGCGTCTTCGTTTCTGGGACTCGCCCATACCTATCGCCGCAACGAGCACATCCGCGTGGCATTGGTCATCGACCGATTTGAGGGCGATACGCGCCGCCTGCTGGAAATCCTGTGCCTCGCGGCGAGCACTTTCCTGATCGGGTACTTCGCCTGGTGGGCAATCGACATGGTCCTGACCTCGTACGAGATCCATGACGTCTCGCAGGGGCTGGTGGCGGTGCCGCTGTGGCTGCCGCAAGGCGGTATGGCATTGGGCCTTGTCATCATGACGATCGCATTGACGGAGGACCTCATTACCGTGCTCGTGCGCGGCACGCCTTCCTACATTGTGGCCGAGCAGAGCAAAAAGATCTCACTGTCGGAAAACGTATAGATGAATACGCTCGGCATCACGCTGTTTCTGCTCGCCCTGCTCGCGCTGCTGCTTGCCGGCGGCGTGTGGGTCGCGATCGTGCTGCTCGCCATGGGCTGGGCGGCGATGGAGCTGTTCACCTCCACGCCGGTGGGCAAGCTCATGGCCACCACGGTCTGGGGATCGAGCGCAAGCTGGTCGCTGACCGCGCTGCCGCTGTTCATCTGGATGGGCGAGATCCTGTTCAGGAGCCGGATTTCCGAGGACATGTTCCGCGGCCTCGCCCCCTGGCTCACCGCACTGCCCGGCAGACTGATGCATTGCAACGTGATCGGCTGCGGCATCTTCGCCGCGATCTCGGGTTCGTCCGCCGCCACCGCCGCCACCATCGGCAAGATGACCGTGCCCGAGTTGCTCAAGCGCGGCTATCACGAACCCATGGTCATCGGCTCGCTTGCGGGAGCGGGGACGCTGGGCCTGCTGATTCCGCCTTCGATCATCATGATCGTCTACGGCGTCGCTGCCGATGTCTCGATCGCGCGGCTGTTCATCGCCGGCGTGCTACCCGGCATCATGCTGATGAGCCTGTTCTCCGGCTATATCATCATCTGGGCTTTGCTCAATCCGGACAAAACCCCGCCCTCCGATATCCACATGAGCTTCACGCAGAAACTCTACGCCTCGCGCCTGCTGATTCCGACGGTGCTCTTGATCGCCGCGGTGATCGGTTCGATCTACAGCGGCGTCGCCACGCCCACCGAAGCCGCGGTGCTGGGCGTGGTGGGCTCGCTGATCCTGTCGTTCGTCTCAGGCTCGCTCGACTGGGACACGTTCCAGGGCAGCGTCATGGGTGCGATGCGCACCTCCTGCATGATCGCTTTCATTCTCACCGGCGCCGCTTTTCTCACGGTTGCCATGGGATTCACCGGCATCCCCAAGGCGATGGCCGCCTGGATCACCGGGCAGGCGCTCTCCCCTATCATGCTGATCGCGGTGCTGACGCTGCTGTACATCGTCCTGGGCTGTTTCCTCGACGGCATCTCTATGGTGGTGCTGACCTCCGCGGTCATCCTGCCGACGGTGCAGGCCGCGCATATCGACCTCCTGTGGTTCGGCATTTTCATCGTCCTGGTGGTGGAAATGGCGCAGATCACTCCGCCCGTGGGCTTCAACCTGTACGTGCTGCAAGGCATGACCGGCAAGGACATTTTTTCGATCGGCAAGTACTCCCTGCCATTTTTCCTACTCATGGTGATCGCGGTCGCGATCATCTGGATCTTCCCCGAGATCGTCACCTATCTGCCGCAGCGCATGCTGGGCACGAGATGATGCCCCCGAGCCGATGCGCCAGGATAGCTGCTCGCCTGTCTACCTGAGCGCGGACATCCGCGCGCTGGAGCGCATCGCCGCGGCGCGTGCAGGCGCTGCACCGCTGATGCAACTCGCAGGGCTGGCCGCAGCCGAATACGCCCGCGCGCTGCTGGGCGAATATGGCAGAAAGGTGCTGGTGCTCGCCGGACCGGGCAATAACGGCGGCGACGCCTTCGAGGTGGCAACGCATCTGAAACACTGGTTCTACCGCGTCGAACTGGTGTTCGCCGGCGACGAGCACCAGCTGTCCGAAGACGCGCTCGCCGCGCTGAAGAAGTGGCGCGCCTGCGGCGGCAGCACTTACGCAGCGCCGCCCTCGGCGCTGCGGCCGGACCTGGTGGTGGACGGCCTGTTCGGCATCGGCCTCACGCGCGCGCTGGAAGGCGGCTACGCCGATCTCATCAATGACATCAATCGCCTGCCCTGCCGCAAGCTGGCGCTGGACATCGCCTCCGGCATCAACGCCGACACCGGCGCAGTCATGGGCACCGCGCTGCGCGCCACGCACACCATCACGTTCATTGCGCTCAAGCCGGGCCTGCTCACCCTGGACGGCCCGGACTATTGTGGAAAACTCGGCGGTGAAATCCGCGTTGCGGATCTCGGGCTCGATGTCCGGGCCTTGCAGGTAACGAAAGGCGCCACGACGGCGGCCGAGTTGCTGCGCCAGGCGCTATCGCCGCGGCCGCTGAATTTTCACAAGGGCAACGCGGGCAGCGTGGGCGTGCTCGGCGGCGCCTCCGGCATGGTCGGCGCCGCGGTCCTGGCCGGCCGCGCCGCGCTGAAGCTGGGCGCGGGCAAGGTGTTCCTCGGCCTGCTGACCGACCATCCGCCCACTGTCGACTACGACCAGCCCGAGTTGATGCTGCGCACGCCGCGCGAACTGCTGGAAGCGGGGATGATATCGGCCTTTGCCGCCGGCCCGGGGATGGGCACCGCCAAATCGGCCGAACAGCTGCTGCGCGAAGTTCTGGACGCCGCTGTCCCGCTGGTGCTCGATGCCGATGCGCTCAACCTGATCGCCGCGAGCAAGACGCTGCAGGCGCGGCTGCCGAAGCGCAGCGCGCCCTCGGTGCTCACGCCGCACCCGGCCGAGGCGGCGCGCCTGCTCGGCTGCAGCACCGCGGCGGTGCAGGCCGACCGCGTAAAAGCCGCAAACGAT